>ERZ1292625.2543-Hain-H41-01um-R1-2543-length-16636-cov-4_pt1 | contig 16636 bp, 28 predicted proteins | sample MGYA00564400_ERZ1292625 | MGnify/ENA primary metagenome ERZ1292625 (study PRJEB36523, sample SAMEA6512639) | groundwater metagenome | collected 2019-01-08 | study: AquaDiva: Metagenomics assemblies of 32 groundwater samples | reverse complement strand
TGATCCGATAACACCCAACACCGTGTCACCAAGCTCAATACCCTGAAAGAGAAACGTATCCCATCCACCACCACGCACATGCGCGTTAGCAGCTGGAACTTTACGCACCAATGCAAGTATATACGCGAACACCGCCTCAGCAACGGAGCGCGCGTTAAAACCCGGGAAATTTATTACTTTGATATCGTGTGCTGCACAATAACTAAGATCGATGTGATCGACACCGACACTCGTGGTCAAGATGGTACGCAAATTCGGAATCTTGGCAAGGACGTTCGCATGATACTGGGTCACCGAATCTACGAGAATGTGATCAGCATCTTTTGCTCGCTCGATAAGCTGCTCAGAATCTATTGCGCGAGTGTAATACGTTTTTGTTGAGAATGATTTCAAAGCCTCAATCTCTTTTACAAATTGTGGAAGAAGGAAGGGCTCGTCTGTGAGTACTAGGTTTTGCTTTTTCATATTTTGAGGTTGTAGAGCATATCAAAAGTATATTGATAACTCCTCGCCAACGACTGGTGCGTGAGAAAAGAAAGCTCGGGCGTCAGAATGACATTCGGGAAGTTAACAATCTGTCGAAGTGCCTGCTGTGGGTCCTTGTCGAAGATGCGCGTTTCAAACATATTCGGGAGCGCGTCTAGGATTAGACCTTTAACTTTCTTACTGAGAATCAGCTGTCGCATTGTATCTGCACTAAATTTCACTACGGGGGTTAGAATGATGATGTGCTTTGGCTTCGAGTCGCGTTTTAGTAGCGCTTCTAGATTGTAGTGCTCTTCAACGTCTGTATCCACAATAAAAATATCGACGTAATCATACACGTCCTCTTCTGTTTGGAACTTTACAACACCGTAGTCGTCTGGTTTAGAATTTTTGCGTTTTGGTTTTGCAATGAAAACCTCACAACCCAGCATCGTGAGTATCGCAGTTATTTCGCTCGGATTCGCAATACCAATAATCCCCACTTTCTTGCCGTACAGTTCCTCGCCTAGGTGATCACGGAATGAGAACTTACCGCTTTTTACAGCAGCGTTGGCGACATGTATCGGACGTAGCATACTGAGTATTGCTGAAACAATGTATTCGGTCTTGGTGTGCTTTGCATAGAATTGTGTTTCGTAGTTAAACTTGTGAATCTCAACACCATGCCGTACACACGCTCCAAGATCAACGTTGTTGTACACCATAGTCGGTACCACAATATGCTCAAGCTGTGGCTGACTTGTGAGATATGTGTCATGGATACCGGGTCCATCAAAAGAAACGACGACCTGAGCACCGCGTGAGCGAAGTTCAAACAGCTCTGCATCCAAAAAGTTAGGTGAGGTCTCGTATGTTTTTATCGAATATTTGCTGCGAAGCGGAGCAAGATACTGCTCTGGTAACACATACGAGTCAGTGAAAACAAGAAGTGGTTTGGTAGATGCGCCCTTTAGTACCAATGACTCAATGCCCTCGGCTGTTTTAGCAAAAACTGCCTCTAGCTCAGCTCTACTTGCGAGTCGGTACTGAACTTTTCTTGGACTTAAACGGATCGTCTTGACTACCCCACCTCTAATAAGATGCTGAACATCAAGGTATACTGTCGAACGCGGTAGTTTGGTGTCCTTTACCAGCTGGCTTAGAGTTCGTTGTATGCCCTGCTGCATAGCAAGCAGTATTTTCTTTTGGGTCGGGCTAAAGAGGTACATCTCTTCAGGCTAGCATTTATATTCAAAAATGTCAACTATTACTACATTTAAAACAATTTATATCCAACTACAATAAATATAATTCTGAGATTGACTAAAAATTTGGTCTCAAAATCGAAACCAGCTACGAAGGGCGGGAGATGAAAATCTGCTGACCTTTGTAGGGGAAGACTTTGCCCTGGTCTCCTATTATTGGAGCAAGGTTCGTCGTTATTCTCACCCTTCTTCCGTCGACTGTTTCAACGGTGAACTTTTTCTTGGTTCTTTGTGAGATTACTTTACACTCACGCGCAGCCATAAGAGCTTTTAAAACTGCGTTATCTTTGCCTCGTTTTTCACTCATATAGTCACTATACTCCTACCACGTGTCAGCGGCAATGAGAGCTTTATTCGAAATTCGAAGAAATGCGTCTTGTATTGGTTTTCGAAGATTCATCGGCGTAGTGATGCGATACCCACTAGACTCCCAATTAGTCACTACTGCGTTTTTGTTAAAGTCCCCTGCTCCGATGAGCGTTTTACGTGCTGCATCATCAAGTATTCTAATACCTTTATGAACAGCAGATCTCCCGGCGATAATTTCTGCAACGTTTTCAGAATGACTGAGCACTAAGAACTTACCGAGCATCCGACCAACGCCCGTTTTGTTTGGTTCATATCGAAATTGAAACTCCATGCACGCATGGTACGTGTGACTTCTTTAAACGTCAAGCAAGGATAAAGCACCTCCATCTACGTGGATTGCATAGACACTATTTTGTAATTTTGCAAAAGACTAGAATAGATGCAGGAGAACTAAGTGCCTAAGAAACGACTACTTTCTGAAGGTCGCATCAAGTGCCCTATCGATTTCTGATCGTTGGACGAGTCCTCGGCCGAGACGGTCATGGCCAACTATTCCCACGGTGATACTTCCAATTTTTGCTTTACCGATAACTGGTCGCGGAGAGTGCGCGATACATCCACACGGCTCACGCTTCAGCGTCACGAGTTTTGAACCCAGTGCAGTTCGAATACGGTCCATCGCACTTACTTTTGGCTGTACTTTTTCCATGTCGGCATTTTATCACGTAATCTGATTCATTCGATAGACGGCGAACAGGACGAATGCGGAGCCGACAAGCTCGATAAAGGATGGAAATTCTGCATAGACGAAGATGCTAATGAGAAGCGCAAAGACCGTTTCGAGGGTGAGGATGGTGCCGGCGAGCGTTATAGAGAGTTTTGAAAAACCGTAGTTGGTGAGAATGAGATTCGCTACATTGAAGAGCGCCGCGATTAAAATAACCCCGATGATGGGTGGAGAGAACGCTAAGGGGTCCGGCATCCCCTCACCTATCGCTAAGGACACAATAAACATGAGGAGCGCACCAATGCCAAAGATAACGGTCGCCGTCTCACGATTGGTGAGATGCTCTGAGTGCCACCGACGCGACACATAACTTAAATCAAAGAAGATAATGGAGGTGAGCGCATAGAGCTCAGCGAGACCAAAGCTAAAAATATCACTCCAATCTTTTACTGCAATGAGCGTCACGCCGACAAAACCAACGAGCACCATGGCGATAATTTGTTTGGTCAGACGCTCGTTAAACAAAAAATAGCCGAACAGCGGCAGAAGCGGGAGTGCTGAGACGAAGGAGACATTGCTATAGTTACCTTTTATATACGCCGCAGAGACGAGGAGCACCGCGAGATACAAACACACCGCGCGAAATGTAAGCACCAGCCAGTCCAAGGGTGGTACACGGATATATTTGTGCACCGAGCTGTCAGCCGAAAAAAAGAGGCACGCGATCAAAAATGCTACACCAATGCGCAGATACGTCTGTTGCAACAAACTGAAATCAAACTGCAGATACCGAGCGAACGCGCCCATACACGCAAAAATAAACGCAAGCGCCACCATCGCGATGACGCCCTTCATTCGATCAGACATCTCTACACTGTATCAACAAAAACTAGATGCACTTCTTGATGATTTCCTTAAGGGGGGCGATGCGTCCATCAATAACCACGCGGTGACCAATCACGGTTGGTGTGGCATCCCCAATTGACGATCCATCTGCTCCGGGGAAATGTCTGCCTTCGCTTTTATCCTTCATTAATGCTCTTGCTTTAACCCATACAGCAACGCTCTCGGCGTCTCTGTTGCGTGTATTTGGTGGGACATCGTGTGATTTCATATACATATATCTGGACTATACACCTCTCTTTTTGATTTGTCCAGACCTGCGTTATACACTGCTAAAATTGCCAGAATGGCTACTTTACGGTATACTTACAGTGGTTAGTTTAATGAAATAAATTTTGACTCGTACGTCCCAAGAAACCGTCATGTCTCTGCGTCATCCCAACTCTTTTTCTTTCCTCAGGCACGTGCCAGCGCAGTAATTTTCGAATTTCCATAGGAACGTGCGCGTCTACAACACGCGTATGTCTACACTTACTATAATCTTCCTCCTTGCAGGAGCCGGTGCCCTAGGGCTCGGCGCTGGGTACTACCTGCGCATCATCGTGGGGCTCGGACAAAAAGCCTCGGCAGAACTTACGGTTAAAAAAATAATGCTCGACGCCCGTGAAAAGGCGGACGCGCTCGTCGTTGAGGCCGAGAAAAAAGCTGGACAGGTAGAGAGCACCATGCGCTCTTCGATGAAAGAGCGCGAAGATGCACTCTTAACCAAGGATAATCGTCTTGGCGAAAAGGAACAGCTTTTGGACAAGCGCCAGACTGATATCGATCGCGAGGCTGAGCGCATTAAGGCACAAATCGATGAGGTCCGCGCAATCAAGGTAAAAGCTGACGCACTCATTGCTGAGCGCACAACTGCTGTCGAAAAAGTGGCACAGCTTTCAGTCGAAGACGCGAAGTCAGAACTCCTTGCAAACGTTGAAAAGCAGGCTGAAGAAGACTTGCTGATACGACTTCAGAAGCTCGAGATTGATGGTCGTGAGCGCCTTGAATCAAAAGCACGCGACATTCTTGCAACGTCTATTCACCGCCTGGGTAACGCGGTACAGACCGATATTCTGACCACGAACGTCCCCCTCCCTTCAGACGACATCAAAGGAAAGATCATTGGCCGTGAAGGAAGAAATATCCGAGCCTTTGAGCGCGCGACAGGTGTCGACGTACTTTTGGATGAACAACCGGGCATGATTGTTATTTCGTGTTTTGATCCCATTCGTCGTCAAATTGCACGAGTCGCACTTGAAACACTGATTATCGACCAGCGCATCCAGCCAGCAAAAATCGAAGAAGTAGTTGAAAAATCAAAGAACGACCTTACTCGCATCATGAAGGAGAAGGCAGAACAGGCAGCGTACGAACTTGGACTCACTGGCTACGATCCAAAATTGATGGCGATTTTAGGACGTCTCCACTTCCGCACCTCATACGGACAAAACGTACTGTACCACTCTGTTGAAATGGCGCACATCGCCGGAATGATGGCCGCTGAAATTGGCGCTGACGCTAAAGTAGCAAAAGCGGGCGCTCTCTTTCATGACATCGGTAAGGCAGTCGACCACGCGATCCAAGGCACGCATGTTGAAATTGGACGTCGCATTCTTGAAAAGTTTAATGTCGACAAACGAATCATCCTCGCGATGCAAGCGCACCACGAGGAGTACCCCTACGAGACACCGGAGTCATACATTGTGCAGGTTGCAGACGCGATATCAGGCGGACGCCCCGGCGCTCGTCGCGACTCAGTCGAGAACTATATAAAACGTCTCACTGAGCTCGAGACCATTGCGACCTCCTTTCCCGGCGTTGAAAAGGCGTACGCCATCCAGGCGGGCCGTGAGGTGCGCATCTTTGTTAAGCCAGAGGCAGTCTCTGACCTCGAGGCGCACGAAATGGCGCGAAATATAGCACTCCGTGTCGAGAACGAGATGAAGTACCCAGGAGAGGTCAAAATCAATGTCATCAGTGAGTCTCGAGCCATCGAATTCGCCCGCTAAAACCGGATATTTGTATGCCCCTTGCGTAAAATACGGCTTAGCCTATACTGGTCCTAGATATTACAACCTTAAATAATACTCATGAACAAAGCAGATATAGCAGCCAAGGTTCAGGACGTTCTCGGGGGAACCCGCGTCCAGGCAGAAGAGGTAGTCGAGGCGATCATTGATCTTATCGTCAAAACGCTCAAGGGCGGGGACGAGATGTCAGTTGCTGGTCTGGGTATCTTCTCTACCAAAATGCGCCCTGCTCGCACCGGTAGAAATCCTCGCACGGGCGAGACCATCAAGGTGCCGTCGATGCGCGTTCCAAAGTTCCGTGCTGCAAAAGCACTCAAGGACGCAGTTAAATAAGCGCTGTATTAGTTCGTTGGTGTTGTGCCGCTCGCTGGAGCACCTCCTTCGGGGACTTGGATAGGTCCTACGTTCACCAATTTGTTTCTCGATGGACTATAGATGATCGCCTTTGCTGCTGCGGGATAAATCAACAGGTAGTCACCGTTTTGGATATCTTTGTAGAACAACTGTTCTGCAATAAGCGCAGCAGCGTCCGTTACACGAGCAACAACGGGGTCTTCACCGGCGGGTACCACAAACAGTTTCGCGACCATAGCCACGATCTCTCTACTTTCTTCTTCAGTTACCTGATTGCCTGACGTCGCAGTGGTGTCAGTCGCTGGTGTCTCATTTTGACGTATGACCAAATACACGACCGCTGCAATAATCAAAAGTGCAACGATGACGAAGAAAATCTTTTTCAGATTACCCTGACCGGACGGAGTTTGTTGATCTTGATCCATAGATAAAAGCGATTAGTTCGTACCTAACCAGTATACCGTATCTTTTTATAGGGGGAGTTCTGCGGTGGTGACCAGATCAAATCTTTTTGCGGTGTCGTATGCAAACCATGCAATCATGGAGGCCGAGAGAACTGCAACGAGCTGTACTGACCCGTCGGTATTAAGAAATGCCGAGAAAATGAAGTTTATTAAGCCTGCGATGCCGCTTGTGTTAAGCGCATTCGCTATGACATTAACCACTGATACCGAGCCTATAAGCGCTAATAACAGCACCGCCAAGACCACAAGACGAGGTACCGGCTTACAAACCTGTCTTGTACAGTAGGTAAGGTAGACTCGCCGCATAACACGGCGGCGGAGTCGAATGTCGGTTTCAGTGGTCATAGTCATATCCTCAGGTACTATACTCCCCGTTTTGCCAATGCGTCACGCAGAGCCCCCCTCGCCCTGTGGACACGCGCCTTTACTGCCCCCTCGGTGGTATCCATCATGTCGGCAATCTCTCTATAAGGGAGGTCGTCAATGTAGGCCAGCGTGAGTATGTGAGCAGTCTCTTCATCAACCAAGGCGAGTACACTTTTAACCTCATCCTTGTTAACAAAATCCTGATGCGAGTCGACTGGGTCTTTTAAGGATTGGTAGTGTTCGTCTTCGAGCACCACGGCGTGCCCCCGCTCCTTGGCTACTTTCTGGTATTTGGTGCGCGCAACGTTCATCAAAATAGTGAGCGACCATGAGCGAAATGTGCCGTTCGCTGAGTCAAATTTTGGCGCAAAACGGTAAATACGAACGAATGTCTCCTGAACCACGTCCTCCGCTTCATCACGATTTTTTACCACCGCAGTCGCGCGGTTTAAGAACTCTTTTTGATACCGAATCATCAAAAGCTCAAAACGGCTTGGGGATTCGATTGAGGCGGCGAGGAGTTCTTCGTCTGAGAGCTCGCGGGTGTCGAGGAGAGACATACTATAGTATACCCCTATTTAAGCCCAGTGCATATTTTGAAAACTGGGCATACATAGTGTATACTCATCCAAGCATAGAGCAGTTATGTCAGTCCTCACCTATTCAGAGATAGTCCCAAAGAAAATTATCGTCTACGAGGACGGTGTCTATGAGGTGGTCGCGAGTCACGTCATGCGTAAGGACATGGGTAAACCGTCAAACCAGACCAAGCTCCGCAACCTCAAGAACGGTAAGGTCATCCAAATCGCATTTCATGCCGCAGAAAAAGTAAACGAAGCTGACATTGAAGAACGCGAAGTAAAATTCATCTACAAAAATAAGGGTGAGGTGTGGTTTACGGACCCCGCTAACCCCCGCGACCGATTTTCACTTAAAGAAGAAGTCGTGGCTGATTCTCTCCCCTTTATGAAGCCGGACATGCTGGTTAACATGCGCACATGGAACGATGATCTTCTGGGCGTACATCTCCCTATCAAAATGGAGTTTGTGATTAAAGACGCACCGCCAGCAATCAAGGGCAACACCGTGAGTGGCGGTACAAAACAGGCGGTACTTGAAACGGGCGCGGTTATTTCTGTTCCGCTTTTCATTAACCCTGGCGACACCATCCGCGTCAACACCGAGACCGGCGAATACACCGAACGCGTCGAAAAAGCTTAGGTTGGCTCGTCGCAAGAAACAGCATTGAGAATGAACTTTTATCTAGATCTATATATATCTCTAGAAAATTCTTTATAATGATCTGCTAACGTTTTATTGTCTCCCACATATTCTTTCCCATGTGAGTGAACATACGAGCCGACATTTTTTGCAGCGATGTGCGCTTTCCTTTCTTTTTCACGATGTTCGGGTTTGGTGCACAACCAACGTTGGATGGCTGGATCATACTTAAGATCGGTCATGGTATTACCGCATCCAGAACCACAGTAACCCCTTACAAATTCATCAACGTAAAGCCAACGTCTACTTGGGTCTGGGAACACAACAGGCCCTCGTTCAATAAATGCTCTCGCCATATTTCATTTCATACTTTTATAAGTAATAAGTAGCCCGCATCGACCCGACCACGAACGTCATAAGAATATGACACACCTGTGTACTTGTCATACTCCATATTTCAAAAGCACCAATAACAACGAAAGCTCCTTAGAAATCAACAGATCTTAGGGCGATCTGAAAGTGTCAAAAGATGCACCAAAACTACTTGGTATTCTTTCCTGACTGCCACGCCACCTCAAAAAGGCTCATGAATGAAGTAAAGAGGTCTGCACTCTCAATGACGGCAACAAACTTCTTTTCGAATGAAAAAAGAACGATTTTCTTATCATACAAGAGTGTGTCGCTTTCAAAAGGAGCAAATCCTGAGACAACTCTGCTCTCGTGGTTAGGCAAACGCTGCACTGCAACCCAATACGGGTGATCCAACGAATCCTCTGTAAAGATCTCGCGGAGCGTAATCTTGCGAGCGTTGAGTGCCTCTGAAAACCACCCCCAGTTGGCATCAAAATCTTTTGGTGCTGCATGTGGTGAGACAAAGGCACAAATGTCGCGTACCTTATCGTTAGTAGGATGTGTAATATTGCGATATATCTTCAGCATTGCCTTAGTACCCTCAAGTACATGTAGTTTAGGAATCTTCCTCCCCTCGGCAAAGAGAGCCATCATATGTGGCAAGAGTTTGGCAACACCCTGAAACTTATCTCGCACTTCGTCGTAGATGATCTCGGGTGAGAGTGCCATGTACATAGTCTTCTTCTCTCCTGGCACCAATGCCACATAACCACGTTTCATCAGTGCCTCTATGGTGACATAGGTAATTGGTCGTTTTAGGTCAGCGTGCTTGGCAATATGCGCTACCCTTGATGGACCAAGAGCAAGGAGCGTATGATACACCGCCGCCTCTTTTTCTGTGAGTCCGGCCTTCTTAAGTTCCTGCTGGAGTGCCGCCGTTGGTTTAGGCATACATTACTCATGCGATTGTACGTCTTTCTCATTAACGAGTCAACAAGACGAACACCGAAACCAGCGAGTACACCGAGCGCGTCGAAAAAGCTTAGGTCTTAGATTTTTGAAGGATGAAGAGCGCGGTCTTTTTACCTGCGTACAAAATGTCGTATTGATTTTCAAGAACAAACGTTTGTGCAAAGCGCTCTTTGAGTAGCTGTGCGATGATATCTTTTTGAGCACAAAGCATCACCACTACCCCATCTGGCCTTAAAACGCGAGAAAACTCGGTGAGCATGGTCTCATAAAAAATCGCTGGGTCGTCGATTTTTTGAAACGAGCCCCACGGCGGGTCCGTGATAATGGTACTTACGGAGCCGCTCAGGAGCGATGAATGCGCTATCTCTTCGATCTTGGCATACACATTTTTAAGACGAGCAAGTTTTTCTTCTGCGAGAGCTATCATACGCGGATCATTGTCGGCCGCATACATTTTTTGATACGGCGCGGCATAGCCACGCTCAAAAAGAAGTGCGCCTGAGCCACAAAAAGGATCGTACACGACATCAGACGAGTGCGGGTGCGACGCGAGTGCCATGATGTTTGCTATGTCTGACCGTAGTTCGCCCGGGTTCCTTTCTTTATTTTCTTTTCGCACGCTCGATAAGCGAAGACACGTGTACCATCGCCCACTCTCGCGAACGAGCGCCCACAGCTCGACACTCGGCGCCATAGGCACCGCACGCAGTCTAAACACACGTTCGAATCTCTTCTCCGCTTCCAGCGCTTCTCGGGGTCGTATGGTTTCGTTCTCGCGAACAGTGATCACCGCAAAGGTCTTCTTACCTGCGGTGATCTCTTTGATGCTTTTTGTTATCGGAAAGCTCGCCGACAGCGCGGCGCGCACGGCGTCATCTCCACGTGACGACTCGGCGGTACGCAGTACCAAAAAACTATTACTGATATACCTGATATTTTGAAACCGCTTCCAGCCCGCATCAGATGCAAACTCAACTAACCCGCTCTCGGTACGAACAATACGAACGTGCCCAATACGTTTAAGCCGCTCTGCGACGAACGCTTCTAATCCGGGGATGCATGTCGCGACAAATGTCTCCACTCACTTATAATACGCTACTGAACATCTTCAAGTCGCTTGAGGGCGTTCTCGGCCCACGCTTCACGTGTATCAATGGGTAGTTTTTGACCCAACATGCGCACGACACGCAGCGCACGCCGCAACTGCACTGACGGCGCGTACTCGCGCACTGTTGAATGTGCGCGCTTGCGTGATTCGTGCGGCTCTGTCTCAACACTCATCTGTGCGATTTGCTCAACCACTGATGGTTTATAGCCGAGCGTTGTGCGCTTCCATGGGATAACACCGGCTTCAATCGAGGCTAGTGATATTTCGCGCGCCCATTCACCTACCGTTCTCCATCGTCTCGTATCGGCCATAGTTACTGCGAGACTGAAACAATTTTTCGAACTGGCACGCGTATTGCATCTTTAAGAAATGCCATCCCTTGCGATGGAAAAGTACGGAACCCCTGCTCCTGCATCTCGACGCCGACTCCGCGACTTGTTACCAGAGCTCCGGGTGTAAGTTCAAGAGTATTGCCTCTGCGACTAGCTTTGACACCGTGATAGGTTAGCTCGCCACCTGCCATATGCTGTTGTGTTTTCAATACAATCGGCCGCGTTAAATCTTTATGACGGACTAAATTGTTCATTCGTCGAGTTTCGTGCGCCCTGACGAGTTGTCTATATCGTGGAGAAAAAACCCATTTGATACCATCCATAGATTTAATTAACTAATGCGAACGACAGAACTAAATGGCACCTTTTTACTGGTGCTACCAATGATAAAAGCACGCATGTCGGGGTGCACGATGCCCGTTGTTTTGTCGACGTGCGCTGTCGATCGATACACGAATGAACCGCCCTCTCTTCCCTTGATTTCAAGATTTTTTCCATCCTGCGCGACAACGTTAACAGCGAGATACTTCCACCTTTTGGTTATCACATGTACCGGCTTTGAAAGATCCTTTCCGCGTACCATGTTTCGGATGCGGCGCTCCTCGCTGAGTCGTACCAGTTCACGATAACGGGGAGAGAATAATTTTTTAAGTATTTCCATCTCTTTTTGGTGGCATACCAATGCGATTTGCAATTACAATCTCGGCATCAGTAAATGAATCACTATCACCTCTGGGTAACCCATTCATGCCAACCATATCAGCATCTTTTGCTCGCGCATACGCGTCGACAATAATTTCACCCCGCGCACTTCTGGGTCGATCATCAATGATATGCGCAGTTCGTCGCTCTGTCATACACCCATATTACACCTTACTCGGCACTATTAAAATCCGCTCTTGTGCGCGTGCAAGCCACGCTGCACGCTGAGCATCAGCATGGTTTTTTGCAAAAAAGTTTACTGCGTTGTCCGCCGCCTCGATCTGTATGCGCGCGTCGTACTCAAGTTTTCCCTTAACCCGTCTTGTCCCGCCAGGAAACTTCTCTTCAAGGGCCGGTCGTAGATATCCAGCGCGCGCAATGTAGCCAGCGTTATATCCTGGCGTGTTTTTTCCCTGCGGGATTATCCCCACATCGACTGAGGCGCGCGACACCTCGCCTGCCCACGCACCCCTCGTCCGCCATGTCGGCGCTTTTTCACTCATAATATTTGATGGTACTTCCCGTGAATACGCGGGTCAAGCTTTGTGTCACTTGCCTGATCCGTTTTTGATACGTTTTTGTACTTCTAACTGCCATTGCTCTTGCATCAATGGTTTGTCTTTGCAGTGGAACCGAATAGCGTACCCCGCAGCATCAAGCTGTGCCGCAACTGGGTACTCGGGCATAAGAGTGCCCTTTCGAATTCTAAAAGGGTAGTTTCTATTTAAAAATCCTGTCTTATACAAGGGATCGGCTGCGTATCCAATCATTTTCATATGACTGACAACCTTGGCTGCGACAGATGCCTCAGAAAGCACGGTGGCAAATTCGCGAGCAGTGCGCCACGAACCTGACTCCACTGACATATAGTTTAATGCGTGACGTAGGGGAGAAGCGCCATAAAGCGCGCGCGCTTGAGGGCTGTGGCGACCTGGCGTTGGTGCTTTGCAGGGACGGCTGAACGGCGCTTACCCACGATGCGCGAGTGCGGGGTCATAAACTCAGCAAGGTATTTGGCGTCTTTGTACGAAACGTGGAGTGGAACTGTTTTTTTGGTTTGCATAAGAAGTTTTACAAAAATTAAAAAGGAATGTCGTCTGGGCTTATCTGCTCTTCTGGGTAGTCAACGTCGTCTTTTCCTCCCTTTGCGCTCGCGTGTGGACTGTTAGAACCCTGGAACGACCCGCCCGCGGCACCACCGCCAGTCTTTGCACCAAACTGTACGCGATCAGCGACGATTTCTGTGCGGTACTGTTTGACGCCGTCCTTGTCCCAGTTTCGCGTTTGAATGCGGCCTTCAACTAAAACTTGCTGACCCTTCTTTAAATACTGGCCGCATGTTTCAGCTTGGCGACCAAAGACGACGATGTTATGAAACTCGGTTTGTTCTTTTTTCTCTCCATTCTTGTCCTTCCACACGCTGTTTGTAGCCACACCAAACGAGGCGACTTGGCTGCCCGATGGAAGCGCCTTCAATTCTGGGTCACGAGTCAAGTTTCCTGCAATAATCGCTTTATTCAAATACATAGTTATTCGGGCTTTTTAGCATCCTCAGATTCCATATCTTTAAGTGCAGCGTCGAGTGCAACGGTTGATACTTCACCGCTCTCTTCTTCAGCGCGTTTTGGTGCTGCAATAGCTGCCGTTGATGCTTGTGCTGTAGCCACCCGGATTTTCATACCCTCCATTGACGCGGTCACCTCGGCCTTGTTTGTAGAAATAAGGAGATAGCGAAGAAAGTGGGTCGTGGTATCAAGGTAGGTTTTTATGCTTCCAAGCTCTGACGAATTAATTTCAAACGCTACCCAACCAAAATAGGCCTGGTTAAACGAAAGCAAACGACCATCGATCTTTTTCTCTATCGTGTATGCAAGATCTATGCGCTCAGGAAGTTTCTCACCGATAAATGTTGCACCTTTCCCCTTCAAAAGACTCGTGAGGTCCTTGACGGCTTCAATCACCTCTGCATCCGAGAGAGACGAAAGAAGGTGGTAGCCTACCTCATAGATACCCGTTCGCTCGGCGTCGCCGACGTCCATCATGCCGCCTAGAACGGTGGCCTCTTCTATAGCTTTTTCAGCTTTCTTTGCCATGTCAGGAGATGATACCACGGGCTCTTTAAATAGCAAAGACCCGCTTCGTGTTTTCTAAAATCTGTGCCCTAATATGCTCCTCGTCAGCCCCGCGGATGCGGGCAATCGCCGAGACGACATGAAGGACATTACTCGGTTCGTTTCTCTCGCCACGGTGCGGCACGGGAGCCACATACGGCGAGTCTGTCTCAGTAAGCAACATGTCGAGCGGAGCCATACGCACCACTTCGTCATAGTCGTGAGTAAACGTGAGAACACCCGTGAACGATGTCGTAAATCCGAGATCATAAAATTGTCGAGCGATACCAGTGTCGCCAACAAAAAAATGCACATTCCCCCGTGCCCCTTTGCCTCGAAGAAGCTCAAGTACATCTATATAAGCATCCATACTCCCCTTTGTCGGTCTGCAGTGCAGCATGAGCGGCAGGTCATGTTCGAGTGCAAACGCGATTTGCTTTTCAAAATCCCCGACTTGTCTTTTCTTTTCAGTTTCAAAATCGCCTTCCATCCTGAAATAGTCGAGCCCACACTCACCGACGCCAACAACCTTTGGCTGTGCAGCAAGTGAAGAAAACTTTTCACTATCAAACGACTCGATCGTCGTGTCTGTTGGGTGGAGTCCAATAGTCGCATAAAAACCATCGTGTTGGTTTGCAAAAGCGACCGCCTCAACGCTCGTTTCATAATCAACGCCCACCGTGATCGTCCCCACTCTTTGCTCGCGCATGCGCTGAATCACCGCGCCACGATCGGCGTCATAGTCTTTGAAAGACACGTGCGAATGTACATCAAAATATTTAAGATCCATTGTAGCGGCGTCTCAGGAAAAAACTCAACAGATCTGCATCAGCCCTCAACGGTTCTGTCCTACCGTCAATAACATAGGTTACAACATCTGCTGAAAACCTGCGTGTATCGCCGCGCCTCTGTGAGGTTGGACGGGTGATGCGCTCAAGCCTAAGAACAGTTGCGCCAGTTCGCGATGGGGTGCGACCAGTGTCAAGAACGATTCGATCTTTTGGATGCAAATCCATTTCTCCATCCACAGTGTTTATACGGATTTTATCCAAGCGAGCCTCTCTTCCAACCTCAAACATAGGAAGATTTTACCATGCATCTCAATTCGTACAAGATCCAAACCCATTCTAGCATTTTGCAAATACTAGAATGGTTGCGTTAATCGATGCGCTTAAAGAGAGATTCTGGTTTTTTGTTTGCGAGGATAGTCTGCTTGATACGCTCGCTCGTCGCTGGCATAAATGGATTTAAAAATCGAGCGATCCAATAGAGCTCTACCGCGAGCTCACTGATTAACTTCTTTCCCGCCTCAAGGTCAGTCTTGACGAGCTTAAACGGCTCTTCACCGGTGATACGCGCATCAAGCTGTTGAATACGAGTCCAGATATAATCCATCGCGCGGTTACACTCAAATGCTTCAATCGTCTCTGTAAGTTCCTGAGGAAATACTGCCGGCTCCGGTCGCATGATGGGTGCTGTCAGATTGTCCTCCGCGAGTTTCATAATGCGAGCAACCAAATTTCCTAAACCATTCGCGAGACTCCCATTATACGCATCCTTAAAACTCTCCACCGTCATATCACCATCGTTGAACGGTGATATGTGTCGCGTGAGATAGTAGCGGACTGCATCTACCCCATACTCGTCCATAAGACTGACGGGGTCGATGACGTTACCCAATGACTTACTCATCTTCTTGCCTCCCGACAAAATAAGGCCGTGCACCAAGAGCGTCTTTGGGAGTGGGACACCGGCAGAAATGAGCATCGCAGGCCAGAGCGCTGCATGAAAACGGAGAATATCCTTACCCAAGACATGCACATCTGCTGGCCACCAGGCTTCAAATAGTGCATCGTCACGCCCATATCCAACGGCGGAGGCGTAGTTAACCAGGGCATCGCACCATACATACATCACCTGTGAGGGATCATTGGGTACCGGGACTCCGAGTTCGGGTGGCCAGTCATCGCGCTTGGGTCGAGAAAAACTGACATCCTCAAGTCCTGAATCAATCAAAGATAGAATTTCATTTTTCCTCTCTTCTGGTTTTATCTGAAACACGCCACTCTGAATCGCTTGTTTAATGTGCTCGCCGTACTTAGAAAGTTTGAAAAAATAATTTTCTTCTGCGAGATGCTCTGGCGCTGTCCCGTGGTCGGGGCACTTACCATCTACTAGATCTTTCTCGGTAATAAACGCCTCGTGCCCAACGCAGTAGAGTCCTTCGTACTCTTTTTTATAAATATCGCCAGAGGCGACGAGTGCGTTCCACATTTTTATTGCACCCGGCCAGTGCAGCTGTTGGTCTGTCGTACGAATAAATTGATCGTACGAAATTTCAAGAGTGTCGAACGTCTTTTTAAAATGCTCGACAGTCTCGTCCAAAAAGTCTTTTGGCCTTGCACCAGTCTTTAGTGCAGCGTCAACCATCTTTTGTGTGTTCTCATCAGTGCCGGTTAAAAAGTATGTCTCGTCGCCCATGAGCCGGTGGTAACGTGCGAGTACATCCGCGAGCACGGTCGGATAGACATTTCCTAAGTGCGGACGCGCATTAGGATAAAATATGGGCGTCGTGACAAAGTACTTCCCCATGGCTCAGGCGGCGTCCCCGGTCTCGCGCTCTTTACTTTTCATAATGTCAGAAACGAGCTCTTGGAGCGCTGCGGCGATAGGCACCGAGAGTAAAATGCCGAGGAATCCGGCAATTTGTGCGCCCGCAATAAGTGCGAGAATCACCAACAGCGGCGGCACACCCACCACCTTTTTAATAACCAACGGATAGATAAGATTTGATTCGAGCTGGTGCAGCACAACAAAGCCACCAGCAACGAAAAGCGCGGTGCGCGGATCGACAGAACTAAATGCAATTGCAGTCGCAGCGACTCCCGACAAAATCGGACCAAAAAATGGAATGAGCTCGGCGAACGCCACGACGAGTGCCAAGACCATCGCGTACGGTACGCCAAGAATCGTG
>ERZ1292625.2542-Hain-H41-01um-R1-2542-length-16636-cov-4_pt1 | contig 16636 bp, 20 predicted proteins | sample MGYA00564400_ERZ1292625 | MGnify/ENA primary metagenome ERZ1292625 (study PRJEB36523, sample SAMEA6512639) | groundwater metagenome | collected 2019-01-08 | study: AquaDiva: Metagenomics assemblies of 32 groundwater samples | reverse complement strand
GTGCGAAGCATTGCATCATGACAAGCAATGGAACGATTAGTTTGACTCTTGCACTTTTAGCCCTGGGTCTTAAGGCTGGCGATGAAGTCCTCGTGCCTGACTTTACAATGATTGCGAGCCCAAATGCAGCAAGACTCATCGGTGTAGATCCAGTTCTTGTTGATATTGAGCCAACGACGTTATCTATGGATCTTTTAGCCGCTGAGCGCGCGATTACATCAAAAACAAAAGCACTCATGTATGTCGCATTCAATGGACGTTCATGTGATATGGGTGCAGTTGTGGATTTTTGCAAGAAATACAATTTATTTTTGCTAGAAGATTCAGCGCAAGCGCTCGGGTCATTTTTCAATGGAAAACATTTGGGTACATTTGGCGATGTGGGCAGTTTTTCGTTTAGTGTTCCAAAAATTATTACCACGGGACAGGGTGGTGCCCTTGTGACAAATAATGATGCTCTTGCCACGAGAATTCGAAAAATAAAAGATTTTGGACGCATGAGTGGAGGAGCAGATATTCATGATGAAATGGGGTGGAATTTTAAATTTACGGATATTCAAGCTGTCATTGGTATTGAGCAAATGAAAAAAATGTCGTGGCGTGTTAATCGGAAGAAGGAGATTTATAAAAAATATCGAGAATCTTTTAAAAATATACCGCAAGTTGAGCTAGTGGCAACCGACCTTACTCAAACAACTCCGTGGTTTAACGAGATTTTTGTTGATGAGCCAGATGCGCTCGCTTTGTTTTTAAAAGAGAAGGGCATTGGTTCTCGACGAGTATATCCTGCAATTCACACACAAAAAATATATCGAGATGCGTATATGGGTAAAGTATTTTCTGTTGCAGAGCGTTTGGCTGCGCGAGGTTTATGGCTACCATCATCGAGTAAGCTCTCAGACGCTGACATTGAGCGAGTTGTAAGTGCGGTTAAAGAGTACTATGATCGATAGTATGAAGGTTTCACTTATTATTCCAACACGTAACGAAGAGGGGTGTATTGGTCGTGTTTTAAAGGAAATTCCGCGAGATGTAGTTGATGAAATTATTGTTATTGATGGGCATTCGACTGATAAGACTTCGGAAGAAGTAAAAGCAGAATTAAGGCCCAGTGACAAATTTATAACTCAAAAAGGCAAAGGGTATGGTGGCGCGTTTCTAGAAGCGTTTGATATTGTGACTGGAGATATTGTCATTATGATGGATGCTGATGGTTCACATAACCCAGGGGATATTCCGGCCCTTGTTGAAAAAGTGCGTCGTGGATACGACTATGTCATGGCTTCGCGATACACTGTAGGAGGTAAGAGTGAAGACGATACGATTATTCGGTGGTTTGGAAATCGTATGTTCACGTGGCTTACAAATGTAATTCATGGCACCAATGTAACGGATAGTTTATATCTATTTACTGCTGTCACTCGCGATGGGCTTAAAAAATTAAAACTTACCTCAACTGGTTTTGAATTTTGTACAGAGATTGTTGTGAAAGCTCATCGAGCAGGACTTAAGTTTGCAGAAATTCCTGCTTTTGAACGAGCGCGGTATGCTGGGAAATCAAAAGTAAATGCATTTTGGCATGGACTTAAAATTTTACGCATGATTTTACGACGGTATCGTGACTAAGCCTTCGAATAGCGAGTTCGCAGTTATTTTTGATACGTCTGCTTCGAAGTACGATGGCATAAGTAATGCATATGCGGTTTCGCGACGACGCGATTTTTTTGTATCGCAAGCAAAAGGAGATTGTCTTGAAGTGGGCGCGGGGACTGGTGAAATGTCACGCGAACTTATGAAAAGTCACCATGTGGTCGCGACTGATATTTCGCCTGGCATGGTTATTGAAATAAAAAAAAAGTTAGGTATCGAAGCGATTGTATGTGACGCAGAACGTCTACCGTTTCCAGACGGTTCGTTTGATACGGTGCTCGGTGCGGAAATGATTTATTATCTTAATAACCCCGAAAGTTTTTTAACGGAGGCGTATCGTGTACTTCGTCCTGGGGGGCGCTTATTACTTTCGAGCGCAAATAATACGACAAAAATCTATGATCGTATACGCGCACTGTTTCGTAAATTCGGGCTGGGTCATATGTACTTTGATGACAAGATCAGAGAATTCATGACACTATCTCGTTTAAAAGAGATTATTGAGAGCGCAAATTTCAAGATAAGTGATGAGCGAAAAATTATTCCGTTGCCCTTTGCTTTTCTTGATTCAATCAATAGAATGCTTGAGCGTACTCCGTTTAAACATTTCGGGATTTTTATTTTAGTACATGCAGAAAAATTATGAAAAATAGGTATCATATCCCAACGCCTCTTTATAAAAAAATTCTCGCCGTAATGCCAGTGCTTACGGTTGATATTGTGATTGCGCATGAAGGAAAATTTTTGTTGTTGAAACGTGCTATTGCGCCAGCAAAAGGTCAGTGGTGGACGCCAGGTGGGCGGGTACTAAAAGGAGAAAAGCTTGAAGAAGCAGCGCGTCGCAAGGCAAAAGAAGAAACGAATATATCAGTGGATATTGTAAAATTTCTCGGTATTTATGAAATACCGGAGAAAAGATGGGGCATTCCAGTTCATGCAGTTACAGTTGTATACATGGCGCGACCTAGAAGGAAGAGTTCAGTAATAAAAATGAATTTTAATAATAATGATGCTAAGTGGTTTAAGGCGATACCGCGGAACGCTAATCCTTTCGTAGAGAAATTTTTGCTTGTCGCAGGGTTTCACTAGTCTCGACAGGTTTTAATTTTTGTGGTATGTATGGATTTGGTTTAAAGTACTTTCAAGGGGAGGTAACGAGTGAAGGCAATTCATGTACCAAGCTCTGGTAGAATGTTCGAGCCTACACGACATGGTGCACACATCATGAAAGAAGTCGTTGTTCGTGGTGGGCAAATCCCAAACATGACTCAAATCGCCTTTGCGACTTTGCCGGAGGGTCCCGCAGAAGTCGAGCCGCACAGGCATCCGACAATGTGGGAGTGCTATCTTGTCGTTGAAGGGACGGCGATCTACAGCGTCGATGGCGATGAAGTGTTGATGAAGCCTGGCGATTTTCTTGCGATTCCGCCGAACACTCTTCACAATCAGACTGTGACTCATGCTCCTCACCGCATTTTCTATTGGGGGATTGCCGTAAGCGATTCATAGTAGAAAACAGAAAAACAAAAACCTCGGTGCGTTATGCGCCGAGGTTCTCTTTTTTATAAAAAAAGAGAGCAGACATACATGTCTGCTCTCGAGCTTTGAGGTACAAATTGTTGTGATCTAGATGAGGCCGATTTCTTGGTATTCGCTTCGGATGCGCTCTAGGAAGCTCACCATGTAGTCGAATCGTCTTTTCACACGATTGCGAATTGCTCTTGTGCGAATGATGAACTTTGGATTGGTCCACCACTCGAGGCAATACTTGATATCCGCACAGAACGAATCAAGATTTTCATCGCCTTCGATTGCGGATGCGTGAGGGTCAAAATCCGATGTTCTCGCAAATACGCCGTAGTTACGGCTATCAGCGACTGCAGCCATACGATAGATTCCAACCGCGCCCATGTCGGCCTTATCGAAATCACGAAGGAGGCGTAGTAGATCGGTTTCGCTGGGCGCATCTTGTTTGTAGCTTACTTGGATTGTGTCGATGACGTGGTGTGCAGTTGCGTCACCGATCCCGTATTGGCGCATGAGCGTGAGAGCGAAATCTGCACGTCGAGCATCTGCCGTAGCAGTTTTGCCGGAGAGCATAGCTGATCGGTTGAGGTCATGGAACGAAATTGCGAGGTCAAGTCTATCCGGAAGAAACGGGTCACTCACAAGGTGAGGTTCGTCGCGTATGATTTCTGACCAAAACGTTTGCCGCATTGCGAGCATACGTTCTATATGTTCAAAGTCGTGTCCGTTGCCAGAGTGTAGGTGACTCATGGCACCCTTTTTTAGCCTCTCGAAAATTTTCCACGCGGGACCTTCTCGTGCTATCATCGAGTTCGCCTCCTTTGGTTGTTGGGAAAGAATGAGAATTATGTCTGTGAAAATACATACCACGCAATTAGTGTTATGTCAATTATTTTTCATTACAATCTTGAAATAGCGCCCGTCTCATAGTATTCTAGTGTGTATGGCATTACCCTCGATCTACTACATACTGGCATTAGATGTTGTCTTTACTGTTTCGGCTCAAGTGCTTTTACGTATCGGAGCTCATCGTTTGGGCGGGAATGGTCTCAGCGTTTCACTTATATTTGAGCCATTGAAAAATATTTATTTATTTTTAGGGCTCTTTCTTTATGCGATAAGTTTTTTTCTTTATATTATGGTACTTTCAAAAATCCAACTTAGTGTTGCGTATTCTGTTGGAGTGGGCGCAGGGCTAATATTAATCACTCTTATTTCGTATTTCTTTTTTAAGGAGACTTTGACGGCACTTCAAATTACTGGGATTAGCGTAATTTTGGTAGGTATTATTTTCGTATTATTACCAAGATGAAAAAAATAAAATTAATTATCCCACCAAAAAATTTAATGGTCCAGTCAAATTGGGGCGATCCAGTTTTTTATCATTACTATCCGTATAGTCGTACGGTGTATCGAAAACGACTAAAAAATACTCTTGAGCTTTTACAGCCACTCCGGTTTGAAAATTTAATTGAGATCGGGTATGGTTCGGGTATTTTTTTACCCACCATATCAAAGCTTGCAAAAAAGGTAACTGCGCTTGATATACACAAAGAGCTTGATCCTGTGCGTCGTTTGCTTGATTGGTATCAAATTTCAAACGTCGATCTTATATCGGGCGATATTATGAAAATGCCATTTGAGGATAGTGCTTTTGATGGGTGTGTTATTGTAAGTACTCTTGAAGACATTCACAACTCTGAGCGAGCAGTTTCAGAAATTAAACGCATCATAAAACCTGGAGGGAATATTATTATTTCTTTTCCCGTAAAAAATATTATAACTGACTTGTTTTTTAAGCTTGTGGGAGAGGATCCAGAAGAAATCCACCCGTCAGATCATCGTTATATTCTTAAATTTTTAGAAAAGAACTTTAATGTAAAGCAGGTGTTGAAAATGCCACGCTTTGCGCCCCTTGATTTGTCGCTATATGTTTCTGTGCACTGCGTTAATAAAAAATCTTGATTTTAGGTATGGTGCATGAGAAGAGGTTGTTTACGTTGGTGCTTGCTATAAAGCTTTTAGCGCTTTTTATTGTGGTCGCTATTTTTGGAAGCGAGCGTCTTTTGTGGGGCGATAGCAGCACATATGTAAATTTAGGCAAGGCTATTTTTCAAGGTGAGGGCATGATTGGCGAGACGGCTATTATGCCACTCTATCCTTTCATCGTTGGGTTTTTTGTCACATATTTTTCTGGGGGTCTGATTTTTATTTCGATATTGCAAGCGATATTAGCGGCGTTCAATTCAGCTCTGATATATAATATTGCGATTCGGTTTGTACCAAGATCGTATGCGTATATTTCTGCGCTATTGTTTGCATTTGAGCCAGTCGGGGTCATATTAAACTTACTTATTATGACTGAGACAATTTTAGTATTTTTTATTTTATTATTTATTTACTTTTTTCTACAATACTTTAAGGAGCGAAGATCATTATTTATTTTTTATGCTGCATTAGCGCTCGGCTTTTCGGTCATGGTAAAAGCTGTTATGGTATATGCTTTTGTGATACCAATTTTATTTTTACTGTTTGATAACCAAGTCGCGCTTAGAAATCGCCTTAAACAAGGGATATTTTTCTGGGTTGCTTTTAGTATTGTGCTTGTTCCTTGGATGGCGCGTAATTATGAGTTCGCAAATCAATTTAAAGTCACACTAGAGGGAGCTGGTAATGTTTGTGGATATCAATTACCTCTCGTGTTTGCTGTCGAAAATAATATTGGGATAACAACTCAGAGTCTTAACGTGAATCCTGAATTTCAAAGATTATATGTACGGTGTCAGCGTCAGTCTGAATTAAAAAATATTCTAGGCTTGGTATATGAATATCCTCGCGCTTTTGTAAAAGCAAATACACTTGCTGCGCTGGCATTCTTTACCAACGATGGGCTTTCAACTATTTTTCAGAAAAATAATCTTGGTTTGCCGATTCATCATAATTATCTTACGCCAATGGTGTTCATGGGGGGTGATTGGCGGGGTAATATTGAACGTGGGAGTGCTGAGCTATCGGCATTCGAGTTAGCGGGCATCTTGACTGCGAAAGCATTGTGGCTGTTTATTTTTATTTTTTTTCTGATGGGACTCTATATATTGTTATTTCGTCGTCAAGAGAAGACAGGCTTATTTCTCGTAAGCTTAGTTGTATATATAACAGCAGTAAATATTGTGAGCACTTCCTTTGCTCTTGGGGCACGACTGCGATATCCTGTTGTACCGCTTTTATTTATAATAGGAATGATCGGTGTCGAAGTTAGTATTTTGAGACTTAAAAAATTTTATGGAAAATAATAAGCAAGATTTTTACGGGATGAAGTATGATTCGAAGCGTCGATTTGCGAGCTATTGGCATCAGATTCGGGAAGTGCTCGAAAGACATCCTATGAATCTTCTTGAGATTGGCGTAGGAAGTGGCTTTGTAAATCGATATCTTCGCGATCGAGAAATACACGTTACATCGGTTGATTTCGATGCGAGCTTAAGTCCAGACATAGTAGGTGATGTGCGGAAATTGACGTTTGCAGACAATACGTATGATATTTCAATCGCGTATGAAGTACTTGAACATATACCGTATGAAGACGCTCTAAAGGCGATAGGTGAGCTTGCGAGGGTGAGTCAAAGATATGTACTTGTGTCGTTGCCTGACGCTACGCGTGTTTTTTGTTTAGCTATAAGTCTTCCAGGAGTGGGTATTGTGCGTAAACTTTTGAGTGTTCCGATTTTCCCAAGAGTGCATGTTATGACAAAGGGGGGCCACTACTGGGAAATAGGTAAGCGAGGGTATCCACTTTCACGTATAAAGATGGATATAGAAAGAGTAGGTCTTACGATAGAAAAGACATATCGAGTTTTTGAAAACCCGTATCATCGTTTTTTTATTTTAAAGAAAATAAGTTCTTAGTATTCGATCGTATCTTTTCCAGTGATGAGGTACCCATCAGAGATGCCTGAAACCTCACGTAATTTATTCATGAATATGTTTTCGGTGCCAACCTTTTTAAAGTGAATTGAGTACGCGTACTCGTTGCCATCGTTTGCTACTTTCTCGTGCAATAGATCTTTTGAGATAATATGTTCAGCGAATAGGGTTTCAAGATATTTTGTATTAAAATTATTGATTGTATGAAATGTGAGCAAAAAACCAGTCTTACTGGTTGACGCAAAATTAAATCGATAAAGAACAAGAACTACAATTGAGACGAGTATAGTCGTTAAGAGTGCGAGAGAATAATATCCTGTGCCCGTAGCAACGCCGATAGTAAGTGTGAAAAAGAGAAATGCGATATCACGAGTTTCTTTTAAGATTGTACGAAAACGAATAAGAGAAAATGCTCCTAAAAGAGCAAATGCTCCAACAAGATTATTTTGCACGATCATCATGACTGAACTTGCGAGTGGGCCAAGCATCATCATGGTAACTGCAAAAGACTGAGAATATGATAGGCCCCGATGAGTTTTGCGCCAAACCCATACAACAGACGAGCAGAGGGCAAACGAGAGTAATACGTTGAAGATGATAAGAGCTGCGCTTACTTCGGTTTGTGTGGCGTTATAAAAATTGTTGAGAAAATTATTCATTGAACGTTGATTAGCGAGGAAGGGGATTGTAGGCGTTTAGAGCATCAATGGACATAGCATACTTTGAAAAGCTAGAGCGGGTCAAGTGAAGTCGGCCGAGTAGTAGAAGAAACCAAGGGGGGATTGAGTGTCCAAATTTTACTTCCATTATTGTTGCATAGGGTCGAACAGAGGTAGTGTGGGTGGGTTTTTTTAGAGAGTCTTGCTCTATTGTATCAATTGATTCATCAAAAGTAATACGGAGATCACTGCCATCACGCGCGAGATAAGGCCATCGTTTATATCTTATGAGGTATCGAGGTTGGCGATTCTCTGCAATATAGTCCCACATAAGCGATTCGAGTAGTTTTTGCTTTTGTTGTTCTCGCGGGTACGAAAGAAGCTTTGAAAAATTTCGAGACATAAATAAATCCCATTCTGCTCGAGAGATGCTGACTCGAGTTTTTAAAAACGTCATATCATGTTTAAGCTTTCGTTCAAGAAAAATTGTTTGGATTGTGTCAGCAAGGTAGGACTCATAAATGCGCACACGAATTTTTTTGCGATCAATAAAGCCGCCACTTTTGTCATAATAATCACCTCGATGAGGCGTGTCGCAGTAAAGACTCGTGACTATATAGAATCCTTTATCAGTCGCAGAGGGATCTAGAGTCATGGCATTTTCAATAAAATGTCGTGCTTCAAGCGCTTGGATGGGGTTAAGAATATATTTAAATTCAAAACGATTTTGTTGAATGGGTGAGGGCATGTTAAATATCAAATTTTTTTCTTTTGGATACAAATGGTAATATCACTTTTAGCTTGTGGTGGTTTATATGGAGGCTGCTGAGTATTGCTTCTACCCAGTATGTTAGATGAAGAGGATTATGAAATGCTGCACGAAAAAGATTGTAGCTTGCTTTGTTATATTGTTTTGCGTCGGCAAGGAGGTCTCCTATGATGCCATAGTGATAGCCTAAAAATCCAAACTTTTTGAGATCCTTGTTATATTTTTTGACAAACATTTTTCGAACAAAGGCATTAAGTTCGCTATTTTGCGAATTGGATCCAGGTGTGTGATGGAGAATAAGAAGAGGCTCTGGAATATAGGCGAATTTGAATTTTTTGGCGACACGAGGGAACCAATCGTATTCCTGAAGGACTGGATATTCTAGCTCAAATCCTCCAACTTGCTCAAACACTTCTTTTCGTTGGAGCATGGCTTGCATGCAGAGAAAATTTTTCTTTAGAAATACTCGATATAAATCTCCTTCGGTCGGCTTTACCCATTTTGGTGGAAAATACACTTTTTTTCCGTTTTTTCGAATACGCCAATAGCCCGTGTAGACGATTCCGTAGTCTGGGGGAAGGCGATCCAGATTTTCTACTTGTTTTTCTAATTTTTTTGGTAACCATTCATCGTCATCATCTTGCCATGCAATATATTTTCCAGTTGCTTCGGTCATCCCGCGATTTCGTACAATTGGTATGCCTTGAGGCGAATCATATGTAATAACACGAATTCGTGAGTCTTCGGATTGATATTTTTTTAAAAGTTCATTTGTGCCATCTGTCGAACCATCATTAATAATAATTAACTCAAAATCTTTAAAGCTTTGAGATAATACGCTATCGATTGCTCTTGGCAAAAGCTTTGCGCGATTTTGAGTCGGGATAATGACACTAACCTTCGCAGACATATTTAGCCTAGTATATGTCTTATTAGCTAATTTCTCAAGAATTCAATTTTTGACATACGCCAGAAATATTTCCATACTGAGTCCTATATGGAAGCAAAAGAAGTTGTTTTGGTAACGGGTGGGTCTGGATATATTGGGAGCGTGTTAGTCCCTCGACTTCTTAACTCTGGATATCAAGTGCGAGTGCTTGATGCTGGGTATTTTGGTCATGAAAGTTTAAATACTGTTAAGAATAGAATCGAACTTGTTGAGAGCGATATTAGGAGTTGTAGTGAGGATGTCTTCCAAAAAGTAACAAGCGTTGTTCATCTTGCTGGATTTTCCAATGATCCAACCGCTGAATATAATCCAACACAAAATTTTTCCGTAAATTTTGATGGCACTCGACGTATTGCTACGCTCGCAAAAAACGCTGGAGTTAAGCGTTTTATTTTTGGTTCAACTTGTTCGGTATACTATTCGGAGCAGCCGGATGATTCTATGCGTACAGAAAGTACTCTTATTTATCCGAAGGCCCCGTACTCATTGTCAAAGCATCTTGCTGAACAATATCTCTGTGCTCAGCGGTCGGATTCTTTCGCTCCAATTATTTTACGAAAAGGTACTGTATATGGGCTATCTCCTCGAATGAGGTACGATTTAGCTGTTAATACTTTTGTAAAAAATGCATATATTAATAAATCTCTTATTCTTCATGCTGGCGGGTGGATGTGGCGACCATTTGTGAATATTCAAGATGTTGCCGGGGCGTATGAGTTTTTGCTGCGGGCGCCCGTAGAAAAGACTTCTGGGCACACGTATAATCTTGTTGGTTTTAATACTCTTATTAAAGATATTGCAACTCAAATTCAGTCTGTCGCAAAGCAAGACTTTAATGTTGATCTTGTATTGAAGAGTGAGGAGACTGGCCCTCAAAGGAGTTATCGAGTTTCTGGCGATAAACTAGGAGAAGCCGGTTTTAGTCCAGAAGCTCATCTTGCAACTGCTGTAAATGAAATGTGGCGCATGCTCCAATCAGGGGCGCACGATTTAGGTGAAGCAAAATACTATAATATTCGGCAATTTGAATATTTGTTTCCTCGAGAAATTTAGCCATGAAGAGTATAGAATTTTATAGGCATAATCTAGACGAGGCAGACATTCGTAGTGCGACAAAGGTAATGCGATCGTTATTTTTAAGTACAGGTGCGGTTGTAGCAGAGTTTGAAAACAAATTTGCGCGCTTATTTGGCAGGAATATGTATGCTCGGGGTACTACAAGTTGTACTGCGGCACTTCATCTCGCTCTTGACGCAGTAGGTATCAAGCGCGGGGATGAGGTTATAACAACTCCGCTGTCATATATTGCTACTACGCATGCCATTGAATATGTTGGAGCTCGTCCTAGGTTTGTAGATGTTGAGGCGGATACGGGTAATTTGGATATTCAAAATATTGAGTCTCATATCAATAAAAAAACGCGCATGATACTGCCTGTACATTTATATGGGCAGATGGTTGACATGAGAGAAGTTAGTCGGATCGGAAAAAAACATAAAATTAGTATTGTTGAGGATGCTGCACACGCACTTGAGTCGGCGCATAATGGCTTGCGACCAGGAGCAGTGTCTGATGCTGCGTGTTTCAGTTTTTATGGAACAAAAAGTATAACATCTGGTGAGGGGGGAGTTTTATTAACTCGGCACGACTCGCTTTCGAAAATTATATTGAGATTAAGACATCACGGAGTGTCGAGATCCGCAGCTACTCGTCATGGTAAGCTTTACCAGCATTATGATGTTTTGGATCTTGGATGGAAGTACAACATGAATAATATTCAGGCGGCGCTTTTAATCGGGCAAATCTCTCGAATCCAAAGAAATTGGAAACGTCGGCAACAAATTGCTTTACGGTATGCAAAAGAGTTTGGGGCTGCAGGAATTGAGTTTCCGACAACCCGGCCAGGCGTTACCCATTCTTACTATCTTTTTACCGTTTGGGTGAATCCCAAGAGGCGCGATGAATATATGCACGAGTTACAGCGTCAGGGTGTTGGTGTCGCTGTAAATTTTCGGCCGATTCACTTAATGACATATTATCGCAAGAAGTATGGATTTTCACGGGGGGATTTTCCAAATGCAGAGCGGATTGGCTCGCGTACTATTTCGTTACCACTTTATTCAAAACTTACTGATAGTGAGGTTAGCTATATAATTTCGACGGTGAAAAGAGTCTGCAAGACGTAATTTATTATTATTTTTTAACAATTATCCAAGTCGCCCATGGGTATTTTGGATCGTTCGTGGTCGCGAGCCACTTGATAATACTGAGACGATGTTTTGGAACTTCCCAGTCGCCAGCTCGTTTATAAAGAAATGAAATAATGATTGCCCAGCGATTGCCCCAACCTTCACATTGGATAACCTGAGAAAAATGTCGGCATAGATAGCGTAGTGCGTCGGGGGAAAAACGCCAAAGATCTTTCGGACCCCAGTGGGTTGGATAAATAAATACAGTTGTAATAATCGCAGTACCGCCTTTTCTTAAGACGCGATGCGTTTCTGCAATTGCTTGAGATACGTCACCTTCGATGTGTTCAAGGACTTGGTCTGCAATGACAAAGTCAAATGATTCGTTTGGGAACGGTAGGGCGCACATATTAATTTCTGGATAGTTTGCTTCAGTAATTTCTGCATCATCGGAGATTATTTTTTTTGGAGGCGTGTAATGAGGAGAGCCTTTGAAATATTTTAGACCACTGACACCTAAAATTTTTCCTTCAAGCGGTAGGTTGAGAGCAGAAAATATTCGAGTATACATTTGGTGACGAGATAAGCGCATGGTACTAGGCCTTCATGTACAAAGAGAGAGCCAAAAGATGGTTGAGAGCTCGACCAATAACGCGTCCCCAAATAGCACCCCAAAGTCCAAATGAAGGTATGAGGATAAGAAGTAAGATTATTTGAATGCATGGAGAGCCGATACTATGAAGGTATATTTTACTCATTTTTCCTTCAATTTTTAATGCATCACCAAATATGCCGAGAGGAAATAATATTAGTGATAATGCAAAGATGCGAGAGTATGGAATTGCGTCAATATAGCGAGGAAAAAATATTGTATAAAGTAACGGCGCAAAAATGATGTAGGTAACAATGACTGCGCCGGTAAGAAGTGACGCGCGCATAAGTTTTTTCAATAAAAGTTTTTTATCAGATTGGGTTGACTCGCTGTTGTATTGTCGGACAGAGAGTTTTGGGAAAATTGCTGTTGCGACATTGATAAATAAAACTTTAAATTGTTCAGGTATTGCAATCGCGAAAGAATAGAGGGCTACTGAGCTAGGGCCGAGTATTGGATAAAGAATTACACTGTCAGCATAGTTGGCTATGGTCGATGGAATGGTTGCGATTGAAAGATGGAGCCCGTAGCGGATCGCGGCAGGTTCTTCGGGGGCATTTTTTGGGATTTTCTGTAAAATTGACCGAGATATAAAAAGATTTGTAAGTGATTGCGTGAGGTAAAATATTGTGATTAAGAGAAGAGTAGTTGGTAAGATTGATAGCTTAAAAAATATGATAATTCCAATAGCAGTAAGCATGCCGAATCCATAAAATATTTTTGCGAAACCATTGAGAATTGTTTTTTTTCGAAATTCTTTTTTTCCATCAAGATAGCCCCTCCAGTTACCGAGACCTTCAACGAATGGGACGGCGATTGCAGCAATAATAAAACTAAGTGCGAGTATTGGTTTCTTTTGTATTGCGAATATTATTGCTATGAGGATGCTGATAGCTGAAATGCCAAAGGAAGAGTAAAAAATAATACGACTTGCTTTTCGAAATGTGCCATCAAAGCCACGTGCTGCGGCGCGGGTTATGATTGTGGACATTCCGGGGAGTGCAAAAATGCCCGCCATCCCCATTAACGAGAGAATATAGCGGTAATTGCCGTAAGCCTCTTTTGGGATATAGCGAGCATAGGCTACTGATAATAAGAATGCGATTGCTATTCCTATGCCGCTGCCAATGTTGAGCCAAAAGGTGCCTCGGGCAAGATACACTGTATCTGTTTGTAATAATTTATCGGACACACGGTAGAATTTCGAAAGGTCCATATGTGTATAATACTGTCCGTAAAAAACTATTGCAAACAAAGGGAGATAGGAAGCGACTTCACAGAATAGTATTTTTTTGCTATAAGCAAGGTGGTTCATTGAAATATGCAAAAGACAAAAAAGGGGGATCTATATGAATATTCGCTGCGTTTTGATAACGGGCATCACGGGTTTTGTTGGGAGTCATTTGGCGGATTACATTCGCGCTCATCACCCAGCAGTCATGATTGTTGGGCTTGTGCGATGGCGTTCGCCTAAGGATAATGTTTTACATCTTCTCAATCAGGTGCAGCTGGAGTATGGTGACCTTGAAGATTTGTCATCTCTCCAGACGATTCTCGCAAAATACAAACCTGAAGCAATTTTTCACCTTGCAGCACAGTCATATGTTGATTTCAGTTTTCGTGCGCCGGTGGTAACGCTTGCGACGAATATCTTGGGAACTGCGAATTTGTTGGAGGCAGTTCGTGGGCTGAAGGCCGCAGAAAACTACGATCCAGTTATCCATATTTGTAGTTCGTCAGAAGTGTATGGGCAGGTGCTTCCCGATGAAGTGCCGATCAAGGAGGGAAACCCATTTCGACCAGCTTCTCCATATGCTGTCGGTAAGGTTGGAGAAGATATGCTTGCGTTGCAATATTGGCTGAGCTGGGGCATTCGTACGATTCGAACTCGTATGTTCACACACACAGGTCCGCGTCGGGGAGAAGTGTTTGCACTTTCCAACTTTGCAAAGCAGGTTGCTGCTATTGAAGCTGGAGTGCAAGAGCCTGTTATCAGAGTTGGTAATCTCGATAGCGTCCGTACATGGATGGACGTGCGAGATGCTGTACGAGCATACTGGATGTTGATTGAAAAGTGTTCACCTGGGGATGTGTACAATATCGGCGGCGCTGTAACGATGACGATTCGTGAGGCACTTAACCAGTTGCTAAGTCTTTCGGTGCGCAACGATATCGGTATCGAAGTTGATTCTGCTCGTCTTCGTCCATCAGATGTTACACTTCAGATTCCGTCAATCGAAAAGTTTGTAGCTATGACTGGGTGGATGCCAGAGATTCCATTTCAAAAAACGCTTGCAGATACACTTGAATATTGGCGAGCGTATTACGCTCACAACCGGAGGATTGCATGATCAAATCTCGTACATGTGATTTGGAAGGAGTCTTGTGTCTCGAGACAGACTCGTTCGAGGATTTTCGTGGGAAGTATCGAGAGTTGTATCACGAGGAAATCTATCGTGAACATGGGGTTGAAGTGTCTTTTAAACAAGACGATATTTCGCGCTCTACTCGGCATGTATTGCGTGGCATCCACGGTGACGATAAGACGTGGAAGCTCATCTCGTGTCTTTACGGGCAGTTTTACCTTGTGGTTGCCAACTGTAACCCAGATTCTCCACAGTTTCGGAAATGGACATCGTTTACGCTCTCGGATACGAATGGCCTTCAAGTGCTCGTTCCGCCGCGGTTTGGCAATGGCCATCTCGTGATGAGCGATGAGGCGATTTTTCACTACAAACAGTCAACGTACTATCAGGGTGCGCGCGCGCAATTCACAATCCCATGGAATGATCCAGAGTACGAAATTTGGTGGCCAGTCAAAAATCCGATTCTCTCGAGGAGGGATGAGACTGGTGATGCGTCTTTTGTGAAGTAAACAGTAATAGAGCAAAAAAGAGGGCAAAATCTGCCCTCTTTCTTTAATTATAACTAAAGTTGATGGTTTTATATTTTAGCAGTATTATAGAGCACGATATGGCGTATATTACGTATGAGAATCTTTCTAGAATTCGCGAGGAACATAAGACAAAAAAAATTGTATTTTGTTCTGGCGTGTTTGACCTTACTCACGCGGGGCATGTACTTTTTTTTGAGGAGTGCAAGAAATACGGCGATGTTTTAGTGGTAGCGGTTGGATGTGATGAGAATATAAAAAAATATAAGGGCGATGGGCGGCCGATATTAAATGAATCGCTGCGGATTAAGATGGTTGATTCGTTGAAGCCCGTTGATTATGTGCTATTCGATGGTTCTGTTTCTCCAGATAATTTTAATGCGTACATTGAAAAAATTTTTATTGATTTGCGGCCAGACATATATGTGGTAAATAGTGATGCGTTTGATATCCCATATCGTGAAGCTCTAGCCAAGAAATATAATATTCAGTTTGAGGTACTCGATAGAAAGTGCCCGGCTGAGTACGAGCAAGTTTCTACGTCGAGTATAATAGAAAAAATAAAAAAACATCTTTTATAAAAAAAGACTCACGATTAGATGCGAGTCTTGTGCTTGTTGAGTTGCTAGTTTAGGCACTATTTTTTTAGATGAGGAAGCGCAAGAAATGTTGCTACAATGCTTTTTCCGTCCAGAATTTGTCCCTTGCTGATTTTGTTCATCCAGTGGCGAACAGGAATGAGTACAACTTCGATTTCTTCGCTCGGGGAGAGATTTTGCATCCCCGTATAGAAACAGTCCCGTGCTAGATATATGTAATAGTGCACTGATGTATTTGCAGGTTCAACATAGATAGGGCGAGGAGTTAGTTGTGTGATTTGTTTTGCGGAGTATCCCGTTTCATCCTCGAGTTCTACACGAGCAACGGTATCAGGTTGAGAGTCGTCTTCGAGAGTTCCTCCCGGTAGTTCAATGATTGTCTTATTGATGGCCGGTCGGAATTGTTTTGTAGCGATGACGCGGTTGTCAGGAGTTAGTGCGAATATTAGTGAAGACCATTGTTGGCCAGGATCAAAAAAAATGTATTCTTCGATACGGCCGCTTTTGCGGTGGCGAAAGTTTTGCTGTAAGAGTGTTTTGCGAAATTTGCGCGGGATTAGTTCAACTGGCCGACCTGTCTTTATGAGAGGTTTTCGGTTCATTTGTGCCTCCTTATCAAGTTACGCTTCGTAACACAATATAATAAAATTTTATAATTGTAAAGATGAGGTATTGAACCTTACTTACAAAAGGCATATGATTATGGTTACTATTTATGTTGTCTATCCAGCAGAGTCTTCAATTATATAGATCATTGTATCTCGTCCGCGCTTCTGAGGAGTCTATCATCACGCACTATTCTGAAGATGATATGAAGACTCCAAT
>ERZ1292625.2540-Hain-H41-01um-R1-2540-length-16641-cov-9_pt1 | contig 16641 bp, 7 predicted proteins | sample MGYA00564400_ERZ1292625 | MGnify/ENA primary metagenome ERZ1292625 (study PRJEB36523, sample SAMEA6512639) | groundwater metagenome | collected 2019-01-08 | study: AquaDiva: Metagenomics assemblies of 32 groundwater samples | reverse complement strand
GATATCGCGCGCCCAAATTTTTTTCAAAAAGGAAAAGAAAATTTTCTGTTTTGGATTTTTGCTTTAGCAAAAAGGCGGAGCTACGGCTTGATATATTATCATAAGAAAAAGCGTGCTTGACCCACTCCACCCATTCGCGCACGCTTAAACTAATATAACTCCCTCTTTTCTATTTTTAATTTTCTCCCTCAACAAACCAGTCTTGTTTTTTCAAATTATAATTTTTCCCGGTAATTGTTGAAACCCTGTCAATTCCGTATTTTTTACTAATTTCGTCTCTTTGTTTATCTAACTGATCCAGCTCACTCTTTAATGGATATATTTTTTTATCTAATTCCTCTTTTTGCTCGAGAAGGGGCTTAAGATTCTCTTTTATTTCTCTCGCTTTGTCATAGGTAGCTTTTAGCTCCTGCTTAATTACATAAGCATGGATATTTTCATTTTCTTCAGGAATTACTCCATCTGTTTTTTGTGGCGTTTTTTCTTCAAAAAATTTCATATTTTTGGATTAAAAATTAGTAATTTAGACCTACTTAGAATATAGCACAAAAAGAAAAATAAAAAAAGAGGAGGGTGCTTGTTTTTGACAAGCAGAGCCCCCCCGTTGCAATTTTAGATATAGGCTTATTTGTTTTGTAAGAGCCTATATTCATAGTTTTTTCTTAGCCCGTATTTTCTAAACGATGCGGAACTAAGAAACTCTTTCTCAGAGATTTCACGAAAGTAAATCATTTTCGCATCCTCTCCGGAAATGCTGTTTTCACTGAAGTAGGGAATTTTACCGGCGGACAAATCCCCTACACAACTGGGACACAATCTCCAGAGGAGATGTTCTGCCACATCCGTATAACTATTTCTCCCATCATTGGCATAATCATAGGAATATTCGCTGTAATATGCGGAATACGGTCCCGTTAATTCATCCGGATTGGTTACCTTCAGCTTACAGTTTGAGCAAGATGGAACCACCGGATCTGGCATTAATATTTCCATGGCCCCGAGACAAAATCCCTGTCCCGAAATTAACATGTCCTTGCTTGAAAAAGACAGATACTTCTCGGGAGGACGAACATAATATGTAACCCTCAAGTTATCATCGGGAATAATTTTATTCCCATTTATCTCCAACCGTCCTTTTAAGGGAAACTCTATAAATCCCATCCCTTCTTCATTTACGCTAATGAATGATTTATCAATGTGAATTTTTGCCTCCTTTATAATTTTTCCGTCCTCGGTTTTTTCCAGAGGAAGGAAATAATTTTCCCCTTCTTGCGGAGGAGACAGTATTTTTCCTACTCTTCTGTCATGGAAGTCCATATTACCACTTCCATATACTATTTCCATCCCCGTTTCCTCATCTTTCATGATACGCTCGCCATTTTTAAAAATAACAAGCATGTCCTTTTCGCCTCCCTCGATTACTTCCCCAATAGGAATAAAGAAAGCAACGAGGATGGATTTTCCGTAATATATACTTTTTTTTGTTTTTACTACCTCACAGCCATAAAGACTGTGTTCTTTTAGTGCGATTCCTGTTTTGGCCCAAGGAGCCAAAACATAATCGACTTCAAATTCGTCATCTCTGGGTCCAGATACATATTCGCCTACCCAGAAAGTTTTAACCCCCTCTGAAGTCCTTTTTCTCCTTTCCTTAATTCGTAACTTCAACATAGCAACCACCTCCTATATTTTAATTTTGTCAAAGATCAGATCTCTGTTTTCATCTTGCCGTAAATTACGGAAGAATCGTCAGTCCCGCTGAGCGGAAAAACAGAGAGGGTATTTGATGCGTTGCATCAGGTTAACCCACAACCATTACATGATTACAACTTCTTGAATCGCTCCCATTTTTGTTTAAAGAGGTTTTGCACCTCGTTGACAATAGTAGGATCAATCATTCCCTCAAGAGTCCGCCCGTAAATCAGGCAGTCTCTTACTTCGGTAGACGAGATTTTCGGCGTAGTTCCGTCAAATCTGTTGATGATTTGACAGTTCCTCCCAGCTTCATAGAAGAACAGTATGTCTTCTTCGCAGCCACCGAAGAAAATAACTTCAGCCGGGTTGATGCCGGTTGCGCTAATCAAGTCGTCCAGCGCGACCAGCCATTCCTCGTCATTTGGATAATCCGGCAATCCAACAACTTTCATTTCAGGAAAGGCTGTTTTGATGAATCCGCGCCTTTCTTGATAGGAGAAGAAATGCCGAAGAGAAAAACCGGCATTACAACTTCCGATGACCAACATGCAGTTCTCAATCCCAAACTGGATGATCATATCCCTTACTACTGCCCCGTGTCCCGTGTGCATGGGATTGAAACGACCGCAATATACGCCGAATTTTTTCATAAAATTCTCCTTTTTTATTCAATTTCCTGCTAAGGAACTTCAAAATAAGCTAATCCCCTATTTTGATTTTTTAGTATAGCAGATTTAAAGTATTCTGTCAATAGATTAAGGTATAAATGCTTATTATAAGCCATTTTTCCGCAATATCGGGGAATTCCATCCTGCCGCCAGCGTTGGGTCGGGTGGGACGCTGGCGGCCAAGAATATAAAGAGAGAGAAATAAAAATGACAATGCTCCGCTTTCCGCCCGCAAACTTTGGAGAAGTTTGCGTTTCAAAACAGAAAAATTTTCTCTACATTTTTTTGATATCGCGCGCCCAAATTTTTTTCAAAAAGGAAAAGAAAATTTTCTGTTTTGGAGTTCCGATAATTCGGAACGGCGGAAAGCGGAGCTACGCTAGGTTTAATCAAAAGGTAAGCGTGCTTGTCCCGAGACCCACCCAACGCGCACGCTTAAACTAATATAACTCCCATTAGGAGTTTTGTAAATGCTTTTCGATTTCTTCTATTTCCTCATAAAGTTTTTGCGTATTACCATGCGAAAGCATTCCCATATATGACGAAATTGATTCTGGTTTGGGATTTTTCTTTAGCTTTTTCATCATTCTTTTTTTCGTGCTCGTCCGCAATATTCTATGTTTTGAGAAATTTACCCAGCCAAGAAAATCTGTTCCGGAAGCAAGGGTTTTGATAAAAACTTTATTGGGGTGAAGTGAGAGTCTCAATTTCGTTTCCAAAAATCTCGATATTTCAGGAATGATTTTTTCCAAATATGCCTTATCTTCATGCAAAATTACAAAATCATCAGCATAGCGGATATAAAACTCCATTTTCAATTCACGCTTAATAAAATGATCCAATTCATTCATATAAATATTCACCAGCAGCTGACTTGTGAGATTTCCAAGCGGCAAACCAACTCTGTTTTTGTCTTTTGTATTGAAGCTATCTATGACTTGCGAAAATAACCATAAAGCATCTTCATCTCCAATATATTTTTCCAAAATATCCTTAAGTATTTCGTGGTTGATATTAGCAAAAAACTTTTGGATATCGCATTTCAAAATCCAGCAAGTTCGGGTATTGTTTTGGGAAACTATTCGGCCAAAATGTCTGAGACGGTAGATCGCTTTGTGAGTGCCTTTGCCAATTCGACAGGAATATGAGTCAAAAATGAATTTTCGGTCAAAATATGGGTACATTATCCGATAAATCGCATGATGAACAAGGCGATCACGAACACTCGCCTTATGAATATCTCGAGGTTTTGGATCACTAATTTTAAAAGCTTGATAGCCGCCGTGCTTGTATGTTTTTTCTGACAATTCCCGATGAAGCATAAAAATATTATCCATAAAATTAACCGAAAATTCGGCCACGTCTTTTCGCTTTTTCTTGCCATGCAAAAACTCACGCCATGAAAGGAGCAAATTTTCTATGGATATGATATTATTGTAGATATGGCGAAGCATTCTATTCTCTCTCTCGATAAAGCCTCGATCCTTCAGCGGATCAAAGAGGGATATTTGATTTGGATGAATGTTACTCCACATATTCAGAAAGGCGCACGCTACACCATCGGCGCCAGAATTGAAAATAAATTTCTTGATTTGCTTGAACTCGCGTATATTACGTATTTTACCGGAAAAGAAAAGAAAGCAGAAAAAATTGCAGAATGTATTTTTCTTTTGGATACGTTAAAATTTATTGTTTCCGTAGCCTGGGAAACGAAAATCATTTCCGAAAAACAATTTGAGGAAGTGGCACTTAAACTGGAAGAAGTTGGTAGAATGTTTGGTGGCTGGAAAAACAATTTAGAAAATCCACGAAAGAAAAACCGCGATTTGTGAAACGCGGGAAAGTGTCAAAGGAACAAAGCCTCAAAGCCTCAAAGTTTCAAAAAATTCAAAGTGAAAAAATTTCTAAGCTTCTTTCTTGCGGAAACGAAAAACCAACTCAAAGTCAGCATCCCACCCGTTCTCAGGCTCGGCAGGGCTGCCGTGGAGTCCGAGCTGTACGCCATCCGTGCGCAGATTGAAAACGTCCGGACAGTCGTAACGACCGGAAATTTGTTTCATAGCAATTAGCATCCATTCTTTTCCAGGATATTGCAAACGCAAATGCGGACCGACTTCAGCCGGACACAGTTCCAAACCTAATTTTTCCGCTTTATCATATATTTCCTGTGTGGTAGCACCACTGGGAAATCCAAGTTGGGAAACTGTAAATCTCACCAAATCATAGTTTTGTTTTTCTTGGCTAAATTCTGTTTTGTATAAAATATCTTTGCCCCAATCGGAACGATAGATATTTTTTCTCTCCATTGCTTCCTCGGCTGATTTGGGAGAATTGATATCCGGGTCAGTTTCCAGATTTTGCATGAATATTTTCTTGTCCGGGAATGATTCAAAAAGATATTTGATGTTTGGATAGTTTCTGATTTTTTGAAAAATTTCCATGTTCCATTCTCCGATATAGGCTTTGGTTTTTTCGGCTATCTCTTTCATGCCATAAGCAATTTCTGATGGATCGCATTCAAAAACAATCGGCACGTCCTTTTCAATTTTTCTAGATTCTCGGATCTCTTTTATTCTTGGATCTCTTTGATAGCCAAAACCTTCAATCGGAGAATCAATTTCATAGAGAAAAAATAATTCGTTTTTGGAAAGTTCTTGTCCGGACTGGGTTTTCTTTTCTATTTCGGTAAGCAGCTTCATATCGGCGGATTTCTTTTCGTAAGCTTGACCGTCTGGAAATTCCTTGAGTTTTTCTTTGACGATGTCCCCGATAAATGGATCGAGATTCTGGTCGGGTGCGATGCCCCTGATTTCGGCAATGTTTCCGCCCTGCATGCGAATGGCGGCTCGGGGAATGTCGAGTTTTTTGTTTTCATCATAGGAATAATAAACATAGAAATCTCCGTTTTCGAGTTGGGCATTAGCAGTTGATTCACCGGCCGTGCACCAGCCGGTTCCGCGGCCCTGAAGCGAGTTTACCAGCGGCATATGGTCGCGTCCCTGGCGATATTTCACCCATTCGCCTTTTATATTAGCTAAGGCCGATTCAGTTGCCGGAGTAACCTTGTCAATCGCAAAAGCGTAAAGTTTGGCAAAGTTTTCAGATTGTAAAAGTTTATTGAATTCTTTTTTTTCTTCCTCACTCTGAGTCTGGATATTTATTTTTTCCCTTTTTGTTTTCTTTTCAATCGCGTCTAAAACATACGCCAGTGCTTCGCGGTTGATGTCGGGAAAAGGCTTAACTGTGCCCTTGGATCTTTTCGTAAATTGCTTTTTTTCTTTATCATAATCGCCCATACCTAAAATGCTTCGGAAAGCATAATATTTCAGCCAGTCCGGATAGGTGGCATCATCAGAAGCCAGATAGTCTATCCAATTGTCCAGCGAGCTCTTCTGATCAGTTATAATAACCTCGGTAAGTTGGCTGCGTAATTCTTCGGATATTTCAATGTCGCCATGACCTTGTTCGCGAGCCAAACGCTGTTGGGTTTCAAAGTAGCTTTCCGGAATTTCTTCCGGCTTTATGATAAATTTATCGTGTAAAACTTTTTTCAAAGCCTCAATGCCCCGCTCGCGTTTTGCCGGTTCTTTGCGCTCGATAATCTCACTGAAACGATCAAGATAATTCTGGATTTGTGCTTCCGGACCTTGCGGAACTTTTTCGCCAGTGCGTTTTTCCGTTCTTTTTGCCGCCGATTCTGTTTCCGGAGCATTGTGCAGATCGTATTTATTTTTAAGAAAGTTGGGATTTTCCATAACTTCAATTTAGCACAAATAAAGCAGCTTTGTAAAATTTGGTCAGGGGAGCTCCTTTCTGCCGTCCGCGAATGGGCGGGCTCGGGTCAAGGACGGCCAAAGATATAAAAAAGAAAAAATCTAAAAATATTTGCTTTCCGCCGTTCCGAATTATCGGAACTCCAAAACAGAAAATTTTCTTTTCCTTTTTGAAAAAAATTTGGGCGCGCGATATCAAAAAAATGTAGAGAAAATTTTTCTGTTTTGAAACGCAAACTTCTCCAAAGTTTGCGGGCGGAAAGCGGAGCGGAGCGAAAACTTTCTTCAAAATTTTTCTTGGAAAAAAGTTCGAGCTTCGGAGTATAATCTTACCATCAAAAAACTTTCCGAAAATTTAGAGCGATTTTGCAGGGTGGCCGCCAAGGCCGCCCAGTGTTTTTGCGGTGTGGCGCGCGCTTCGCGCGCGGCCAGAATGAGGTTCGTCTCCCATGCGATTTTTAAAAGAAATTCTGTCTAGGTCTCGCCTACGGCGAGACTTGCTTTGCCCAAAAGCGAAAAAGAATTTTTGCTTTTCGTTATATTATGGTAAGATATTATTGCTCACAACCATATTAAAAGAAAAAGCCTTTTTTAATGGCCGTCTTGGAATCAATCAAGGTTTTTTCTTTGGTTGTGAACACCAGGACGGCCTTTTAAGTTTTAACAAAACAAATATGGAGCAAAAAATCTTTTTGTATGCCCGCAAGTCCACGGATGTGGAAGACAAACAAGCTTTGAGCATCGAAGCGCAGATCACGGAATTGCGCGCCTTCGCTAAAAATGAAAAGCTGGAAATAGTGGAAGAGCTGATTGAAAAACAATCCGCCAAAATTCCAGGCCGACCGATTTTCAATTCAATGCTCAATCGGATTGAGAAAGGTGAAGCCACTGGAATTTTGAGCTGGCATCCCGACCGCTTGGCGCGCAATTCCGTGGACGGCGGACGCGTGATTTATCTTCTGGACGCGGGCAATCTCTTGGCCTTGAAATTTCCCCAGTTTTGGTTTGAAAGCACGCCACAGGGCAAATTTATGCTCAATATCGCTTTTGGGCAAAGCAAATACTATGTGGACAACCTTTCGGAAAATACAAAGAGAGGCTTGCGCCAAAAAGTCCGCAATGGCGAATATCCGTGCCTTGCGCCAGTGGGTTATCTCAATGATGTGCGACTAAAAACAATTGTCGTAGACAAAAAGAAAAGTGCCATCATCAGAAAGGCTTTTGAGTTGTATGCGAAAAATAATTCGCGCTTGGACGATATTGCGGACTTTTTGGCGCAGAGGGGCATAACTTACAGAAACGGAGTCAAATACAAACGAGACAGAATTTCTTTTATTTTATCCAATCCGTTCTATGTGGGATTTTTCAAATTCAAAGGCGAAATCTATGAAGGCAAGCACCAGCCAGTCATTTCAAAGAAAATTTTTGACCGAGTGCAAGAAGTTTTGAAAGAAAGAGGCAGACCGCATCACCAACCGAAAAATAATCCGAAAGTTTTTTGCGGACTTTTGAAATGTTCCTGTGGCATGGGTATTACCGCCGAAGTCAAAAAAGGTCATACATATTATCGTTGCACAAAAAAATCAAAGACAGTGAAATGCGCTGAACCATACATCCGCGAAGAACTTTTGGATAAACAACTTTCGGATCTGATTCAAAAATTTTCTTTGAAAAAGAATTGGGCGGAAAAATTAATGCAAATGTTAGAAAAAGACAAATCTGATTCCGCCCATAATTCTTTCGCTTTTGTTCAAGAGTCCAAAGACAAAATTGAGAGCATAAAAATCAAACTGCAAAGACTTCTTGATTCCTATTTGGAACAAGATATTGAAAGAGAAATATACCTGGAAAAGAAAAACATTTTTATGCACGAAAAGAAGTCTTTGGAAGAAAAAATCCAAAGTCTTGAACAAAAGCGGACTGGCTGGGTCGAACCCATGGAAAATTGGATAAAAGAGGCAGCAAACCTGCCTCAAATCGCACGGGAGAGCAACCTTTTTCGGAAAAAGGTTGCTGCCAAAGAAATCTTTGGCTCGAACCTCATTCTGGCCGCGCGCGAAGCGCGCGCCACACCGCAAAAACACTGGGCGGCCTTGGCGGCCACCCTGCAAAATCGCTCTAAATTTTCGGAAAGTTTTTTGATGGTAAGATTATACTCCGAAGCTCGAACTTTTTTCCAAGAAAAATTTTGAAGAAAGTTTTCGCTCCGCTCCGCTTTCCGCCCGCAAACTTTGGAGAAGTTTGCGTTTCAAAACAGAAAAATTTTCTCTACATTTTTTTGATATCGCGCGCCCAAATTTTTTTCAAAAAGGAAAAGAAAATTTTCTGTTTTGGATTTTTGCTTTAGCAAAAAGGCGGAGCTACGGCTTGATATATTATCATAAGAAAAAGCGTGCTTGACCCACTCCACCCATTCGCGCACGCTTAAACTAATATAACTCCCTCTTTTCTATTTTTAATTTTCTCCCTCAACAAACCAGTCTTGTTTTTTCAAATTATAATTTTTCCCGGTAATTGTTGAAACCCTGTCAATTCCGTATTTTTTACTAATTTCGTCTCTTTGTTTATCTAACTGATCCAGCTCACTCTTTAATGGATATATTTTTTTATCTAATTCCTCTTTTTGCTCGAGAAGGGGCTTAAGATTCTCTTTTATTTCTCTCGCTTTGTCATAGGTAGCTTTTAGCTCCTGCTTAATTACATAAGCATGGATATTTTCATTTTCTTCAGGAATTACTCCATCTGTTTTTTGTGGCGTTTTTTCTTCAAAAAATTTCATATTTTTGGATTAAAAATTAGTAATTTAGACCTACTTAGAATATAGCACAAAAAGAAAAATAAAAAAAGAGGAGGGTGCTTGTTTTTGACAAGCAGAGCCCCCCCGTTGCAATTTTAGATATAGGCTTATTTGTTTTGTAAGAGCCTATATTCATAGTTTTTTCTTAGCCCGTATTTTCTAAACGATGCGGAACTAAGAAACTCTTTCTCAGAGATTTCACGAAAGTAAATCATTTTCGCATCCTCTCCGGAAATGCTGTTTTCACTGAAGTAGGGAATTTTACCGGCGGACAAATCCCCTACACAACTGGGACACAATCTCCAGAGGAGATGTTCTGCCACATCCGTATAACTATTTCTCCCATCATTGGCATAATCATAGGAATATTCGCTGTAATATGCGGAATACGGTCCCGTTAATTCATCCGGATTGGTTACCTTCAGCTTACAGTTTGAGCAAGATGGAACCACCGGATCTGGCATTAATATTTCCATGGCCCCGAGACAAAATCCCTGTCCCGAAATTAACATGTCCTTGCTTGAAAAAGACAGATACTTCTCGGGAGGACGAACATAATATGTAACCCTCAAGTTATCATCGGGAATAATTTTATTCCCATTTATCTCCAACCGTCCTTTTAAGGGAAACTCTATAAATCCCATCCCTTCTTCATTTACGCTAATGAATGATTTATCAATGTGAATTTTTGCCTCCTTTATAATTTTTCCGTCCTCGGTTTTTTCCAGAGGAAGGAAATAATTTTCCCCTTCTTGCGGAGGAGACAGTATTTTTCCTACTCTTCTGTCATGGAAGTCCATATTACCACTTCCATATACTATTTCCATCCCCGTTTCCTCATCTTTCATGATACGCTCGCCATTTTTAAAAATAACAAGCATGTCCTTTTCGCCTCCCTCGATTACTTCCCCAATAGGAATAAAGAAAGCAACGAGGATGGATTTTCCGTAATATATACTTTTTTTTGTTTTTACTACCTCACAGCCATAAAGACTGTGTTCTTTTAGTGCGATTCCTGTTTTGGCCCAAGGAGCCAAAACATAATCGACTTCAAATTCGTCATCTCTGGGTCCAGATACATATTCGCCTACCCAGAAAGTTTTAACCCCCTCTGAAGTCCTTTTTCTCCTTTCCTTAATTCGTAACTTCAACATAGCAACCACCTCCTATATTTTAATTTTGTCAAAGATCAGATCTCTGTTTTCATCTTGCCGTAAATTACGGAAGAATCGTCAGTCCCGCTGAGCGGAAAAACAGAGAGGGTATTTGATGCGTTGCATCAGGTTAACCCACAACCATTACATGATTACAACTTCTTGAATCGCTCCCATTTTTGTTTAAAGAGGTTTTGCACCTCGTTGACAATAGTAGGATCAATCATTCCCTCAAGAGTCCGCCCGTAAATCAGGCAGTCTCTTACTTCGGTAGACGAGATTTTCGGCGTAGTTCCGTCAAATCTGTTGATGATTTGACAGTTCCTCCCAGCTTCATAGAAGAACAGTATGTCTTCTTCGCAGCCACCGAAGAAAATAACTTCAGCCGGGTTGATGCCGGTTGCGCTAATCAAGTCGTCCAGCGCGACCAGCCATTCCTCGTCATTTGGATAATCCGGCAATCCAACAACTTTCATTTCAGGAAAGGCTGTTTTGATGAATCCGCGCCTTTCTTGATAGGAGAAGAAATGCCGAAGAGAAAAACCGGCATTACAACTTCCGATGACCAACATGCAGTTCTCAATCCCAAACTGGATGATCATATCCCTTACTACTGCCCCGTGTCCCGTGTGCATGGGATTGAAACGACCGCAATATACGCCGAATTTTTTCATAAAATTCTCCTTTTTTATTCAATTTCCTGCTAAGGAACTTCAAAATAAGCTAATCCCCTATTTTGATTTTTTAGTATAGCAGATTTAAAGTATTCTGTCAATAGATTAAGGTATAAATGCTTATTATAAGCCATTTTTCCGCAATATCGGGGAATTCCATCCTGCCGCCAGCGTTGGGTCGGGTGGGACGCTGGCGGCCAAGAATATAAAGAGAGAGAAATAAAAATGACAATGCTCCGCTTTCCGCCCGCAAACTTTGGAGAAGTTTGCGTTTCAAAACAGAAAAATTTTCTCTACATTTTTTTGATATCGCGCGCCCAAATTTTTTTCAAAAAGGAAAAGAAAATTTTCTGTTTTGGAGTTCCGATAATTCGGAACGGCGGAAAGCGGAGCTACGCTAGGTTTAATCAAAAGGTAAGCGTGCTTGTCCCGAGACCCACCCAACGCGCACGCTTAAACTAATATAACTCCCATTAGGAGTTTTGTAAATGCTTTTCGATTTCTTCTATTTCCTCATAAAGTTTTTGCGTATTACCATGCGAAAGCATTCCCATATATGACGAAATTGATTCTGGTTTGGGATTTTTCTTTAGCTTTTTCATCATTCTTTTTTTCGTGCTCGTCCGCAATATTCTATGTTTTGAGAAATTTACCCAGCCAAGAAAATCTGTTCCGGAAGCAAGGGTTTTGATAAAAACTTTATTGGGGTGAAGTGAGAGTCTCAATTTCGTTTCCAAAAATCTCGATATTTCAGGAATGATTTTTTCCAAATATGCCTTATCTTCATGCAAAATTACAAAATCATCAGCATAGCGGATATAAAACTCCATTTTCAATTCACGCTTAATAAAATGATCCAATTCATTCATATAAATATTCACCAGCAGCTGACTTGTGAGATTTCCAAGCGGCAAACCAACTCTGTTTTTGTCTTTTGTATTGAAGCTATCTATGACTTGCGAAAATAACCATAAAGCATCTTCATCTCCAATATATTTTTCCAAAATATCCTTAAGTATTTCGTGGTTGATATTAGCAAAAAACTTTTGGATATCGCATTTCAAAATCCAGCAAGTTCGGGTATTGTTTTGGGAAACTATTCGGCCAAAATGTCTGAGACGGTAGATCGCTTTGTGAGTGCCTTTGCCAATTCGACAGGAATATGAGTCAAAAATGAATTTTCGGTCAAAATATGGGTACATTATCCGATAAATCGCATGATGAACAAGGCGATCACGAACACTCGCCTTATGAATATCTCGAGGTTTTGGATCACTAATTTTAAAAGCTTGATAGCCGCCGTGCTTGTATGTTTTTTCTGACAATTCCCGATGAAGCATAAAAATATTATCCATAAAATTAACCGAAAATTCGGCCACGTCTTTTCGCTTTTTCTTGCCATGCAAAAACTCACGCCATGAAAGGAGCAAATTTTCTATGGATATGATATTATTGTAGATATGGCGAAGCATTCTATTCTCTCTCTCGATAAAGCCTCGATCCTTCAGCGGATCAAAGAGGGATATTTGATTTGGATGAATGTTACTCCACATATTCAGAAAGGCGCACGCTACACCATCGGCGCCAGAATTGAAAATAAATTTCTTGATTTGCTTGAACTCGCGTATATTACGTATTTTACCGGAAAAGAAAAGAAAGCAGAAAAAATTGCAGAATGTATTTTTCTTTTGGATACGTTAAAATTTATTGTTTCCGTAGCCTGGGAAACGAAAATCATTTCCGAAAAACAATTTGAGGAAGTGGCACTTAAACTGGAAGAAGTTGGTAGAATGTTTGGTGGCTGGAAAAACAATTTAGAAAATCCACGAAAGAAAAACCGCGATTTGTGAAACGCGGGAAAGTGTCAAAGGAACAAAGCCTCAAAGCCTCAAAGTTTCAAAAAATTCAAAGTGAAAAAATTTCTAAGCTTCTTTCTTGCGGAAACGAAAAACCAACTCAAAGTCAGCATCCCACCCGTTCTCAGGCTCGGCAGGGCTGCCGTGGAGTCCGAGCTGTACGCCATCCGTGCGCAGATTGAAAACGTCCGGACAGTCGTAACGACCGGAAATTTGTTTCATAGCAATTAGCATCCATTCTTTTCCAGGATATTGCAAACGCAAATGCGGACCGACTTCAGCCGGACACAGTTCCAAACCTAATTTTTCCGCTTTATCATATATTTCCTGTGTGGTAGCACCACTGGGAAATCCAAGTTGGGAAACTGTAAATCTCACCAAATCATAGTTTTGTTTTTCTTGGCTAAATTCTGTTTTGTATAAAATATCTTTGCCCCAATCGGAACGATAGATATTTTTTCTCTCCATTGCTTCCTCGGCTGATTTGGGAGAATTGATATCCGGGTCAGTTTCCAGATTTTGCATGAATATTTTCTTGTCCGGGAATGATTCAAAAAGATATTTGATGTTTGGATAGTTTCTGATTTTTTGAAAAATTTCCATGTTCCATTCTCCGATATAGGCTTTGGTTTTTTCGGCTATCTCTTTCATGCCATAAGCAATTTCTGATGGATCGCATTCAAAAACAATCGGCACGTCCTTTTCAATTTTTCTAGATTCTCGGATCTCTTTTATTCTTGGATCTCTTTGATAGCCAAAACCTTCAATCGGAGAATCAATTTCATAGAGAAAAAATAATTCGTTTTTGGAAAGTTCTTGTCCGGACTGGGTTTTCTTTTCTATTTCGGTAAGCAGCTTCATATCGGCGGATTTCTTTTCGTAAGCTTGACCGTCTGGAAATTCCTTGAGTTTTTCTTTGACGATGTCCCCGATAAATGGATCGAGATTCTGGTCGGGTGCGATGCCCCTGATTTCGGCAATGTTTCCGCCCTGCATGCGAATGGCGGCTCGGGGAATGTCGAGTTTTTTGTTTTCATCATAGGAATAATAAACATAGAAATCTCCGTTTTCGAGTTGGGCATTAGCAGTTGATTCACCGGCCGTGCACCAGCCGGTTCCGCGGCCCTGAAGCGAGTTTACCAGCGGCATATGGTCGCGTCCCTGGCGATATTTCACCCATTCGCCTTTTATATTAGCTAAGGCCGATTCAGTTGCCGGAGTAACCTTGTCAATCGCAAAAGCGTAAAGTTTGGCAAAGTTTTCAGATTGTAAAAGTTTATTGAATTCTTTTTTTTCTTCCTCACTCTGAGTCTGGATATTTATTTTTTCCCTTTTTGTTTTCTTTTCAATCGCGTCTAAAACATACGCCAGTGCTTCGCGGTTGATGTCGGGAAAAGGCTTAACTGTGCCCTTGGATCTTTTCGTAAATTGCTTTTTTTCTTTATCATAATCGCCCATACCTAAAATGCTTCGGAAAGCATAATATTTCAGCCAGTCCGGATAGGTGGCATCATCAGAAGCCAGATAGTCTATCCAATTGTCCAGCGAGCTCTTCTGATCAGTTATAATAACCTCGGTAAGTTGGCTGCGTAATTCTTCGGATATTTCAATGTCGCCATGACCTTGTTCGCGAGCCAAACGCTGTTGGGTTTCAAAGTAGCTTTCCGGAATTTCTTCCGGCTTTATGATAAATTTATCGTGTAAAACTTTTTTCAAAGCCTCAATGCCCCGCTCGCGTTTTGCCGGTTCTTTGCGCTCGATAATCTCACTGAAACGATCAAGATAATTCTGGATTTGTGCTTCCGGACCTTGCGGAACTTTTTCGCCAGTGCGTTTTTCCGTTCTTTTTGCCGCCGATTCTGTTTCCGGAGCATTGTGCAGATCGTATTTATTTTTAAGAAAGTTGGGATTTTCCATAACTTCAATTTAGCACAAATAAAGCAGCTTTGTAAAATTTGGTCAGGGGAGCTCCTTTCTGCCGTCCGCGAATGGGCGGGCTCGGGTCAAGGACGGCCAAAGATATAAAAAAGAAAAAATCTAAAAATATTTGCTTTCCGCCGTTCCGAATTATCGGAACTCCAAAACAGAAAATTTTCTTTTCCTTTTTGAAAAAAATTTGGGCGCGCGATATCAAAAAAATGTAGAGAAAATTTTTCTGTTTTGAAACGCAAACTTCTCCAAAGTTTGCGGGCGGAAAGCGGAGCGGAGCGAAAACTTTCTTCAAAATTTTTCTTGGAAAAAAGTTCGAGCTTCGGAGTATAATCTTACCATCAAAAAACTTTCCGAAAATTTAGAGCGATTTTGCAGGGTGGCCGCCAAGGCCGCCCAGTGTTTTTGCGGTGTGGCGCGCGCTTCGCGCGCGGCCAGAATGAGGTTCGTCTCCCATGCGATTTTTAAAAGAAATTCTGTCTAGGTCTCGCCTACGGCGAGACTTGCTTTGCCCAAAAGCGAAAAAGAATTTTTGCTTTTCGTTATATTATGGTAAGATATTATTGCTCACAACCATATTAAAAGAAAAAGCCTTTTTTAATGGCCGTCTTGGAATCAATCAAGGTTTTTTCTTTGGTTGTGAACACCAGGACGGCCTTTTAAGTTTTAACAAAACAAATATGGAGCAAAAAATCTTTTTGTATGCCCGCAAGTCCACGGATGTGGAAGACAAACAAGCTTTGAGCATCGAAGCGCAGATCACGGAATTGCGCGCCTTCGCTAAAAATGAAAAGCTGGAAATAGTGGAAGAGCTGATTGAAAAACAATCCGCCAAAATTCCAGGCCGACCGATTTTCAATTCAATGCTCAATCGGATTGAGAAAGGTGAAGCCACTGGAATTTTGAGCTGGCATCCCGACCGCTTGGCGCGCAATTCCGTGGACGGCGGACGCGTGATTTATCTTCTGGACGCGGGCAATCTCTTGGCCTTGAAATTTCCCCAGTTTTGGTTTGAAAGCACGCCACAGGGCAAATTTATGCTCAATATCGCTTTTGGGCAAAGCAAATACTATGTGGACAACCTTTCGGAAAATACAAAGAGAGGCTTGCGCCAAAAAGTCCGCAATGGCGAATATCCGTGCCTTGCGCCAGTGGGTTATCTCAATGATGTGCGACTAAAAACAATTGTCGTAGACAAAAAGAAAAGTGCCATCATCAGAAAGGCTTTTGAGTTGTATGCGAAAAATAATTCGCGCTTGGACGATATTGCGGACTTTTTGGCGCAGAGGGGCATAACTTACAGAAACGGAGTCAAATACAAACGAGACAGAATTTCTTTTATTTTATCCAATCCGTTCTATGTGGGATTTTTCAAATTCAAAGGCGAAATCTATGAAGGCAAGCACCAGCCAGTCATTTCAAAGAAAATTTTTGACCGAGTGCAAGAAGTTTTGAAAGAAAGAGGCAGACCGCATCACCAACCGAAAAATAATCCGAAAGTTTTTTGCGGACTTTTGAAATGTTCCTGTGGCATGGGTATTACCGCCGAAGTCAAAAAAGGTCATACATATTATCGTTGCACAAAAAAATCAAAGACAGTGAAATGCGCTGAACCATACATCCGCGAAGAACTTTTGGATAAACAACTTTCGGATCTGATTCAAAAATTTTCTTTGAAAAAGAATTGGGCGGAAAAATTAATGCAAATGTTAGAAAAAGACAAATCTGATTCCGCCCATAATTCTTTCGCTTTTGTTCAAGAGTCCAAAGACAAAATTGAGAGCATAAAAATCAAACTGCAAAGACTTCTTGATTCCTATTTGGAACAAGATATTGAAAGAGAAATATACCTGGAAAAGAAAAACATTTTTATGCACGAAAAGAAGTCTTTGGAAGAAAAAATCCAAAGTCTTGAACAAAAGCGGACTGGCTGGGTCGAACCCATGGAAAATTGGATAAAAGAGGCAGCAAACCTGCCTCAAATCGCACGGGAGAGCAACCTTTTTCGGAAAAAGGTTGCTGCCAAAGAAATCTTTGGCTCGAACCTCATTCTGGCCGCGCGCGAAGCGCGCGCCACACCGCAAAAACACTGGGC
>ERZ1292625.2539-Hain-H41-01um-R1-2539-length-16644-cov-33_pt1 | contig 16644 bp, 24 predicted proteins | sample MGYA00564400_ERZ1292625 | MGnify/ENA primary metagenome ERZ1292625 (study PRJEB36523, sample SAMEA6512639) | groundwater metagenome | collected 2019-01-08 | study: AquaDiva: Metagenomics assemblies of 32 groundwater samples | reverse complement strand
GTGCTCTACGATCGGATGGTGAAGCGCCGAGAGTGGGAGCGGAAGGAGCCGGTCGGGATGGACGATCGCAACAAAGGCTGCCACAGTCAATCGAAGGAGTCGAAGCCGTGTCCATGAAGAAGGTGATCCAAGCGAAGGACATCCCGGACCGCGACGTGCTCAAGATCGTCGCCCACATCAACGACGCCCACGATCGGTGGGCGTGCCGATATCTCGGCATCGGGGGCTTGCACACATTCGGCAGCTACCCGATTCTGGAGACGTGGCCGGAGAAGGTCATGCTCGCGAAGTGCGCGTCGCTCATCCGCCGCGGTCTGATGGACGGCTGCGCGTGCGGATGTCGAGGTGACTTCCGTATCACCGAGAAGGGGCGCGAGTTCCTCGCCGCCCAACCAGGCAACGAAGGAGGACCGTAGCAATGAGCGAAGCCTGCACGCGATGTGGTAGCACGTTCCACGACGATCTCGACTGCCCGAGGAAGTACGCCGACGACGAGCCGAACGTGACGGTATTCCCGACGCCGGCACCGCCACCGCCGTACTACGATTCGACACCGAGCGTGCCGGATACGCCCAGCTATGAGTCGCCGGCCCCCGACCCGTCATCGTTCGACAGCGGCGGCGGTGACTTCGGCGGAGGTGGCGGCTCGAGCGACTTCTAGCACTCCTCACCCGCCGCAGGGTCATATCGGCTCTGCGGCGGCACCACCATAACGGGGCCACCACACCCCAGTACGCAACACAGGAGTCGATATGCACAACCGTAGCGACATCGTCCCCGCCCGCGAGCAGTGGCGACCGGTGTCTGGATACACCGGCATCTACGAAGTATCAGACCGAGGAAGAATACGTCGGATCGTTCGGATGAATAGGTGGCCGGCCGGTGGTATCGTAAAGTCGAGCCCCAATGCCGACGGTTACCCGAGCGTATATCTTCGTCACGGCGATGGCACTAAGCGGCGTAGACTAGCGATACACCGTCTGGTACTAGAAGCGTTTGTTCGACTTCGGGGACCCGGAGAACAGTGTCGACACCTAGACGGTGATCCTCAAAACTCGTGTCTGAAAAATCTACGCTGGGGGTCTTCGCAAGAGAACAGTGACGACAAGACTAGACACGGTCGTGCCCCACTCGGCACGTCTAATCACCGGGCAATTAGTAGGCAGACCGCTAGACGCATATATCGCAGATTACGAGGCAAAGACTGCCGACAGAGACACGGCGAGATAGCTGCCGAGTTCGGGGTATCGAGGGCCACAGTGCAGAGAATAGACGCCGGTAATCATTGGATCGTCGGTTAATGAGATCCGACATAGTTCCATCCCGAGGACCGGTGAACAGCCGTTGGATGATTGTGGGGGAGGCACCCGGAAAAGCCGAATACTCGATGGGTCGACCGTTCGTCGGCCCGTCCGGCCAGGAGCAAGACTGGTATCTCCGTCGCGCCAACGGCCCCTCGGCCAACACCGCGTACGTCACAAATGTCGTCAAGCGATACATCGAGGGAAACCCTGACCCCACCTCCGCCCTCATCGCGGAATGGTCGCCGGTCCTCGAGCGCGAGATCGCCGACGTCCGCCCTGAACTCATCGTCGCCGTCGGCCGATTCGCCGCGCGCTGGTTTTTAGGTGACGGCGTCAACATGGATATGGTCCACGGGCTCCCTCACCGTGCCGGCGACTTCGACCCTTCTCGTCGGCACCGCGGGGGTCCGAACGACGCGATCATCGTTCCCATATACCACCCGGCGTTCGGTCTCTACGAGCAAGACAAGAAATCCGTCATCGCTGCTGACTACGAGGCTGTCGTCGACGCCTACAAGCGTATCCATCGCGGCGAGAAGATTCGTATCCCCGTCGACCGATACGCCGGCCAGGAGAGCTACGCCGACGTCTCCGGCGCTGATCTCGCCGACATCCTCGGCGTCGACATCCCCCTTCTCGGACTCGACACTGAGGGCTACCCCATCGACCCCTGGTCCATCCAGATATCGACCGGCCCGGGCAATGGCTTCCTTCTCCGACGATCGCGCCCCGACTTCATCGAAGGCATCAGGAGTATCCGAAGCCGCGTCCGTGCGGGCTCCGTCATCGGCATACACAACGCCCTCTACGATATCGAGATGTCGCGGGCGATGAAGCTCGAACTCCGGAACGCCCGCATCTACGACACGATGTACGCAGCGTTCCTCACACGCCTGAACCCACAATCCCTCAAGATGCTCGCCTACCGCCAGTGCCGCATGCGGATGGAAGAGCACAACGACGTCGTCGCCAACTACGCCGGGCCGCGCCACATGCGGTGGATCTTGAAGGCCCTCGAACACCAGTGGCCGAAGCCCCCCGCCGTCCTCATCCAGGGCAACAACGGCGTCGCGCGCCCCAAGCAACCCCAGGCGATCAAGACCCGCCTCGAGTCGATCCTCGCAGCGTACGTCGACAGCAAGCGAACCCTCGACATCTACGAACGGTGGTCGGACACCGAGCCAGTCTCAAAAGCGATGGTCGAGGACGTCGTCGGACCACTAACACGCGGCAGTCTCGCCGACGCACCGCTCGACGTTGCGACTCGATATGCGTGTAGGGACGCCGACGCCGTATCCCGTCTCGTCCCCATCATGCGCGCCGAACTCGAGAGATTGGGGCTCGAGGACTCGCCGAAGACCAATCACCGCCTGATGACGACGGGCATGAAGGTTCTCCCGATTGTCGAGGAGATGCAGTTCGAGGGGTTCTACGCCGACCGCGATCACTTCGTCGCTCTCGCCGAAGACACGTCGGCGACGATGGAGCGCCTCCAACGCAAGCTGTCGTATCGGTACTTCGACCGCCGGCCGTTCAACCCGATGTCCGCCGACAACGTCCGCACCCTGATGCGTCGCCGCGGCATCCAAGGCGAGATCTTCACGAAGACGAAACAGATCTCGACGGGGAAGAAGTCGATCGCGCACTACCGGAAGATCGACGACGCGATGGGCATGGTATTCGACTGGCGGGAGGCTCAGAAGGTGAGAGACGGGTTCTGTCTCCCGATCCTCGAGAAGGGCAACGGCACGACCACCGATCGATACAAGGTCCGTTGCCACCTACTGACCACGCGCGTCCACACCAGGCGTCTTGCCTCGAAGGACCCGAACTTCCTCGCGATGCCGGTGCGCACCAAGATCGGCAAGCGGCTCCGCGAAGGCTTCTTCCCTCTCGAAGGACGTATCCTCGGAGGATGGGACTACAGTCAGATTGAGGCCAGAAGAGCGGCCGACCTTTCTGGCGACCCGATCCTCTGTGCCCTGTTCATCGACGGCCGATGCAAGGGGTGCGGCACGACCTACCCCAATATCCGGAAGGGGAAGTGCCCGGGGTGCGGCGGCGATATCGTCGACCAGGACATCCACGCGGCGACCGCGGCGACGATCTTCCGTATCGCGCTCGACCTCGTCAACAAAGAAACTCAGCGAACCCCGGCGAAGAGCGCGTTCTTCGGCATCCTCTACGGCATCTCCGGCAAAGCCCTCTTCGACCAGTTCCGCATGATGGGCGGCGGCGAGGGGTGGGACGAGTTCAAGTGTCAGAAGCTGATCGACGACGTTCTCGCGCTGTACTCCGGCCTCAAGCGCTACATCCGCTCCTGTGGTATCGACGCTGAGAATGCTGGCGGCGTCATACAAGACGAGTGGGGGATGATGCGATACATCCCCGGGATCTCGCACTACGACCACGGAGTCGCTGACGCCGCGGCCCGTATCGCGATGTCCCACCGGGTGCAAGGCGGTGCCCAAGGGATGATCCAGAACGCGATGGTGTGGATCGACAAGCGTATCCGGAAGATGCGGAAGGTGGGCGCCGAGGTCAACTGGGTCTTGCAGATTCACGACGAAGTGATTCTCTCGTTCACCGAAGACCTGAAGGATGAGGTTGATGGTATCGTCCGCGAGGGGATGAACTTCCACCACGGGGTATCGAATGTCCGAGTCCCGATCGACGTCAACAGCCAGTTCGGCGAGAAGTGGTCAGATCTCAAGTAGGTCTAAAAGAGGAAGGACGAGGAGTGAACACCACCGTCATGTCCTACCAACTCAACGAGAGGGTCAACCGTATTCCTCTCTGCCCCGGCGCCCGTATACTCGGCGTCGGATACGCCAACGGCGGTCTCCGTATGTGGGCGACCGCAAACCCCAACCATCACGCAACGAAGGCCGATATCCGCGTCGTCGGTGTCATCGCGACCGGCGAACATCTGCGTCTCGTCGACGGCACGCCCTTCGATCTCGACCTCGCCACCCACGTCGGTAGCGTCGTCGAACCGACCGGGCGCACGCTGCACGTATTCGTCGCCGCAACCCCCGCCAGACACGGTATCGGGGGGTAGTTCCACCTTGTATCGGAGAGGGGCTTGACGATACGCTTGCACTGGGTGTATCGTCACTCCTGTCACCAAGTCACCCACCAACGCGAGAGGGGGGATCGAGATGAACACTATTCGTCGCAAGCACCACGGTCGTCAGCCGTACGGAGCCCGCAACACCGCCAACCGCCCCACCCAGAAGTCGCGCGGGATGGCCGTCCTCGTCACTATCGCCCTCATCGCAATCACGCTGTTCGCCGCTCTGATCTTCGCGAGCTGCGCGGCATCTCCGGCGAGTGCGACCCCCGGGTTCGGATCGACCGACGTCACCGTCGTCGGCACCGTTACTACCGTCCAGTTCACCCCCGGCGGGCGCTGCGGGCCGATGTGTGACCAATGTCGGATCACCGTCGACACCTTCAACTACAACGAAGTCGATCGGCCGAACCAGGTGTCGGCGGTCATCGTCCGGTACTACCGGTTCGTTCCCTCGGCACCCGAACCCATCGATCTCTGCACCCCGGGTGTTGTCGAGATCGGGACCGAGGTGACACTCACCGCGTATCTGTCGCCGTGGATGATCGAGGGCGACTCCAGCGACATCGAGTTGTCGTTGTATGGCCTGACGTACGCCGAGACGTCGCCGATCGGGGCGTCGAAGCGCCCGCCGTCGGTGTGCTTGGTGGGGTGCTACTGATGAAGGCGTCGACGGCACTCCCGGCCACCCGCGACACCGTCGACATCGGCGGCAAGGCCGTAACTCTCCTTCCGGCCGTAGAGATCCGTAAGATCAAGAACGCGAAGGTCCGCCTACTCCTTCGCCGCGCCGCTACACGGCATATCGAACTCGGCGCGCAGATCAAGGAACTCGAGGCGCTGAAGAAGGCGCAGACCGAGAAGATGGCGGCGCTCCTGACCTCCGTCAAGATCGAGCGTGTCTCTGGTCTCCCTGGCGATGCGCGGTTCGGCCGGACGAAGGACTCGTCGACGTGGGTGGTCGATGAAGTCCGCCTGGTCGAACTCGGGGTTCCACTCAAGACGATCGCGAAGGCGAAGGTCGAGAAGAAGCGGTCGGGGTTCTGGCAGTTGAGCCTCCCGCGTGCGAAGAAGGGCGGCAACGACACCGGCGACTCTCACGGCGATGACGACTAGGTCACTGCGCCCCGATGACGATGAGCGCGACCCCGATGACGTCGACGACTTCGACACCCACGAAGATCTGCACGCAATGCCAGAAAGAGTTGCCGGAGATCTGTTTCCGCACTCGACCCTCCGGCACGCTCCGTAGTGACTGCCGAGAGTGCGAGGCGAAGTACAAGGCACAGTATCAACGCGACGTCATCAAGCCGAAGCGGCCCGACGGCAGCACCGGGCGCTTCCACGCGCCGATGGATGACTGACAGAAAGAGGAGGAACATCGAAATGAGAGACGCAGTAGCGAACACCCTGACCGGTATCGCCGTCGTCATCGCTGCCCTGCTGGTGCTGTGGGCCTTCCAGGGCAACGACTTCTTCATGTACAAGTTCTTCGCCCCGCGGTACGAGGCGGCCCGGCGAACGGTGTTCGAGGAGACGCCGTCGTATGTCCAAGGAAAGCAGCAGTTCCTCACTCGCCTGCACCACGAGTGGGTCACGTCCGACAGCCAGAACCACCGTGACGCTACGTGTGCCCTGGCCCGCCACGAAGCGTCGACGCTGAAGCCCGAGTATCTACCCAACAACCTGAAGGCTTGGGAGTGTGTCCGTTGAAGACCCGTTCGATCCGAACCCTGTTCGCCCTCGCCGTCGTTGCCGTGCTGTCGATCAATCAGTCGTCGTGCGAGACGTCGGACACCCGTGACCGTGTCGTTACCGAAGCCCGCATGAACGAGATGCGGTCCCAGGTCGGCTTGCCGAATATCGTGAACTTCACCGAAGCGAAGTTCGCCCGCCAGATCGCCGAACTCCGAGATCAGTCAATCAGAACGTGGACCTACTACGTCGACATGAGCGGCGGTCGTCATCTGGTCTGCGAGTCGATCGGATACGCGTTGCCGTACTCGGTCCAGTTGACCAACCCGGAGAGAGTATCGTCGGGTGGGGGTGTCACGCTCCCACAGGCTGAACCGAACGGCCTCTTCATGCCATCGAGCGCCGAGGCGTCGTGGGTGATGTGCTCGGATGGCAAGGGCGGCGCCGCGCCGGTCTACTCCGAACCTCGACTCATCGTGTCGCCGTTCCCTCTCGGCCACGTCGAAGCGGCACAGTCGAGCGGGTTCGCCGACAAGGTGACGATCCAGAAGATCGAAGCCGTGGGCGTTCAAGGGTCGACCAACTAGGACACCGCGCCAAGGCTATCTGCTATGTATTACTCTGACGACTTGAACCACCTCCACGGCACCCCGATACCGGAGACATGGACGCGCAATCTCGGCGCCAACCTTCGGCCGCTCGAGGTCGGGATGGAGATCCGATACGCCGACCGATCGACGCGGCGTTTCGTCGTCAGTGCTTCGTGGTGTGGAGCGTCGGTCGCCGCGAGCAGTACCGCAAAGTACGGCGACGTCATCTCGAACTACGCCGAGGTCGAATACCGGCGTGCCGCCGACGTCGTCCAAGTCGCCGCACGCAAGTCGATCGCTCTCGAGTTCGATGTCGACGCCCACACCGGGCCATACCGCGCCGCGATGCCCATCCTCAGCGTTCGTACCTGTGGGTGGCCTCACCCTCGATACTTCGTCCAACCGCTGCACGGCGCTGACCTTCACCCGTATGTCGACCACCTCTTGGATATCGGCGTCACGGGTATGGATGGCCGGCCCCTGGTTGACAGCCGACCGTATCGCCGAGTACACTGGCTGTATCGCAACATCTTCCCCGAAACGCCGTAACGACATCCGAACGGAGGCCTACCCATGAACGCCGTGCCCTACGACCCGCTGTATGACGAAGACGACGAAGAGACCGAACCCACCGTCGAAGTACAGGACGAACCCGAGGAGACCCCCGTGGCCGAGAAGCCGAAGGTCAAGCTGAAGTTGAAGACGCCCCCCGCCGATCCGCCGGCCGCGCCCACCATCGCCGATGTCCTGGCGCGGAAGAAGGCCCTGATCGCCAAGAAGAAGGCGAAGGCCAAGGCGATCGGTGAACGCGCCGCCGCCCGCGACGCCCGCGATGCGAAGGAGATCGCTGCCCGCGCGAAGATCGCCAAGCGCCGCAAGGCCGTCGACGCCGACGAGGACGATGCGCCGAAGTCGCGGACCCGGGCGATCATGCCGGAGCCGGCCCCGAAGCGCCAGAAGCGCGGTGCGAAGGTCGTCGCCAAGCCGGTGAAGCGTGCGCCGGCCGTCGAGGTCGAGGCCCCCGTGAAGGCGAAGGCGAAGAAGGTGCCGAAGCGCAACATCTGCCTCGCCACCGGCAAGAAGTGCGGCGGCCGGTACTTCCGTCGTGGCGGTATCGCGCGGTGGAACTCGATGCTCGCGCAGATCGCCGCCGGCACCCTCAAGAAGTCGGCGCTGAACGAGCACGAGCCGAACGCGACCCGTCGCATGGGGCCGTGGAAGCCGACGAAGGCCGGTGGCGAGCGTCCGACCCACAACTACACCGCGATCCGTCCCGAGGAGGGCTGACGGCCTAGAAGACGTAGCGCCCCCGCTCCGCCCGACGTCCGCCGCCGTCGGCGTACTCAGTAGCGGGGGTGCACAGCACCAGGGGGTGGCCCGGGTATCGTCTCCAGCGCTATCCGGGCCACCCGCGGCAGCACGACAACGAACGCGCGTGAGAGCGAGAGAGGGAGGAAGCGTGAACCATATAGACGCCGTCACCAAGATCGAGAAGGCCACCGGGCCTCGAGACCTATTCCCCGACGGACCCGACGCCCCCAGCACTCGAACCCTGTTCCGTACCTTGGCGCTGGCCTGCCACCCCGACCGCTTCAACGGGAAGCCGATTCACCGGCGGATGAACACCGCCTTCCAACGCCTCAACGAGCTGCACACCCAGCTCTCAGCACCGCCGCCTCTACCGCGTATCGGCAAGTGGGGGCGCATCGTCGACATCTCGGCGCACGGTGCTCAGTCCTCGGCCGAACGCGCAGCTCGCGCCAAGGTAGCCGAAGAGTCCGCCAACTACGTGCCGCTGAAGAACTCGCTGGAGGAACGTATCGCGACAGCCACGCGCAAGAAGGGCGGCAAGCTCTCTCGACGCGAACGGGCTGCGGTCCAATCAGCGTACGACCGAGACGTTGCTGCGGCCGTATCGCGAATCACCGACACACTGAACGAGTCGGCGGAGAAGTCCGGGCGCGAAGGTCGTATCGACGCCGCTATGGTCAAGCGTGAGATCGCCGCGATCAATCGTCGGCGTCGCGAGAGCCCGGCCCCGCTCAGTATCGACGACGAGGTCAACTCCGATGAGTGACCCAAGAATCCCCGGCGCCCACAACATCCCCAACCTTATCGACCCGGCCGTTGCCGCTCAGACATTCATCCTTCTCGAGCGCAAGGCCGCGGAAGCCAACGACCCTACGATCATGCCAGTGATCGACTTCTGCCGTCAGCTATCGTCGACGGGTAGTATCGACCTCTCTCTACTGATCCTGATGATCGTCAGTATGCCTCCGGTCGTCAGGCCAGCCGCCATCGCGCTCGCACTGGGCTCCATCCAGAAGCTGATTACCCTGTTCTCCTCGGAGGGATCGTCGTGAAGGTTGTTACAGTGTTCCTGAAGTCCGGCACCATCGCGATCGGGCACGACTCGAGTGAGCCGCGTATCGAAGATGTGCGCACTCACGTCGCGTCGCCAGGAGCGGCCAAGATGATTGGCTTTGGTGACCTGATTGTCCGTATCGAGGACATCGCCGCCATCCGTATCGAGGAAGCCGGCAACCGCCTCGCCCCCGGCAAGCCCAACGGCGCGATTCAACGGTACACCGCCTCCGCGCCCCACCACCGCGAACGCGACCGCTAGTAGGATCACCGGATGCCTCTACGCCTCACCCCCGACGACCTCGACCTTCCCCCGAAGTTCGAGAAGTTCCGCCCAGCCCAGCTCGTAGGGCTCGAAGCCCTGATGAAGAGCGACCGCCGGTTCTCGGGGGTGTGCGCGCCGCCTGGCGTCGGAAAGTCCCTCCTCAATCTCGCCTACGCGCGGGTCCGGGGAGGGCGCACCCTCATCCTCACGGCGACCAAGGGCCTACAGCAGCAGTACCTCCGCGACGCAGCGTCGATGGGGATGCTGGATGTCCGCGGGCAATCGAACTACCGGTGTGTCGCCGTCGACAAGGGTGGATCGCTTCAGATGTTCGGGTACCCCGGCGCGACGTGCGACCTCGGACCATGTCACGCGAAGGTCACCTGTATCGAGAAGACGACGAACCGGTGCCACTACTACAACGCGATTGCCTCGGCGTCGAAGGCGAAGGTCGTTGTGACCAACTACGACTTCTGGCTGAACGCCGGCCGCAACACCGATCCCAACGTCCTCGGTACCTTCGACCTCCTGATCCTCGACGAAGCCCACGACGCCCGCAACAAGCTCGCCGACTTCTGCGCCGTCGAGATCAACCTCGAGATGCTGCGGCGGTATGTCCCCAAGCTACCGTTCCCGAAGACGGCGGACGGCGTCGGCGTATGGGCGACGTGGGCGAGCGATACGGTACGCCTGATCGAAGGCATGCTGTCGAATCGCGAGAACGAACTCAGCACACCGGCGTCTTCAGCACCGACGACCCAATCATCGGCCCGCGGCCACATCTCGCAGCACGTCGAGCTAACGTCTCTGGCGCGGTCTCTGTCGGCCCTGGCCGGCGCTGGGAAGTGGCAGAACGCAAACCAGCCGAAGCGCAACGCCCGGATGCCGGGGCTCACGTCAGATTGGGTGAGCGAAGAGACACGCCACGGCATTCGCTGGGCGCCGCTGTGGGGCCACCACTACGCCGAGCGATACCTGTTCCGCGGCATCCCGCGCGTCGTCCTCACCTCGGCGACGATCACCGAGGACTCGCTCGCGTATCTCGGGATCTCCAAAGCCGAGAGCGACTTTATCGAGGTGAAGTCGTCGTTCATCGCGAAACGCCGGCCGATCTACTACGTCGATACGATGCACGTCGGCAAGGTCGAGATACCTGCGGTGCGACTCAGTCACCGGATGGACGATACGCAGCGGCGAGCGTGGATGGGGCTGATCGACGAGTGGATCGATCTTCGGCTGCACTGGAAGGGGATTATTCATTCGGTGAGCTACGGACGTGCCCTGGAGATCATCCGAGACAGCCGCCACAGCGCGATCATGATGACGCATCGCGACAGCCGCGACCTACCGGCCGCCCTCGAGAGGTTTCGCGCGTCCCCTGCCCCGTGCATCCTCGTATCGCCGTCGTTGACTGAGGGTGTCGACTTCCCGTACGACGCGTGTCGGCACACAATCATCGGCAAAGTGCCGTTCATCGATACGAGGTCGCCGCTTATCAAGGCCAGGGTCGCCGCCGATCGCGAGTATGGGAACGATGTCGCCGCGGTCTCGATCATGCAAGGCGTAGGTAGAGGGATGCGCGCCCCCGACGATACGAACGAAACACTGATCGCCGACGGCCACTGGAACTGGTTCCGTATGAAGATCAAGTGGCCGAAGTACTACAGAGAGGCGTTCCGCCAGGTGAGTCGGGTGCCGCCGCCGTTGGACCCCGAGAAGATGAGAGTGAACCACGGAGGGCCAAAGCGTTGACTGTCTACGTCGATGCAATCGTGGCTACGGGGCGGACGAAGGCTTGGCCGTACACGCGGGCGTGCCATATGTTTGCTACCACCGACGAAGAGCTTCACGCAATGGCGAAGGCGATCGGGCTGCGCCGCGAGTGGTTCCAGAACCATGCAAGCCTGCCGCACTACGACCTAACAGTGAGTCGCCGAGAGCTGGCTGTACGGCGTGGCGCTGTATCGGTCGGACGGTGGTTCACCGTCGATTGGATGCGGCAGCTTCGGTATCAGAGAGAGGGGGCTCAAGATGACAACGCTGAGTAAGCCGCGCCGAGAGTGCGGGCACACGAGGATCTTGGCCGCCGGCTTGTGCGAGCTGTGCGATATCGATTGGGTGATGGTCGCCGCCCCCTCGAGCGAGAAGGCCGAACTCAAGAAGGCCCGCCGTCATATCGTCTACGAACTACGTGTTCGGCGCCAAGCTGCCGAGAGAGGGAGGATCGCGAAATGAGCAAGGGATCGCTGCGCCGAAGTATCCGATCGAACCGCGTCGAGCAGAAGAGCGCGCCGGAGTCGACGGCGAAGACACCACCGCCCCAGAGACAGAAACTCCTCATGCTCTCCGATCAGCTCGACAAAGCGGCGCGGAGTTCGTACCCGAGGCTGCCACGTCTCCAACCGATCAACACCGGCGACCCGACGCGCAACACCGCCATCGCGACGCTGCTGATCGATATGTACTTCAATCGTTACGACCGACGATCCCTCACGCGGTCAGACGATATCGACGAACGAGTGTGGATCGCGTATCTCCGATGCGCCCCTCTCTCGATCGTGCTCGTTGAAGAGTTCTTGCAGTCTCTTGAGCGCCACTTCGACGACCTCGAGACCGTACGCATCTTCTGTCTCCGCGTCGAAGCTCTCGGCCCCGCGACTCAGCAAGAGCGCGAGGACTACATCCACGCCGTTCTCCGTCTCGTCCCCGTTCGCGAGTTCAACACCCTACGCCGCGTGGTTGACGTCGCCGACGTGGTGCTCCACTTTGCCCGCATCCCGCCTGTAGTGCCCTCTACCGACGACCCCCACAACCTATAGGAGGTGTTGACACCGGCCTGCCATAGCTGCCACCGTCCCTGTCCCCTATGACGCTCTGCACACCGCACCATCATCCGCTTTCCCCGGGTCGCTCCGGAGCAGGCGTGGGCATCGTGTCTACGCCGTCGCTGATCGCGGCCCACTCACGCAACACGCAGGACCCCCTCACAAGGAGCACCGCATGGCTTTGAAGAAGGCAGCAGCATCGAAGGAGAAGATGCGAGCGATGTCGCTCAACCCCGACGATTTCAAGGGCGGCGGTCTGCCCGACGACTTCGACGGCAAGATCACCGCAGCCCGGTTCATGATCTTCGACTACAACGGTACCCGGGCCGATGACCCGAGCGTCGCCGTCGAACTCGACATCACGCCGGACGAGAAGTACGGCCTCGCCCCGTTCCAGCATCAGCTCACCGTCGCGAAGTTGTCCCTGTTCGGCCCGTCGAAGGACGGCCGGAAGCTCGTCGACTTCGACAGCGACGACAAGGACGACCTCTCCGGCCCGTACGTCGTGCCCCGGTACGACCTCGAGGTCGAGAAGGAGGGCCTGCCGAAGAACTCGAACTTCTCGAACTTCCTCACCGCGCTCGTCCAGGCCGGCTTCGACCGTGCCGAGATGACCGCCAACATCGAGTGGCTCGTCGGGTTGTACGGCCACTGGAACCGCATCCTGCCCCCGGGCCGGAGCGGTCTCGTGGTCCAGAAGACCGAGGAGTCCGAGGGCGGCGAGCAGAAGCGGAAGGGTGACGGCAAGCTCCTGGTGCTGACCGAGCTGAAGGAGGAGAAGGCCGCCGGCAAGGCGAAGGCCAAGGCGTCGGCGAAGGCTGCCGCTGCGGACGACGACGATGACGACGACGCCCCGGCGCCGAAGAAGGGCGCGGCGGCGAAGGCGGCTCCGAAGCTCGGTGCCGGCGTGAAGAACCTGAAGAAGGAGATCGCGGCCGACGAGGACGAGGACGAGGACGATGACGCTCCGGCGGCCGGTCCGCACGACGAGAAGCTGACGTCGATCATCGAGGCCATGCTAGAGAAGAAGGAGACCGTCACCGTCGGCGCCATCGCTAAGAAGGTGGTGGCCGCCGGCTTCTCCCCGAAGACCCAGGAGGCGGCCATCACTCGCGCTCAGGACTCGGACTTCCTCGGCGCCGACGAGGCCCCGTGGGTGTACGACGAGGACGAGGGTACTGTCTCGCGCGTCCCGGCGGACGATGACGAGGACGAGGACGACGACGAGTAGACCCGAGCACCGGGTCGCTCGACTAGACGCTGCGATATAGGGAGACGAAGAGATGTTGGATTCGATACTGAGCAGAGTGAAGTTCTGGCGGCGTCGTCGTTGCTCTCTACGCGAGATACTGCTCCGTATCGAACACAAACTGACTTGGCTCGACTACGAGCAGGCGAGATCGGCCATCGAAACACTGAAGGCCATCCAACGCTCACGACGTTCCACCCAGGAAGAAGGAGCCTTACTGATGCGCCTCATCGAACGTCTCTTGGAAGAAGTGGCCCAGCAGCGCACCGTCGTTGCGGGTATCGAAGTGCTGATGCAGGACGTCGCCCGCCGTCTCCGTGAGGGGATCTCCACCGGCGACTTGACGGCCCTCAGCGCCCTCGCCGACGACATCGACGGCAACACCGCCAGGCTGGCCGCCGCGGTCGCTCTGGTGCCGCCGGAGGTCACGCCGGAGCCCGAAGTGCCGAGCACCCCCACGGCTCCCGAGGAAGGCCCCACGATCATCCCCACCGGGGTCGCCGACGTCGACGAGGGTGGCGACTAAGTCCGACGCTTCAACGAGTACCGGCGCCCGCTCTCGGACCTTCGCTGTGCAACGGGACTACGCGACAGTTGAGGAACGCAGAGACGGCTCGGGGGTGTGCCCCAGGTCGACCGGTTTGGGAGCGGGCGCCGATTGCACCGAACATCGAAGCGCAGAGAAGTTCCGGCGTATACGGCCGGGCGGAAAGCGAAGTCCTCGAGAAAGTCCCGACATGACGGGGTTGAGTATCGAAGATCGGCGCGCCGGGCTCGAGGGAACCTCCGGAGTAACGCACACGGAGGCCTCGGGCTGAGGGGGCAAGTGCGAAGAACCCCCTCCCCGACCGCATACGCCGGAACTGTTACTGAAGAGGAGTATCACCGTATGAAGATCAACCCGTATCTCCGCCGTCTCACCATCATGGTAGCCGTCACCCTCTTCGGAGTGTGGGCAGCGCCGTCACCTCCAGCTACAGCCTCCGTCGGGTACGACGCGTTCGCCCGCGGCAAGCGCCAGACGTTCTACGAGACGGACAACATCAGCAGTGGCGAGCGCACCGGCACGTTCAACCCGTCGTCGCAGCTACTCGCCGCCGGCACCCGCGACGCGATGCGGATCGCCTGGGAGGGACGGTATGGCGTCGGCTCGAGCCCCTACGGCACGCTCGGTACGGACGGCCAGCCGGTCGGTACCCTCAAGCGCTGGACTCGCGCGCCGAACAACGAGTTGAGGTTCGTCGTCGAGAACGCCCTTGCCTGGTGGCACTCGACAGGTCGGCCACTCGGCGGCTCGTGTTCACTACCGTGTAGCGGCGTCCCTTCCGAACAAGAGATCACCGACGCGCAGGCCACCGGCGACGCAGCGATATGGGAAGCGTGGTGGGCGACACAGCCGGGATTCACCGAGGCCCTTCCGCAGCACGTTAGCCGCGTCGACAAGCCATATGGGCCATTCACTGAGTTCGTGACGTTCTGGAGTCGGAATATGTTCTTCTTCAACGACCTTGGAACGCCTCCCCCGCCCCCGCCGCCGGTTACGTGCGACTCGTGCTGTCCGGCGTGCCCACCGCCACCGGCGCCGGCCCCCTCGTGTGGACCCGTCCCACCGTTCGTACGAAAGACCATCGATAAAGGCAATCGCCTGACCAGCAAGCGCGCGTGGACCGCCGTCCAGGCGTGGTTCGCGACGTGTCCGGTGAGCTGAGGACACCGGCGTCATGATCGTCCGCAGCGACCGCCCCACGGTCCTCCTACAGGCACAGCCCCGTGTTACGATGGCTCGCCCACCCGCGCGAGGCAACCTAGGTTCGCCGGCTAACGCCACGCATGCGGCCGCTGCAACACCCCCCGCAGTTCAGAACCTCCACCCCGTCTCGGAGGCCGGCCCGAGACGGGGCTCCTTTCTACGCCGTATCCGACGACAGTACGTGGAGCGCCGAGTCATCCTCGTGACGAAGAACACCGTCGCGGCGTTGATCGTTGGCGTCGCGTTGGGGTTCGTATCGGCGACGGCGTGGAACCTTGTGATCTGGATAACGAGTGAGGCAATACGACGATGACAACACGAGAGACCGAAACGACGTGGCTGGCATGGCGCGATACGAAGACCGGCGACATCATCAATGTATACGCTGAGGAGACGGGCGGGGACGGCGGAGCTGCGTACGACAGCAGAACGACGATCAACGGAAACCCAGTCAGGTCGAGGGACCAGGAGGCCGGGGTGCTCCGACGACGTATCCTCGAGTTGGCGTCCGGCGCGACCGTGGCACAGGCGACTCCGACGACCGATCGCGGGCTCCTCCACGACGCCGTATCGCGTATCGAAGACAACGTGCGCGAACTCCTGCATCGGGTTCCCCCGATATCATCCAACCCGCCGCATCTGGAGATGACGTACAGCGGCGACAACGCCCCGCAACTGTGGCTGGAGATTCCAACGTCTCTACGGCCATCTACACCGGCGCGCTGTCTCCTGATGACCGCCGCACCGATGGCCGACGAACTCTTCGAGCAATACGCCGCTGAGTTTGCCAAGAGCCTTTGCCTCGACATCACGGATCTCAGGACGACGGTCGTCAGCTCCGACGTCAACTTCAGCCGCTAGTCCGGCATCTACCACTCTTCGATATCATGGGCGAAATCACCCTCGTCGCAACGAAGATCCCTGATCTTCTGCCGTCCCTCCATCGATCGCCCGGCATCCACGTAAGCGACGTCATCCACTACATCTGCGAGAAGACGGGGATCTTCAAGGACCCAATCGAGCGCGACGAAGACGATCCCGATATGACGTGGATGCAGCTCGGGTGTGCCCTCGAAGACGCCATCGCACGGCGGTTCGCCAAGGCGTATCCTGGTCGATACATCCGCATCGGCGAACTCGAAGAGGACGGGCTCTACCTCACCCCTGACCTCTGGGACCAGATCGATAAGGTCGACACCGAGATCAAGTTCGCGTGGATGTCGTCTAGGCACGAGCCCGACTCGACGAAGATGAAGCGCTACTGGTGGCAGGTGATGGCGTATTGCTACGTCCTTGAGACTCTCCGCGGCCGCCTCATCGTCGTCCACGCTGTCGGCGACTGGGGAGCGAACCGTGCCCCTGTCGCAAACACCTGGGAGCAGACGTTCACGCGCGGCGAGTTGCGACGGAATTGGGACATGCTGAAGTCGACCGCCGAGACGACGGACTTCTACAACTGGCTGAGAGAGCACTCATCGCTCGATAGGAAGATTCAGTACGCGAAGATGATCGCGAAGAAGAAGGCCCGT
>ERZ1292625.2538-Hain-H41-01um-R1-2538-length-16649-cov-6_pt1 | contig 16649 bp, 15 predicted proteins | sample MGYA00564400_ERZ1292625 | MGnify/ENA primary metagenome ERZ1292625 (study PRJEB36523, sample SAMEA6512639) | groundwater metagenome | collected 2019-01-08 | study: AquaDiva: Metagenomics assemblies of 32 groundwater samples | reverse complement strand
GACTGCCCCTTGCTTGCAATTTCCTGTCTGGTGGGCGAGGAGAGAATCGAACTCTCACGACCTTGCGGTCAATGGATTTTGAGTCCATCGCGTCTGCCGTTCCGCCACTCGCCCATTTTAATAAAACTATCAGTAAATTTAGTACGGGGTAAATCTGCCTCCGCCAGTTGGCGGACCGCCACCCGGGCAATGAAATTTGTATGTAGAATTCTAGTTTATTTTTTTGTGAAAAGCAAAAAAATTTTTGCGTTATTTAGGGAAAATCTATACAATTAGGGCAATGGCCAGGATTATTAGTATTTGTAATGCCAAGGGGGGGGTTGGGAAAACTACTACGGCGGTTAATTTAGGGAGCTATCTGGCGGCGATGGGCCGGAGGGTGCTTTTGGTTGATTTTGACCCTCAAGCGAACGCAAGTTCGGCTCTTGGGTATGATCCATTAAAAACCGAAGTGAGTGTTTATCACGGAGTAATTAATGCAGTGCCTCACGAGCACGTGCTTCGCCCCACTGCTCTTTTTAATTTTCATTTAGTGCCGGCGGCGCCGCATTTAGCCGGAGCTTTAGTAGAGTTTGTGAATTTGCCGGAGCGGGAATATTTTTTAAGGAAGTTTTTAAACAGATTTAGACATCAGTATGATTATGTTTTGATTGATTTGCCGCCGTCTTTAAGTTTACTGACGGTAAATGGCCTAATGGCATCGGACGAAGTTCTAATTCCGGTTCAGGCGGAATATTACAGTTTAGAAGGATTGGGCCAACTTTTACAGACGGTTAACTTGATTCGTGATAATATGGGCCATAATTTAAGAGTGACGGGGGCGCTTATAACTATGTATAATCGGAACGAACGATTAAGCCGGGAGGTGGCGAAAGACTTAAGAAGGAATTTTCCGTATCAGGTTTTTAAGACCGAGATTCCGCGAAGCGTGGCGCTGGCTGAGGCCCCAAGTTTTTCAAAGCCAGTGATACTTTACAGGCCTGATTCTATCGGCGCTCTGGCGTATAAAAATTTGGCCGATGAGATTCTGGCACAAGAAAAAGAATTGGTTTCGGGAACGATGGTGTCTAGTCAAGATTTCGGAAACTTTATTATTTAGTGGTTACAATGATTAAAAATTCGCTTTTCTCAACCCGCTTCACTTGTCCAACGACTCGTTCGCTTGTCCTCGCCGGTTTGCCGCTCGGAAAAAAGAGAGAACGAGCGGACCATGCCAAGCCGGCTGCGAGGGTTTCGGAAAACGAATTTTTAATCTAGAAATATTTTTTATCTATGACCTTAGGAAAAGGATTGGAATCTTTAATACCGCCGGGCGGAGGACAAAAGCAGAATGATGACGGAATAGTCCAGCCCCAAGAAGAAAAAAAGGAAGAGGAGATTTCTGGTTCGCAAATCGTACCCTCAAGCGAAGCCCAAGGCGGGGCGATGGTTTTTACGGAAAAAGAAAAGCACTTTGAACGCAAACAGCCTGATTTCCTTCAGCAAAACTCCCGCCTTCGCGCGAGTGCTTCGGACGGGCAGGCGATTTTTCAGATTGAGGTTGAAAAAATAAAACCGAATCCCCACCAGCCGAGAAAAAATTTCGGTGAAGATTCGCTTAGGGAGCTTGCGGCTTCAATTCGAGAAGTTGGGATTCTGCAGCCGATTGTGGTAACTAAGGTGGAAAAAGAAACTTCAACCGGAACGGATGTGGAATATATTTTGATTGCCGGAGAGAGGCGGTTTTTAGCGGCTAAGATTTTGGGATTAGAGAGGGTACCGGCGATTGTGCGAAGGGTGGATTTTGAACGCGAGAGATTAGAGATGGCGATTATTGAAAACTTACAGCGCGAAAATTTAAATCCAGTTGAGACGGCTCGCGCTTTTTCCCGGCTTCAGGATGAATTTAACCTTACCCAGAGAGAGATCGCGACTCGTTTGGGTAAAAGCCGGGAAGCGGTAGCGAATAGTGTGCGGCTTTTGGACTTACCGGCCTATATCCAGGATTCCTTGGCAAAAGGAGAACTATCTGAAACTCATGGGAGACTTTTGCTTTCGGTGGCTGACCCGGCTTCCCAGAAGAAACTTTTTGATGATATTGTTTTGAATAAAATGACTACTCGAGAATTAAAAGATCGAGTGAGACCGGATAAAAAAGAATCTTCAGTTCAAAGTTTATCACCGGAACTTGTGATGCTTGAGCACGAACTAACTTCGAAATTTAAGGCGCCAGTTAAGATTGAGAAGCACGGTCCGCCAGCTGGCGGAGGGAAAATCACAATTAGATATTATTCGGACGAGGAACTGAGGGGGATTTTAGAGCAGCTGAAGCTAGAATAATTTCTTATTTAGGCGTTCGCTTTTTTCCTTGAAGAAACCGCGGATGTGTTCTTTGGCGTGGGGGGTTTTGACGAATTCAAGCCATTTTTCTGAAGGTTTTTTCCCTTTTTGAGTGATAATTTTCACCAAATCACCAGAGGCGAGTTCGGCGTTTAATGGTTTTAGCGCACTGTTGATTTCGGCTTTGATAGCGCTATGACCGACGTCGGAATGTATTTTGTAAGCGAAATCTAAAGAAGTGGAACCTTTAGGAAGGTCGATGACGTCTCCCTTGGGAGTGATGATAAAGATTCTGTCTTTAAAGAAATCTATTTTCATCGCCTCGATAAATTCTTGATAACTTGAGGCGAGGTTGACGGATTCGTTTTGCCAGCGCCTTAAGTGCCGAATTAGGGGGACTTCTTTGAGTTTGTCTTTTAATGATTTCGGCGGTTCATCTTTTTTATCAAGGTTTTGTTTATAGAGCCAATGAGCGGCTAGGCCGTTTTTATTTTCGTCGTGCATTTTCTCGGTGTGGATTTGGATTTCGATATGTTTGTTCTCCGGGCCGACGATGGTGGTGTGAAGGGAGCGATAACCCGAGGATTTAGGTGAGGCAATATAGTCTTTAATGCGGCCGGGGAGAGGCGGCCAATTTTGATGGATAACTCCTAAAGCTTCGTAGCAGTCTTTAGGGTCTTTGAAAACAACCCAAGTGGTAATGAGGTCGTAGATTTGAGAGAAATCCATTTCGTGCCTTAAGAGTTTGAAATAAAGACTAGAATAGCGTTTGGCTCTGAAGTCGATAAATAAAGGTTCAAGTTTGTTTTCTTTCAGTAGCGCTTCAAGCTGGGGTTTAAATTTAATTAAATATTCTTGGCGGGCGTCATATTCATCTTTGATATTTTTTAGAAGCCAGTCATATTCTTTTGGGTAAAGGACGGGGAAGCAGAGATCGTGCAATTCGCCCGCGAGGCTTGCCATGCCGATTTGGTAGGCTAGGGGTGCGTGGATGTCGTTGGTTTCCTGAGCGAGCTCTCTTTGCTTATCTAACGGCAACCCCTCGAGCGTTTTCATATTATGAAGGCGGTTGGCGAGTTTAATAAAAACAATTCGGAGATCTTCGCTTAAAGCAATAATAACTTTTCTCAGATTTTCGATTTTTGAGGCCGCGTTTTGGTATTTAACGAGAGAGAGTTTGGCAATGCCTTCGGTTAAAAAGGCGATATCATCACCGAATTCTTTTCGGATTTCAGCGATAGGAACTTTAGCGACTGTCAGCACGTCGTGAAGAAGGCCAGCGGCGATGCTGGTTTCGTCGAGATGCCATTGGTTTAAGAGTTCGGCGGTTCTAAGAGCATGGGTAAAGTAAGGGTCGCCGTTTTCCCGTTTCTGGCCCTCGTGGGCTTTTTGAGCAAATATAAAGGCGCGCCCAATTAGGCTTTTGGGTTCCCGGTTCGCGATTTCCTCCACGTTCATGGCAACAGTATGAAAGATTTGAGACTTAGAATCAAGATTAGTCTTCGGTATCAGCTTCTTTTTCTGGTTCCGGTTTAGGTTCTGGCTCGATTAAGGGGTTAACCCAGGAAGCATAGTCACAAGCGGGGTAGCGGGAACAGCCCCAGAAGATTTTACCTCTAGCCCGTCCTTTCCGGCTCACGCGGCGTTCAATAACGTCTCCTTCGGCGCATTTCGGACATTTAAGGCCGATTTTTTTAAGTTCGGATTTAAGAGTTTTAGTGGTCTTACACTCCGGGAAACCGGAACAGGCGAGGAATTTGCCGAAACGGCCGAATTTAACAATCATCGGCTTACCGCACTTTTCGCATTTTTCGTCGGTGATTTCTTCGATGACGTTTTGTTTTTCAACCTCTTCGTATTTTTGCTCAAGGAGTTTAGCAAAGGGTTCATAAAATTCGCGGATGGTTTCCTGCCACGCTTTTTCGCCATTCGCCACTTCGTCGAGATTTCTTTCCATTTGAGCGGTGAAGTCGATGTCGACGATTTGGGGGAAGTGTTCGGTTAAGACTTTGTTTACCAAAGTTCCTATTTCGGTGGGGTGAAATCGCTTATCTATTTTTTCAACGTAATTGCGTTCCTGGATAACTGAAATGGTGGGAGCATAAGTTGAAGGGCGGCCGATGCCGTATTTTTCCAAGGTCTTGATGAGCGAGGCTTCGTTATAGCGAGGGGGAGGTTCGGTAAAATGCTCCGAAGGTTTAACTTCGACGAGATTAAGTTTGTCATTTTTCTCGAGGTCGGGAAGCTCTTTGTCCTCGAATTTAATGGGCCAAACCTTAAGAAAGCCGTCAAAACGCATAATGTTGCCGTTGGATTGCAACTGGTAGGTTGTAGGTGGTAGGTTGTAGGTGGTAGATTTTTTTGGGGTAGCGGAGATTTCGATGCGAGTGGAATCGAAGATGGCTTCGGGAAGTTGAGAGGCGATGAAGCGGCGCCAGATTAGGTCGTAAACTTTTTGCTGGTCTTTTTCCAGGGTTTTTTTGGGTTTTGATTTTGTAAACTCCGATGGAGAAAAATAAGGGTCAGTGGGTCTAATAGATTCATGAGCTTCCTGAGCTAGCTTGGATTTGCTTTTGAAAACGCGAGGTTCGCGCTGATATTTGGAGTCGAGATTATCTTTTACCCATTTCTGGGCCATTTCCAAAGCTTCTTTTGAAAGATTGACTGAGTCGGTCCTCATGTAAGTGATGAAGCCTTGCTCATAGAGAGACTGGGCGAGAAACATGGTTTTTTTAGATGAGAAACCGTAAGCGCGGGAGGCCGTTTGCTGGAGGGTGCTGGTGATAAACGGCGGGAGGGGATTTTTCCTGGATTCATTTTTCTCAGCGGATAAAACTTGATACTCCGATTTTTCTAAATCGCTAGCGATTTTTTTGGCGTCCTCGCCGTTTTTGATGCCTAATTTAGGAATAGTTTCGTCTCCGATTTTAATCAGGCTAGCTTCAAACTTTTCTTTGGTTTTTTTAAGGATGGCGCTTATAGTCCAATATTCCTCCGGTTTGAAGTTTTTGATTTCTTCTTCTCGATCAACAATAAGGCGGAGGGCGACCGACTGGACGCGCCCGGCCGAAAGGCCCCGGACAACTTTTTTCCAAAGGAAAGGGGAAAGTTTGTAGCCGACAAGGCGGTCTAAAACCCGGCGAGCTTGTTGGGCGTTGACGAGATTTTTTAAAATACTTCTCGGGTTTTTGATAGCGTTTTCAATGGCGCTTTCGGTGATTTCGTGGAAAACAATACGGCGAGTTTTTGACTCGTCGATTTTCAAGACTTCTAAAAGGTGCCAGGCGATAGCTTCTCCTTCGCGGTCTTCGTCAGTGGCGAGAATAACCACATCCGCTTTTTGGGAAAGTTTTCTAAGCGCCGTGACATTTTTCTGGGCTTTTTTGGGAATAATGTATTGAGGTTCGAAGTTTTTTTCAACATCGATTCCCAATTTGCTTTTAGGGAGATCCCGGACGTGGCCATAAGAAGACTCTACTTTGTAGGTAGAGCCGAGAAATCGACTAATTGTTTTTGCTTTTGTTGGTGATTCTACTATTACTAAGTTCATAACATGTGAAGGAGATTTTTATTTCTAGAACATCGCCTATATTTATAAATACATTATTGATCCCACAGCCAACCCGAATGTTCCAGAAGTAAAAATCTCTATTCGTGTTTATTTTATGTATTTTATAGAGTATAACCGTTTTCCGTTTCCTTAACTACATTTTTAATAACAAGGAATGAAAGAACGCGGTTAGCGACTTCGGCGTCTAGTTTAGTGAGTTCAATAATTTTGTCAACACTAAAGCCTTTTTTTGATTTTTGAAGGGCGTTTAAAATAAGCGCTTCTTCGGGATTTTCGGCGAAAAGATTTTGGGTTTTGGTTTCTTTCTGGGCAAGTTCGGGTTCGATGATTTCTATTATATGTTCGGGTTTCGTGACGAGGGTGGCGCCTTGGCGGATTAACTCGTTTGAGCCTTTAAAATTGGGATGAGAGATGGGGCCGGGGATAACGAAAATGTCGCGATTTTGGTCGACGGCGAATCGGGCGGTGGCCAAAGAGCCGGAGCGTTCCGGGGCTTCGATAACCAGAATTCCTTTTGAAAGGCCGCTTATAATGCGGTTTCTTTGGATGAAGTGGTGAGGGAGAGAAGGCATATCGGGCGGATATTCGGAGATGATAGCGCCGCCGGACTCTAGAATTTTTTTGCCTAATTTTTCGTTGGTTTTAGGGTAAATTTCATCCAGGCCGTTTCCTAAGACAGCGACTGTATATCCTTTGGCTTCTATCGCTCCGGCGTGAGATGAGGCATCGATTCCCAAGGCAAGGCCGCTTACTATATTAATGCCTGAGAGCACTAAACTAGAGGCGAAAATCCTAGCGAGTTCTTTGCCGTTTTCGGTGGCTTTGCGGGTGCCGACGATAGCAAGAGTAGGTTCGTTAATTTTGTTTAAAGCTCCAATCGAATAAATCCCGAAAGGAGGCCAGGGGATTTCTTTAAGAAGGACAGGGTAATCCAGGCTTTCGTTTAAAACGAGATTGATATTCAGCTTCTGCAGTTTTTTCCACTCTACTTCGGGATTGAGGTCTGACTTTTCGGTTTTTTTGATATTTTCCCAAACGTTTTTCCAGTTCCCGAAAAAATCTTTCGCTTTTTGAAGTTTTCGGTAGTCGTTTCTGGTTACTAGATTGCTTAAGTGGTAGAACAAAGGTTCCATAAGTTTGATTTAAGTATTATACCCCACAGGAAATAACTATAAAATTGTATGTACTTGGGAATAATTTGTTTCCAACGGGGCAGGCATAAATTTTAGGGAGAATAAATTTTGTGAGTTTAAATGTGTTATAATAGAAGGGTATGAGTGGAGATTTTAAGCATCAGCTCTGGATTACTTTAGGGGTGTTTTTGGGAGTGATTCTCCTTTTTGGAGGGGGTCTTTTGGCGTTGGAGGCTAAGGTTAGTTCTAGGGTTGGTGAAATTACGAACCAGCGTGGTTTGATTCAACAAGCTTCAACTCTGACGGAAACTTTGGCAAATTTGAAAAACGAGAAGCAAGTAGCGGGTGGCTATAGTAAGAGTTTAGAGCAGCTCGTGACTAATCGAGATGATTTGGTGGTTGGTTTTTCTCGATGGCTTGAAAGCGAGGCAAAACTTTATAGTGTTGGCGCTAGTTTCAATTTTGAGGGGAGCGAGGTTTCTCCAACGGCGGATAGTTTTGGCTACGCGAGACTTTCGCTTAAATTGAGCGGTCCTTTAACTAGCGTGGCAAGTTTTTTGAAACATCTCGAGAGGGAATCGATGAGGTTTTTGATGAATTTTGAAAGTTTTAATATTAGCCAGAACCAGAATGATTATTCGGTTTCAGTCGCTGGCCTTGTATATTTTAAGTAGTTTTTGATGAAAAATTTATTTAGAAATTATTACGATAAAATTTTAGTTATATTAGCGGTTGTTTTTATGGTTGCCGTGGTTTTTGTATATATTTGGGGGGCCGGGTTTCTTGTCGAGAATTTTAATAACGCGACCGAATTAAAAAATGCGAATAACAATACGGCCCATTTTAATATAGAAAGCGCGAAGAATTTGGGTTTATCTAACCAGTAGTTTCTGCTAAACAAAATTTGCCCCGGTACTAATTGAGGAATTTTAAAATTTCCTAAATTATTAACTAAACCTTTCCGTAATTAGTTCCGGGGTTGATTTTTCTCGGGTTTTGGTTTTTAATGAACTGGTAATTTTAAAGTTGGAGCGCGGTTAGCTCCCCACAAGAAATCAAAGATTTCTAACGGGGCGAGCAGTGGTACCCGCCCGTACCGAATAGTACGTTCGGGCGGGGAGCGTTTCGTTGACCCCGGTACTAATTGAGGAATTTTTAAATTTTCTAGACTTTTCCTCAATTAGTTCCGGGGTTGACCCCTCACTCTTGTGTGTATTGCGTCCTTAGCTCAGTGGTAGAGCGTTTCGTTGACATCGAAAAGGCCGGAGGTCCGATCCCTCCAGGACGCACATAAGAGTGAGGGGAAGAGGTCAGAAGTCCGATCTTTCTACCGCGCACAAAGAGGGGGGGATGAAGTATAGCTACGCGCACATAGTTCAGTGGTAGAACGCTGTCCTGATAAGACAGAGGTCCTTGGTTCGATTCCAAGTGTGCGCACCACAAATAGAATCTAGAATTTAGAAAATAGAGAGTAGAATAAAAAAGGGTAAAATTTAGAAATAGAAAATAAAGATTAGCTAATGTTGAAACCCGAAGTGATTTATGAAAATGAGAACTTTTTGGTTTTGAATAAGCCGGCGGGACTTTTAGTTCATGGAACATTAGCAAATAGCAAATCGCTTATCGCTAACAAAGAGGAGGCATTAGCAGATTGGCTTGTTGAAAAATACCCCGAAACTAAAAAAGTTGGAGACGATCCGGAGACGAGGCCGGGAATTGTACACCGATTGGATAAAGATACTTCGGGGGTGATGGTGGTGGCGCGGAATCAAAAGACGTTTGAATATTTAAAGAAACTTTTCCAAGAGCATAAAATCCAAAAAACTTATCGAGTTTTGGTGTATGGAAGGGTGAAAAATAAAAAAGGGATAATCGACAAGCCGATTGGGATAAAGGCGGGCACGACGAAGCGGTCGGTTTTTTCGGAGAAGATGAAAAAAGAAGCGGTGACGGAGTACAGATTAGCATCAAGTATCAAGTATCAGGTGTCAGGTCGAAAAGGAAGCGAAAAATCTTTGAGCGATTTTTCGCTTTTAGAAGTAAAACCAAAAACCGGGCGGACTCATCAGATAAGAGTTCACTTGGCGAGTATCGGTCATTCGGTAGTGAACGACGTTCTTTATAGTAAATCAAAACAAAAAATTGGGAACGGGCGTTTAATGCTTCACGCGATGTCTTTGGAATTCGCAGCCGAAAATGGCAAGAGAATGCAGTTTGAGGCCGAGTTGCCGGAGGATTTTAATGAAAATATTAATGAGTTAGAATCTAGAAAATAAAAGAGGATCTAACTTTTTAAGTATCGGATTGATTAAGGGCGGATAACCCCGCACCAATTTTACAGTTTAATGTGTTGGCGAAACGCTTGGACAAAGGAGGGGCGGGCTTATTCAGCCCCCGCATTTCGCTTGTGTCAACTAGGTTTTCGGTAATTTCTGTTTTGCTAAATATTTTGGGTAAAATCGGTGCGGGGTCCTCAATTTTTCGAATTCTCCGCTAATTGGCGGAGAATGAAAAATCGGGAGTTATCCACAATCTTGGGAAAATACCACGTGCTATAATAAACCCAAGCTTTTCTAAAGGTCGAATTTAAAGAAAAAGGTCTAAGAAAATAAAGTAAAAGTTCTAATGAAAAACCAAGTGAAAGGTTTCACTTTGATCGAGCTTCTGATTGTAATCGGTATTATCGCCATTCTAGCGACGGTAGTGATCTTAACTTTAAATCCGGCCGAACTTTTGCGACAAGCAAGAGATTCGACTAGGACTTCGGATTTCGCGACTCTTAAGAGTGCTTTGTCTCTTTATGGAGCGGATGTGAGTGTGCCGTATTATGGTTCGAGTTCTGCTAGTGGAGTCTGTTACATCTCAATTGCTAGCGATGCTGCAGCTACCGTTGCGAGGCCTCCTATTACTAATTGTGGTGGTCGTTTTGCGGCCACTATTACTGTAGTTGCCAGTACGACTGAAGCCCTAAAACGGAGTACGGGTGTAGCGGGTGCTTCTTCGGGAAATGGGTGGATTCCGGTAAACTTGACTCAAATTAGTTCTGGAGCTCCTATTTCCGCTTATCCAGTTGATCCTGTTTCTCCTAACAGTTCGAGTTCTTACTATGCTTACGCAACTGATGGGAGTGGAGGATTTGAAATCAACACCCGTCTTGAGAGTACTAAGTTTGCGAGTAGTTCGGAAAATGATGGGGGAACTAGCAATACGCTTTATGAAGCTGGAACCCAACCGGGATTGAATCTCTAGTTGGTTTTAGTTTACTGAATATGCGAAAGGGCTCTGCTTATAAGCGGGGCTCTTTTGCTATTCTTTGGTATAATTTAAGGAAGTTTAAATTTATGACCTGGCTTAATGTTTATATTCTATGCGTTTTAGTTTTGGTTTTGGCGGCGCAATTTTTTTACCGTTTTTCTTCGTGGAGATTGGAAAATTTTTTGAGTAAACCCCTACACCAAAGTGTTAAGGATTTTAAACTTGAAGGGAAAAGGAGTGTTTGGGAACGATTTTGCGGGGGTGCTACAGCTTTAGGAATGTGGTGCGGGGGCAGATTTAAGTTTAAGATTTTGTTGCGGTGGGTTTGGATCTTAAGTGTGGCGGTAATTTTCGGAACTTTTTTGTATTGGTCCAACTTACAATATGATTTATGGAAGAACGGCGGCGGTTTTTTGAAGTTTATGTTGCCGCCGTATCAGAGCATCAGTTATTTTTTGTCTTACGTAGGGGTGAGATTTTTTGGGCCGTGGATTTTGGCTTTTTTAATGTCGCTACTTGTTAGCCGAGCGGCGAAATACTTGAACCGGTGTTTTGGGGAGAGATTTTTTGAAAATGAAGAAATAGAATTAATCGCGCTTGGGGTTTTTTTGACTGGGTATCCCGGGTTTTTTATCTACTTAGGTTTAATTCTTGTTTTAGGAGTTCTGTTTTCTCTGGTTTACCAAATTTTGGCTAAAGGACGACTGCCTCTTTATTACTTTTGGATGTCTATGGCGGTATTTGCTATTATTATCAAGGATTGGTTAATACCGGCTTTGGGGTGGCAAATGCTTTTAGCCGGGTTTTCGCTGGGTGATTTTTATAAGTTGTTCTTTGGGTCTTAGATAGCGATACTAATCCCTCACCCTTAAAACATCGATTATGTTTTTCGTATATGTATTAAGGTCAAAAAAGGACAGGAGTTTCTATATAGGATTTGCATCAGATTTAAAAGCTAGAATGGAAAAACATAATCAAGGATTAGTCCAATCCACAAAAAACATAAGACCAATGGAATTGATGTATTGCGAAGTTTATAAATCTAAAAAAGACGCCTTGATTCGCGAGAAAAGACTTAAGCATTTCGCAAAAGGTTTCGCTTCTCTTAAAAGTCGATTGAAATATTCATTAATGCTTTAAGGGTGATCCCTCACCCTTTGAGGAAGGTGTAAAAAATTATCAATCATTTAACAAATGAGAAACAATTTATCAAAATCAAAAAGTCGAGAGTATCGAAAATTAAAATCAGAGGAAAGCTGTTCCTCGAAGGGTGAGGGATGAAACTACCCATTCCGGTTGAACAATTAAAAAAGAAGCTTATCCAAGAGGGACTGATAACAAATGAAAAGTTTGATGAGATTGTGGCGGACTCGAAGCGAAAAAATCAGGATGTTTTAGATATGATTGTGTCACAAGGAGTGGCAGAGTCGGGGTATTTGTATAACGTCATCGCTTTAATTTTAGGAGTTCCTTTGGCCAAACTAGAAACTCAAAAAATTGATTCGAACGCGGTTAAAGTTCTCTCTGAGGATATCGCCAGGCAAAGAGAGGTGATTATTTTTAAAAAAGAAGAGGATGGAAGTTATGATGTGGCAATGGCGGATCCGAGCAACCTTGAGACAGTTAAGTTTCTGTCTCAACACCTTCAGGCGAGGATCAATCCTTACTTTGCGACTATCAATGATTTAAACAGAGGATTTGCGATTTACGGGTCTCAAACAGCCCAAGATTTTAAAAAACTAATAGAAGAGAAAATTCAGGAATCGCTTCGAAGCCAAGCTAAAACTATCGAGGAGGCGGCTTCGATGTTGCCGATTGTTTCGATTGTTGAGGGGTTGCTTTCTTACGCGATGGCTTCTCGGGCTTCGGATATTCATTTGGAGGTTTTAGAGGACGCGACCTTGGTGCGGTACCGAGTTGATGGAATTCTTTTTGAAATTATGAGAATGCCCAAAGTAATACATCCGGCGCTCGTAGCGAGGATAAAAATTTTATCAGGCCTCAAGATTGACGAGCATTATCGGCCGCAGGATGGGCGGTTTCATTATCAAATTGTGACTCAAGTGATTGATGTGCGCGTTTCGATTTTGCCGACTTTTTATGGAGAAAAAATCGTAATGAGGTTGCTCGAAGCGGCTCAGAAGCCACTTTCTTTGGATGAGTTGGGGATGTTGCCGGAAACTGCCAAGGTGGTTACGGAAAACTTAAAAAAATCTTACGGAATGGTTCTTTCTTGCGGACCAACCGGATCCGGGAAAACCACGACGCTTTACGCTTTGATGGATATTTTAAATAAACCGCCGGTCAATATTGTGACGGTTGAAGACCCGATTGAGTACAATATGCGCTATGTAAATCAAACTCAGATTAACGTTCAGGCGGGAATTGCTTTCGCTTCCGGCCTTCGGGCGATTTTGAGGCAAGACCCGAATATTATTATGGTAGGAGAAATTCGAGACGCGGAGACGGCTGGAATCGCGATTCAGGCGGCCTTGACCGGGCACTTGCTTTTATCTTCGCTCCACACGAACGACGCGCCGACGGTAATTCCTCGGTTATTTGATTTAGAAGTTCCGCCATTTTTAGTGGTTTCGGTTTTAAATGTGATTCTAGCCCAACGTTTAGTAAGAAGAATTTGCCAGTCTTGCATCTATTCTTATGAGGCAGACGAAACGATTCATGGGGTGATTCAGAATCAATTAGTAGAGCTGGGCTTGGAGCAATCAAAAGTGAAATTGCCACGTAGTTTCTATCGCGGAAATGGATGCGCTGCTTGCGGTAATACGGGTTATCGTGGACGTTTGGGTATTTTTGAGGTTTTAGAAGTAAATGAAGGATTAAAGAAAATAATTCTCGGTCACGATTTTACTTTAGAGAAATTAAGGATGGCGTCTCGGGAACACGGGATGGGGACGATGTTTGAGGACGGGCTCCGAAAAGTGGAGCTTGCGATGACGACAATTGACGAGGTTTTGAGGGTGATTCGGGAGTAGGGCTCGCTGGCTTGATTTTCCGGCTCATCGCCTCTATTAATATTTTACATTATTGATCCCACCGCCAACCCGAATGAGCCGGAAAATCAAGCCAGTCTTCGTAGCGATAAAGGAAGGACTTTGATTTCGAAAAAATCCTTCTTTTTTGTGGGGATAGATAAGTTAGGGTTAAGGTTTATAATTAAAGGTATATGCTTTTTCATTATTTAGCAGCCGACAAAGAGGGAAAGGTTCTAGAGGGGAACCTGGAGGTGGATACTTTTAATCAAGCTCTCCAATATTTGGCAGGAAAGGAGCTCCGGCCGATTTCGGTTAAGCCAATAAAAGAGGCAGGGGGAGAACAGGCGCATCACTGGATTTTTGGGAATATCAATATCACCGACAAGATTTTTTTGACGAGGTATTTAGGTTTAATGCTAAAAGTGGGAACGGACTTACTTTCGGCTATTGATATTTTAATTGCCGATTTTGATAAGCCGGCAATGAAAGGTTTTCTTTTGGAGGTGAGGGATAATTTAGGAAGAGGCCAGCCTTTTCATTACGCTTTCGCCAGGTATCCAAAGATTTTTTCTCCGGTTTTTATAAGTTTAGTCAGGGCGGCAGAAACTTCAGGAAATTTGCAGAAAACTTTTGAAGAACTGAGTGTTTCTCTAGAAAGAGAGGCTAATTTGAGAAATACCATTAAGTCGGCGATGATTTACCCGATAATACTTTTAGGGACATCGGTTTTTATTTTCATTTTTCTGATAGCTTTTGCACTGCCTAAAATCGCCAAGATTTTCGGCGACAGTGGCATTAACCCGCCGCTTTTTTCGAAGGTGGTGTTTACGGTAGGTCTTTATGTTAACGCGCACGCTTTTGCTTTTGGCAGTGTTAGTTTATTCGTTGTTGGTTTTAGCCTTTATTTTTTCTGGAAAAATAGGATAGGGCGAAGGATGGCCCAGAGATTTTTTAGCAAGTTGCCGATTATTAAAAATGTTTTTAAAGAATTGGCAGTTCAAAGATTCGCCGCCACCACCAGTTCCTTGATGAAGGCGGGCTTGCCAATTGTCCAAACAATAAACACGGCGGCCGAGACTGTGAATGTGGAAGAATTTAGATTTGCTTTGAAAAGAATTAGCGAAGAAGGTTTGGCTAAGGGTCTTACGGTGAGCGAGGCCTTTAGGCGAGAGGCGGTTTTTCCGAAATTAGTGACTAATCTAATCGCGGTTTCAGAGAAAGCGGGGCATTTGGAGGAGGTGCTTGAAACGCTATCGAATTTCTATGCCTCAAGGGTTGAGGCGGCGATAAAGTCGTTGGTGGCGATTATGGAGCCGGTAATGCTTTTAGGGATGGGACTGGTGGTAGGGTTAGTGGCTCTTTCGATTATAGTGCCAATTTATCAGCTCACATCCCAGTTCTAAAAATGCGTAAAATAAAGCCAATTTTTTCTCGGAAAGGATTTACCATAATTGAACTCTTGATAGTGGTGGCGATAATGGTAATTATGTCGGCTTTGGTTTTACCAAGACTGCTTTCTTCAAATATCCGTAAGGAGTTTGATTCAACAGTTGAAACCATTTTCTATTCTCTCAATCAGGCGCGGGAAAGGGCAATTGCTTGGGAGAAAGGGACGACTTGGGGGGTTTTCTTCGAGAGAAAGGATCCGGCGGCGGGGTGCGCTTCTCAGCCGCATTTTGGAATTTTTTTCACTAATTCCGGCTATGATGAAGCTGAAAAGATTAACTATGTATCATATTTGCCTTTGACGATGGATTTTGATGTAACCTCGACTTGGGGCACTTATACCGGATGCTACCGGATTATTGATTTTAAAGAGGTGACGGGGGAGCGGTGGTATGCGGATGGGTTAGCCGGGGCGTCAACAAGCAGTGTGAAAGTTTATGTGATAAAAAATCCTTCGATCTCTTCGACGATATCTGTTACGCTTTTAGGAATGGTGAGTTATACCACTTCTTCGGCGCAATAAATTTTTAAAAAATGGAAATTTTTTTAAACAAAAATAGAAAAGGACAGTCGTTACTTGAAGCACTGCTTGCGGTAGCGGTGGGGGTGATTTTGATCGGAGCGATGGTGGTGGTGATCGCTCCGACTTTAAAAATTAATACCGAAACCAATGAAGCTAAAATTGGAGCGGCTTTAGGCAGGGAGCTGGTGGAGAATTTGAGGGTGGTGGGAGAGAGAGATTGGCATAATATTGATACTTTAGCTACCGGGACGAGCAATATTTTTTATGTGACTTCGACTAATACACTACTAGTGGCGACTAGCGGTTTACAGAATATTACAATTGGGACTACGACTTACACTCGCTATTTCTATATTGAGGATGTTTGTCGGGATGGTAGCGGTAATATGAGCACCACTACTCCTTCAATTTTTGGTTGCGCGGATGATGGATTAGTAGATGATCCCTCAACCAAAAAAGCGACGGTGGTTTTTAGATGGCCGCAGAGCGCCACTAATACTTTCTCGACGCTTTTTACCCGATGGAAGAGCCGGGTGTTTTGGCAAACCGATTGGTCTTTGGGGGTGACTTCATCGATTATTTCGGTGACGAGTTCGGCTACTGGTTTTGTGAGTTATTCTAATATAAGTTACGCGAGCACGACAGGAGAAATTTATATTTCGAGCGTGGTTGCCGATTAATAAAAAAATGAAATTGTCGAAAAAAGCTAAAACTTTTATCTATGGATTGGCTTCGCTCACTGCTCTGGTTTTGATTTTCTGGATTTGGAGCGGGGAATTTGGTTTAGAAACTGAAAAGGCGAAAGCAGCGCTTAGTGCCAACTATACTAATATTGCTTCAACATCCCCTAACTATTGGGCTTGGAACGACATGATTGGGTGGATTGACTTTTACAGGAATGATCCTAGCACAGGTCCCGTAATAGTGCAGTCGAGACAACTTCAGGGTTACGCCAGCTCGTCGGTTGGAGATATTTCATTGAATTGCAATAGCGGCGGTAATTCTTCGGGAGTGAATTATTGTCCGACCGATGGAACGGCTGGTTATAAGGTCAAGAATAATGGAGAGGGAGATCTTTCAGGGTGGGCGTGGAATGATTTGATTGGCTGGATTAGTTTTTGTGGGACGGATGTTCTCTTGAATGCTACGAGTGGCTGTCCTTATACTGGAGTTACATATCGGGTTTTGGTTTATAATCGTTTTGGGGCTGAAGCGCCTCCGAGTGATTTTTCTGGTTGGGCTTGGAATGATATTGTGGGCTGGATCAGTTTTGATTGTCTTACCGCCTTGAATTGCGATAGTGAATTTTATGAGACTGGATACAAAGTGAGGACGAGTTGGTTTGCCACTTCTACCTACGGAGATGTGTATTCCTCGGTTTTTGATACCGGAGTCGTTGGGGGGGCAAA
>ERZ1292625.2536-Hain-H41-01um-R1-2536-length-16658-cov-13_pt1 | contig 16658 bp, 27 predicted proteins | sample MGYA00564400_ERZ1292625 | MGnify/ENA primary metagenome ERZ1292625 (study PRJEB36523, sample SAMEA6512639) | groundwater metagenome | collected 2019-01-08 | study: AquaDiva: Metagenomics assemblies of 32 groundwater samples | reverse complement strand
ATAGAAGGAGCTAGTACAGATGGAGCCACGGCGATAGGCTTACAGATAGGCAATGAAAATGCTCTAGTAACTGCTGGAGCCAAGATAGTTTCTTTTTACAGTGATAATCTTACCACCGAAAGAGCTTATGTAAATTACTTAGGCTCATTCAATGCTGGAGCAGGGACAGCATTATTGCCTGCTTATTCGTTTGTAGGCGACCCTAATACGGGTTTATGGAATGCCACGGCAGATACTATTGGAATATCTCTTAACGGAACAAATTATTATTATTTCTATGCCGCAACGATGTATGCTCCAACTTATGGCGGAACAAATACTGTTAATCTAAGAGGCGATGTCGCCGATGGTGCGACTGCAGTCGCTGTAAAATCGTATTCAAATAATATTTTTGCAAATGCAACAGCAAAAATACATTCTTTCTGGAATGGTCCGACTGCTGGTGGTAGCGAGAAAGCATATATTGATTTAAATGGTACTGTTTTTGCTAATGGGACCACTTCAACACTTGTCCCAGTATATTCATCAACTTCTGACACAAATACAGGTATTGGATTTGGGGCGGCGGATAATCTTAATGCAATAGTTAATGGGGCAACAAGGGTGGTGTGGACATCTTCTTACCAAGTAATGTTTAATATCCCGTTAGTGGAATCTGATACATATTCATTAAGACTTGCGGGACGACCAACAGATGGAGCAACTGCAGTAGCTAATAAATTTGGTGCATTTAACACATTGGCTAATCCTACTGCGAAAATTGCGGCATTTTATACTGATAATTGGATAACAGAAAAAGCGAGCGTTGATCTGAATGGAAATTATCTTGCCGGCACGGGCACAGTGGCAACACCGTCTTTCGCTTTTGGAACAACTACTCCAAGTGCGGGATTATTCTTAGCTAGTTATGGAGTGATGGGCTTGTCCTCCAGTGGTTCACAATTCGGTGCATTAGGTTCTACAACTTCTTATATCAATAGTATAAATTGGGGACTAGGCACAACTACACCTATTCACGAAACAGATGCTTGGAGTGCAGGTACAACAACTATTCGCGCTTCTTCAACCAATGCTACTAGGGGTGGTTGTTTAATTCTTAAAGATACAACCAATAGCACGGAATATGGAGTGATTGTAACTGGTGGCGTATTGGGTACCACTTCTTCTGCCAACTGCATATAAAAAACAGCGGGCAAGCAGTTAGACTTCTGCCTCTACCCGCTCACAAAATCAAAAAGTCACTTTTATTTCTTAACTTTCATTATATGGAAGACGAAAAAGTCACAGAAAAGTCGGATACAAGGTTTGTTTTAATCAGTGTTGGTATCGCAATAATAATTACAATTTTATTTGCATGGGGGTACAAACTTAACGCTGAATTATCTACGTTTAAAATGCAACAGCAAGAGGCAGAAATGAAACAGCAGATCACAGGAGAAGCTTCGCTATCTATGCTTCTGCAAATAGTAGGCGGCATAAAAAAGAATAAAGAACTTACGCTAACTTATCCAACGGGAACATCAACGACAGAAAATATAACCATCATTGAAAAACCTATTACAAAATAATATGAAAAAAATTGCTCTTATTATAGGCATAACAACATTAGGAGTGTCACTAATATTTGGATTTAAGACTAATGATCTTCCGTCCTGCCCTAATAATTCAATAGAAATAGGGATAGAAATGACAACAGATTTAGAAGGTAGTCATCCAGTTAAAAGAATTTGTAAGACACAAGAAGAATATATAGAAATAAAACATAAAATAAGAGATGATTTTAAACGTATTAAAAAAGATGAAAAAGGTAAAAATGTAAATTATGATTTTGATATAAATTTAAAACCACTTGTGCAAGCAGTAATCAATATTGAATCAGAAAAAAGAGGCAAAATATCTATGCAAGGAGCCGATAAAGATAAAATCAAAAAAGAATTATTAAAATGGTTTGAATAATTTTTAATCAATATTATATATGGAAAATTCTAAAAAATGGTATCAATCTTGGACGGTATGGTTTAATTTGGCATTAGCGTTAATTGCTTTTGTTCAGCAAGTAGCTGTTGACGTTCCATTACCGCCTGAATTTTTGGTATATTTAGCGGTAGCTGGCAATTTTTTGCTCCGCTTTAAAACATCACAATCTTTAATCAAATAGTATGGCTTTAGATATTGCATGGTTAGCTGAATTAACAAAAGAAAATGCTAAACATATAGCAGTACTTAATAGTGAATTTGGTAAAATTTCTGTTGATTTAGCAGTATTAGTAGAGCGTGTTGATTGGATATATAAAATTCTATGGGTAATTATTACTGCTTCTATTGGTGCATTTATAACCAATATTTGGCAACTTATCAAAATGCACAAAAAATAATATGGCTTTTTCATCATCAACAACAGTAAAAACACATCTAAAAATAAGTGGAACGACTTATGATGCTTTACTTACTCAATTATGTACACAAATAGATGCGTTTATAACGGCTGAAACTGGTGTACCAACAGGAGCAAGTGCTGGTGTAACATACACAGATGAAATTTTAGACAGTGACGGTTCGCGTATAATCCGCGCTAAACATCATCCTATAACTACACTTTCGGCAGTTAAATATCGTCAAGCAGATTATACATTTACTTCATATACAGATGAGACAATATCTGCTATTGAGAAAAATGATGAAAGAATATTTACAAGATATGTAGTAACAGGAGAAGGCAAACGAAATTTAAGTATTACATATATAGCCGGATATAAAACGACAGATGTACCAACCGATTTACAATTAGCGGCAATTTTAATTGTTGTACATCTCTTTAATACGCGGAATAATGTTGGTTTTAATAGTCTTTCAACTCTTGGACTTCAACAGTCAATGGCAAAAGATGATTATTTATATGTATCCAAAATACTGACAAAATATAAACCGGCATATGCAATTTAATTGCGATTTTACAACTTATCGCCGCGAAACTTCCGGTACTAATAGGCAATATTCCGGAACAGCAACTATAACAAGTGGTGCCGGATATATTGAACCGGCATCTGGTGAGTTGCGGGCAGTACTTGGAATTGGTGCCGCAGTAAAAGCTTATATATTATTAACAGAAGAAACTAATTTTCAAATCGCTGATAAAGTAACAATAAGTTCGGTTGATTATTATATAGAAGAAATGGAAGATTTAGAGATGAGTGGAATGACATTAACAAGGCTTTTAATAGCCAAACAAGGCACTTAATTATGGAAATGACACTTAAAATTGATGCTAAAAGAGTAATGAATTTATTTGGTCAATTCCCTGTAAAAGCAAAACAGGCTATAGAAAATTCACTTAGACAATCAGCGCTTTTAGTACAAAATCGCGCTAAAATAAATGCACCATATAAAACAGGTAATCTTCGCAGAAGTATAACTCATGAATTAGATAAAGGAGTAAGTGCTAAAGTCGGTACTGATGTAGTATATGCACGGATGAGGGAATTTAATACAAGACGACTTCCCGAAGGTTATCTACGTCCTGCATTATCAAATAGTAAGAATGAAATAAAAGAAATCTTTGAAAAAAATATATCTAAAATCACAAAATAATGTCATTCATAAACGTCCGAACACAGTTAAATACGATAATAACAGGTATACAAGTTGCCGCAGGTATTGCGACAGTTTATACTTATCCGCCAACTAAAGCAGGAACAACACCGGCAGTGGCTATATTAGATGATGTAAGTGGTGATGAATATGGTACTACTTCCGCAAATAAAGCGAATATAAATTTTATAGTAAGAGTTATGGTAGAAAAAGCACTCGCCGGAACGCCAACGGATTCAACACAGGTAACACAACTTTTAACAATATGTGATTCCATAATGACGGAGATTAGAAAGGAATCAAATCATACGCTATCAGGTCAAAGTCATTCCGTTATTATTGATGAAGTAACACCTACAGAAGTAGGTACATGTGGAGATCAAACAGTTTTCTTTAAAGATATAAAAATAAAGACATCTTCTTTCCAAACAGTGGTATAATTATTATGTAACCAAATTTTTATGCAAAATATTATAATCAAAAAAACAGTAGAAATACCGAATACACCATGTTTTATTGATGGTCAAAAGGTGCGCGTATCAGATGATATAGCAGATATGCTTGTTAGTCGTGGCTTTGCGGAATATGATCAATGTGAAGAAGCAAAAACTGTAAAAGCCAAAGAGGAAAAAGAAAAGAAATCCAAGAAGAAATAATATGAAAATATTTTCTACATGGTTTAAAAAATTATTTAAGTCAGAAAAAGCACAAATAACGTCCGTTAAAATTAAGCCAAAAATATATGAAAAACAAGGTGAACAAGGTATAAAATTATTTAGACGAAATAGACAAATTGAAAGGCGAAGAATAAGAAAAGAACAACGATTGATTAGATCATATTAAATTAAAATATCTTAACCCCAAAAATATATGTCCGAATTATATACACGTCGTGCATCTTTATCTCTCATTAAGGAGGCAACTAATAATGTACCTCTTACACCTACAACTTTTGTACCATTTGAAGATGAATCATTGAGTACAAAATATGATTATAGTGCAGTACAAGCCGTTGCTGGTGTACGCTCACTTAATAGGCGAGCGGTTTTAGATAAAATTACACCCGGCGAAGGTGTTATAAATCTAAAAATAGAACCAAAGACATTCGGGCATTTTTTGCAGGGTTTAGGTGTACTTACTACAGGGCGATCAATGGCAATTTCTAGCGCATCTGGAGCATTTACAATTGGTGAAACTATAACGGGTGGTACATCACTTAAAACAGCAGTGGTTGCCGCAGATGTAAATAGTGAGCATTTAATTTTAACATCTCCAAGTGGTGCATTTACAGTCGGCGAAACAGTTACTGGTGGTACAAGTGCTAAAACAGCAGTTGTTGTATCTTATGATTCAAGTGTATATGGACACGTTGCTACATTGCCTGTTGAATTAACAACTACATATACATTACAGGTAAACTATGCGGAAAACGCAATTAGATTTACTGGTGTGCGTTTTATGGCTTTAGACGCGCTCGCGCAAAAAGATAATGTAATCACAGCCGGACTTAAGGTCATGGCACAAGGCGTATTAAGACATGCAAAAGTAACGGCTATTACTGCTTCTGGTGCAGGTGCAAAAACCATAACTATAGATCAATCTTTCGGATTAGTCGCCGCAGATACTGTAAAATTATATCGTCCGGGTACTGGCTTTTTAGATTTTTCAGCGGCAAGTGTAAAAACACACACAGTAGGAACGGTACCTACTTCAACAACTTTTACAATAACCAATCTTGAAACATCAACAGCGGTGGGAGATTTAATTGTACTTGCCCCCCAAACGGCTACATATTCAATAGATAAAGAGTTTCCATGGGTTGGTGGTTCAGAAGTATTTAGTGGTACAGCAATTGGCTCAACTTCATCTATCGCCGCAGAGGATTTTACAATTCAAATTGCACATGAATTTGAGGCACGATACGGTGCGCAAGGTTCTGCTTTTGCAGATCGTATGCCTTCCGCAATACTACAAAAAGGATTAACCGGAAGTGGTTCAATAAAACTTTATTATCAAAATGAAAACTTCTTACGTTTCTTGCGTACTAATGTTGCTAACGCAATAAAATTTGTAGCCGAAGGGCAAGCAATAGGCGCAACAACAATACTTTATACATTAAAAGCATATTTGCCGGAAGTACAATTTGATAATTTTGATACAAATGTTGATGTAGATAAATTGGTTGATTTAGACATGCCATTTAAAACTTTCTATAATGCAACATCCGGATATGAGATGAAACTTTTATTGGTTAATAATATAACTTCATATTAAAATAACTCATAAAATATATGAATATAATTAAAATTACAAATGGTGAAGCTTGGATTAAACCCTTTTGTACACGAAAAGCCCGAAAACTAATCAATCTTGCTTTATTTAAAAATGCTACTTCTGGTACTGATGGTAAAATAGTAAATTTACCTATTGAAAATATCCCTAAAGCTGAAGATGCTAAAGTACTCAATATGGTTGATAAAATAATATTGGGTGGGCAGAATCAAATAGTTGATGAGGATTTGATAGATTCATTGTCTGATGGGGATTTTGATTTAATTTTAAAAGCAGTTAATAATATTTTGGAACCTGCACATCAAGACCCAAACGAATAAAGGGATTGTTGAAAAGATATATACTTGGCTATTTAGGTTCATCAATCCCACACGAGATTGTTGAATTATTATATGAATATTATATATGTCGTGAATTTCATGTATTGCCAAGTCAACTTGATAATGAAGATGTAAATAAAATGGATTTATTCATGGAAATAATGGCACTTGAAACACAACGCCAAAAAAAGAATTTTTAATTTAAATATATGGGAATAGAAAAAGTAAATGTTGAGATAGGAATAATTGATAAATTTTCAACAGCTTTTAAAAGTATAGAAAAATCTTTAGGAGAAGGCATAAAGAGTATATCTCTTTCAAATATTGGATATGCGGCGGCAATCGGGACAGTAGCATATGCACTTAAACAATCCATAGATGTTGCCGCAGATGCAGAGGTAAAAATGACACAATTTGATAATATTATTAAAAATACTATAGGAAGTAATAAATTTGCACGAGATCAATTACTAAAAAATGCAAAAGCTACTCAACAACTTGGATTTGATAATGAAGATGCATCAATAAGTTTAGCTAAATTTTATCAGCGGACTCAAGATGTAACTACTGCTATAAAATTAAATAATCTTGCAATGGATTTTGCACGTGCAAAAAGAATATCATTATCAGAAGCTTCTGATGCAATGGATAAGGTATTAAGTGGTAGTAATAAAAAATTATTAAGATATGGAATACAATTTAAAGAAAATCAGACATCAATGGAAGGTTTAATAGATTTGCAAAAAAAAGTTAAGGATAGTGCAGAAGATTATGCTAAAACATATAGTGGTAATCTTGATAGATTAAATCTTGCTATAGAAGATTTACAAAAAACTATCGGTAAAATATTATTACCGACCTTGACAGATTTGATTGATGAATATTTAATACCTGCTGTAGAAGCTTTTAATGATGTGGCTGGAGCTATTCAATGGGTAATAAATCATCTCAAAAAATTGGCGGATTATATGCCTTTTTATACTTTTGCAGTAGAAACACAAAAAATAGCCGCTAATGATTTAAAAGATGCATATGATAAAGGTACTATAAGTTTGGAACTTTATAATGATTTAATGGAAGGTGTAACAGGAGAAACCAATAAAGCTTCACGTGCTCAATTAGATGGCACTGAAAGATATAAGGGTTTAAGTAAAGGTATAGAAGATGCAAATGATGCTTTAAAAGAACAGAAAAAAATAATAGAGGAAACTCAAAAAAAACAAGAGGAACTCGGTAGAAATACTGTTGATTTGGCAAAAAATTATAATTCATTACAAGCAAAATTAAAAGGTATTTTAGGTAATATAAAAAAAGATCATGATGATAATTTAAATAGTATTAAATTAAAAATAGCACAAGTTAAAGAGGAAATGTCTGCATTAACAGATTCATATAATGAAGCACAAATTCAAGATAAAAAATCAATCGGTGAAGCAGTTGTTTCTCAAGATAAGTATATTGCAGAATTAGAAAAACAAATTAAAGAAGAAACTGACACAGTAAAAGCAGAAATACTTAAAAATGAATTAGCGCGTGAGATTAGTGCAAGAGAAAAATTATCAAAAGATTTATTAGCATTTGATTCAGAAATTAAATCAGCGCGTGAATATGCCGCAATGACCGAATTAGAACAGGCATTTTTTGATTATAATACTAAAAAAACATTAGCTGATCAGGAATATCAAGATAAATTATCGGGATTTAGTCAAGATATAATAGATTTAAATGAACAAAAAATCAAAGAAGATGAAATATTAAAATTAGCTACAGAAAAGATTAAAAAACTTCAACAAGAATCCAGAGATCATTATAAACAAATAATGATAGATAAAACAAATATTACAAAAGAAAATGTAGAAGCAATGTCAGGATATTATAAAAATCTTGAAGATAAAGCTAATGCCGCAGTTAAAGCTATGGAAAATGCAAAAGCAGATATGTTATTTCAACAAGAAATGAATAAATTTACTCAACAATCACAAGGTTCATCAAATACCACAACATCTAATATAACAATCAATATAACTGGTACAATTTCTAGTAAAAGTATAGCCGAGGAATATGGTGATGCTATTGTTAAAAAGCTTCAATTATCAACCAAAACAGTATAAATGCTTTATCTTGCAATCAATTCTGTTGAACGAACAAGTGGACTTATAGCTGGAAGTCTTGCAATTACAAATCAGATACAACAACGTGCAGATTCATGTAATTTTGAGCTTATGGATGGCACTCCAAAGCCATCAGAAAATCAAGATGCACGTATTTTTGTATATGATACTATAGCAAGTTTTGTGGGTGCAACAGTTGTACTAAATGGCTATTTTGAACGTAATATAGTGCAATTTTTTACAGGTCAAACTCTTTGGATACGTATTGGGGATGCTGATGAGGAAAAAGTAACAGTACAAAGTTATAATGAAACAACTTTGACCATAGTTTTAAGTGCCGCACCTTCTGGCTCTGTAGTAGCAGGTGATAAAGTTGGTATACTTATTTTTGGTGGCGTAGTAAGTCGTGTAGCAGATAAAAATATACATTCACTTTCAAATCTTGAATACGATGTTGAATGTGTAGACTATACGAAAATATTTGACCGTAAACTTATTGCAGATACTTGGACAGATGTTGATAGCAGATATATAATAAATGATTTTTGTAATACTACTGTAAATTACAATTCAACTATTGATAATATGAGTTACGCAAATGATGCGGCAATTCAAGCGGAATGGATTGAATCTAACGATGGTACTAATCCTACAGTTGATGCGGCTGATTTTATGGAGGCTTTAAATTCCGGTATATTAGGATGGACATTCGCAGGAGGTACAGCGACTTTTTCGGCAACTCCTACATCTCAAAATATTTCATCATTTACAGGTGCGGCTTCCGGAACTCCTGTGCGCGGTTTTATTATGTGTTGGATAAAACCAAGTGATTATACAAAAATTACAACAATAAAAATCAGAATAGGCTCGGATGCGAGTAACTATGCAGAATTAACTTTGCCGGCATTAACGGATAATAATTGGGCTTATTTGTCAGCCGATCTTGACAGTGCAACTATGGTGGGTAATCCTGATTGGACAGCAGTTGATTATTTAGCCGTTATTGTAACGGAAACAGCAACCAGTTCAATTAGAATCAATGGCATAAGGATAAACGCACAAAATAGTTTTACACTCTATAACGTTGAATCTACACCTAGTTTTGATGATTTACGTGCGGCACAATTAAAGCCTACTGGTTTTATGCAAACTTTGGCAAAAACATGGAACTATATTTGGTATGTAGATTATGAACGAGATATACATTTTGTAGATAGTGAATCTGTATCGGCACCTTTTGCACTTACTAATAGTTCAAATAATTTCTGGGATTTACAAACAGAAGTAGATCAAAGCCAATTAGGTAATAGAATTATAATAAGAGGTGGTGAAAAACAATCAACTAGCTATTATGCCGAAATACATCAAGGAGATAATGCTAAACGTGAATGGGTTTTGAAAACAAAATTTGCCGATTTAAGTGTGTTAATAGATAATAATACAACAACACATGCGGCAGAAGTTGGCACAACAACAACAAATATAAAAATCACAGGGCATGGACTTGTTACCGGCGATCATATTATCAACCGGACACGTTCTAATGCGGTACGCGTAATAACCTATGTTGACGTAGATAATTTCACAGTTGAAACTGTAGCATCTCAAACAAATGGTGATACTATAAGCTATTTTGCATTATCTAAACTTGTTGGCATTGAAGGGATTGTTGATGAATCAACTGTCAATTATGTTTACAATTCAAACTCTCAATCGGTACGATCTTCAAATACTTTTGGAGGCGCACCCGGCGAGGCTACATTAACAACTACATCTTTTATCCGTTTTAAATATAAGGAACGTGTAAATATTCAATTCCAATATACAGATTCCGCGAGTGCTACAACATTAAAGGCATTAGGTTTTGGTGATGGAATATTTGATCTTGACCCTTACACAGACAAAAATATTGATAATCTAGGAACAGCACTTGCTATAGCACAGGCAAAAGTAACCGAATATAGCAATCCTATTATTACAGGGAGATTTATGACGACACAATTTGGGCTTGCGGCAGGGCAAATTATAAGTATTACAGATACAGTAAGAAATATTGTTGTTGAGTATGTAATTCAAAAGATTAACAAACGACAAGTATCAGGACAATATAATGATTATTTTGAATATCGCATTGATTTTGGTACAACGCTTTTTGGCATTATTGAATTTTTCCAAAAATTACTTGCAACTCAAGATAGAATTGAACAGAACATAGATCAAGTTGTAGAAACTTATGTATCAGCAGATGAAACAGTTACGAGTGATGATGTAAATGCAGTAGCAAAAGATGGTGGATTTAAAAGTGCAAAGATAGCGGAAACAGTAACGAGTGATGATGTAAATACAGTTACCAAAATAAATAGTGGAACATGGCAATATGAGCCGAGTGTAGGACAAGCAATCCCAACACGTTTTGATATGGCAGATTACGGTTAAGTGATATAATTAAATTAACTAAAATTATTTATGGATATAATATATAAATCTTCAATTAAAGCTAAGGGAACTCATATCATCTCTATTTGTGATGCACGAAATGATAGTGCAAAAAAAATATCCGATCAAATAGAAGAATTGGCTTTAAAAAGGCAATTCTTAATTAAGTGTAATAAATTAACTGCTGAATTATCAAATAAATTATGGTGTGAATATAGAGCTTTAATAAAATATTTGCATGATAATTTTTTATTACGGCAATTAGTAATTGATAATATTACGACTACGATAGGGCGTGCAGTATTCGCACGTCGGCTTTCGGGAAATACTACTTATACGGGTATTGTTAATTATACGGCACTTGGAAGTAGTAATGTAGCACCAGTTATTGGAGATGCTACACTTGGAACAGAAGTATATAGAAAAGCACTTACATCCGGTACTTATTCAAATAATATTGCGTATCTTGAAACATTTTTTACAGCGACAGAAACAACGGGAACATATGAAGAATATGGTATGTTTATAGATGGTGGTGCTGGTGCAAATACTGGACAGCTTTTTAATCGGTTTATTACAACTACAGTTAAATCAAATACGGAAACAATGAATGTGCAAAGTATCGTTACAATTTCAGACGCGTAATATATATTATAAATATGTCAAGATACATCAAGTCGAAGAAGCTCTAACGATTCCAGCATTTAACCGATAATTTTTTATGAATTCATCAGTATTAGCGGCGACGGCAACGGTAACGGCGGCGGAACGTAATGCTTTACGTCAGGATATACTTGTGATGGCTGGTGAATATATCATCACTACTGGCGGCACGACCGCCTATATCGCAACAGTTGATGCACAACTGGTGGTGGGTGATATGGTGGCAGGTTTTCATATTAAGATAAAAATGAATGCCACAAATACGGGAGCATCAACGCTTCGCATTGATGATTCAGGCGGTACTTTGTTGGTGGCTAAGGCGATTAAAAAATATGGGTCGGCGGCATTGGTAGCTGGTGATTTAGTCAGTGGCACTGTTTATTTTTTAATTTACGATGGTACAAATTTTCAAATACAATCCGAGCTTATAAGTGGTAATTTGAAGTATGCGGCTGATGCTGAAGCCAGTGATACTTATGTCATAATACTTTCGCCTGTGCCTACTGCATATGTGGAAGGTATGATGATGAGCTTCAAAGCAAACACAGCAAACACGGGAGCTTGTACCCTGAATGTGAATGGGTTGGGAGCCAAATCAATAAAGAAATTACACGATCAAGACCCTGTTACTGGCGATATTGAGTCAGGACAAATTGTAACTGTTGTTTATGATGGTACTAATTTTCAGATGCAATCGCAACTCGGTGCAGAATTAACAAGTTGGACTTCGGATATACAAACTGTTAGTAGTGGTACAAGTGGCACTGTAGATACTGTTCTAACTCCAGGTTTTCAGGCGAGTGTTATAAAGATTGATTATAAACTAAATGGTACGGATTCAGGAGCGGAACAGTGGGCATTAGGATCAATGATGTTTAGCGGCACGACTCTTAAAGGTGGTTTAAGTTTATGCAATTCTGCGGCTGCAGGAAATATAACAACGACTACTGCCACTATTTCTGTGCTTCCTTCAGTATTAAATGCAAACGGAATATTTCTTACAGTTGTGTTAAGTGTGTTAGCAATCACCGCAACGACATTAACTGTCCGATTGACAGTCACGTCAGGTAGTGGAGCTGGCGCAAAAAATCAGCTTTTTCAAGTGACTGCATGGAAGTAATAAACTATATGTAAAATTTCATTAAATAAACATAGTTATATGCAATTCTTCTTCCCCTTTGAATTCGGCAAAACCTTCCGCCTTTCACAACCGTTCGGCGTGAATCCGCAAATATATAAGCGTTTCGGATTAAAGGCTCATAATGGAACCGACTGGGCGTGTCCATCTAAAACCGTTATTTGCGCGATAGCTGACGGCAAAGTCATAGATGTCGGCAATGAAGGGTGGTCAAAGGGATACGGAAAATATGTAAAAGTCCAGCACGAAGGTTATCAAAGTACATACGCGCACTTCAAATCATTTTTCGTTAAAATCGGGGATTCGGTAAAACAAGGGCAAATGATTGGTTGGTCTGACAATACCGGTTTCTCAACCGGTTCTCATCTCCACTTAACTTTAAAAGAAACGGATGCACAGGGGAATATTTTAAATAAAAATAATGGTTATTTTGGAGCAATAAATCCATTGCCATTATTAAATGAAGTTCCAAATCCTGAACTCATACCCTCCGAATGGTCAAAGCCTTTTTGGGAATGGGCTTTAAAACAAGGAATAGTCAACGAAAAATCCCTTCCCAGAGAGCCGATGAATACGGAGCGTTTTATTGTTTTCCTAAAAAACTACCATGACAAATTCAACACTTGATTATGTCATTATTATATTCGGAGGAATTTTTGCAATCTATTTTACTTTTGAAATAATTCGCAGTATAGTGGAAAGTAACGATGATGATTGACAATTTAATCTTCTTCGTCTCAATAGCTCTCTCACAGCTTTAATGCGTTTTGGGGAGGTACGCTTGGCGATGAAGTTCTGATAGTCTTGCTGGGTAGGTAGTAGTATAATTAAATATACTAGAGATATGCATTTCTGGTATAGTGAAATATACCACTCCTATCCGGCGGACTTTGCAATAATATCACTGTCTCATAACGCATCACTTACACCGTTATGAGTTGCGAGGACTTGCGGAAAGAAATCGCGTAAAGAGGCATTAGCTCTTTAATGGGCGGAGAGATGTACATGTCAACTTCTTTCCATTAGGTCCCAGTTCTATGTGTTCCGCTAGAGAGAAGCCTTTGCGTCATAGCAAGAGCAATCTGTGTAGTATTGTGGCTTATCTCTACTTATTCTTTATATGAAAAAGAAACCTAAAAAACCTGAATGGTATAATGCTTGCGATGATATAGCCAAATTTTCATTGCCGCTTATTAAGAAATTACGGGCAAAAGGGAATGGTATACCATCTCGTTTTTCTTGTGATAAAGCTGGCAAAAAAGAATGGCACAAAATACTTGATGATATAATTTGGACGTGGGAAAATAATGATGATTTCTCCATTGAAACAGAATACCGAAAGCAGATAGCGATGGAGGATTTTGGAAAATTTTTCTACTCATTTTGGGACTAGGCTATGAAAACTCCCGATGAAAAAGTACAGGATGCTCTCTATGTTAAGGACAGGGTAACTAGGTGGCTAAAAGAACGCCACCGTGCTGAAATTGACGCTGTACGCTCCGGAATAAGGATAGAGGCGGGAAAGGTTACTTTAGTAATTCAAACGCTAATAGGGGCAATTCCGTGCCATATAGAGGCTGTCGTCAATGAACAAGAGCCGAAAGATATAATTATGGGGATAATGCGGAAGGTAGAGGAGGTTTTAAGTGGGGATTTACAAAGTTAGTAAAAATTGCTAATTAACTAAAACATAGGATTAGGAAAGCGTCTATTCTTTGTATTCTTGCTTTTTAAATTTATTCGCCAAGTCCAACAGTGCTTTCCCCGCTCTTTGTTCGTCGGTTAGTTTTTTGTCCTTCAACCCCAGCAAGTTAAAAAAAGGTAAGTCTTCCAGTTCAAATTTCTTTTTCATAAATTATGATGACATTTTTTGGAATTAAAAGGGTCGTTACAAATGCAATTGCGCTGGTCTTCTTGTCCTGCAACAAACGCTTCTTTGATTTTTACGGAGAGGAAATACTTTATACGCCATGCGCCCGTAGATACCCAGCGGTTGCCCTCCTTGTCAGCAAGCTTTTTATGCGTAAATTTATCTAGGAATTCTTCATGCGCTTTGTCGGTGATGTCTTGTAGGGTTTTCATATAAAATATTTCTTAAGCGAATCTTGTACAAAATCCAACGACCGCGCGATGAAACATATTATGCCTCTGCTATCAGCGTCCGCCAGAAACGCTTCTTGCTCGGGCGAAACGCGACCCTTGGCTGATTTTATTTCCAGAAAGATGGGTATAGGATAGCCCTTTTTGCGCTTTATAAAAACGATTAAGTCTGGCAATCCTTTTTTTCTCACGGGACGGAAGCCGCCGTCCTTTAATGGAATTCCTATATTCTGCAAACGGATTACAAGGCACTTTTGATATTCAAGCCAGCTTATTATTTGTGATTGTATTTCGCTTTCCTTTAAATTTGGATGTTTAATCATGAGTTTTTTTAAGATAATTAAATAATTTTTCCCATTCTTGCTTGTCACATTCATCGCCTAATCTATTATCTTCTCTAGCTTCACTTATATCTCTCAACATAATATCCTTGCAATCAGCACTCAATTTCTGGCTACACATGAAGTCGGAAATAACACCTGTAATATAATATATGTTTTCCGCCCTAATCCGTAACGAACGGCGCATAGATAAATTTGTTCTGTATCTGTCATATATCTAAAAATGGATTATGTGATGGTTCCCATTTTTCAAAGCCCGGGAAACAAGGATACCCGAAATCCCTGCATTCCGTAACGGGTTTTATTTCATTGCATATTTCACATGTGTCTTGCCAGAACGAACTTGCACCCCCTCTATGCCTGCCATATTCATTGCCGCAATCATAACAGCATGTGTAAGCATAGGGTCTTAATTTTAATTTAGCTTTTTTCATAGGGGTTCACTGTTACATTTTACTTAAAGCATCCAACCATTCAGCCAATTCCACTACGTTATCCGCGACCTTATGCGCTTGGCAGGAAGCACAACCTATAGAGAATGTTCTGCATTTATGGAAGTCTTTGGTTATTTGTTTCCGTAACGCCTTGGCTAGTTTTAGGATTTCCTTGGTAGTCATAAATCTTTAATTTCGTTAATAGCTTGTTCAATAGCGACGAAGAAACCTTGCTTATAGTTTTCACTCTCACTATCCGATACGGCTAGAGTTTCAATTATAGCAATACAGCGTTCACGTTCTAAAAATTTTAAATGTTCTTTAGCAGTCATAAATTATTTTTGGTTAAGAAGTAATATTTGAAAAACCAATAAATGGTTTTGATATTTCATCTTTTGCCATCTTTTTTGTTAAATTATTAAGTTTACAATCAAGACACTCTTTCTTTTTTCCTTCCATATATCTTTCAAAATCAATAATATCAATCATATTTTTACATTCCGTACAAATTATTAACCATTTGGATTTCATAAATTATTTTTGGTTAAGGGATTATTTTTCATAATGTTTTTCCCATTCCTTTTGGACTTGTTTGCCTAACCGTGTTTTGGCAAAACATTTTATATGATAGGTTTTAAAGCCGGCTACGGTTACAAACTTCCTGATTTCCTTTTTGCATCTAAAACACTTCATAAGTTTTCTTCTAAATATTCATCTTCCCCCCCCTGCTTCGCCACAAGTTTTTTAACCCACGCTACGCACCTATGATTATATTTTTTAGGGTAGATAGCCCAGCAATCCTCGCAACGTATTTCGCCTTTTTTTGGATTTATTTTTTCATTATTCTTTAGCTTCGTTAATGGCTTGCTGTTCTTCGTCCAGATAGTGCATTATAGAACTTACCATGTGCTCTAGCCTTGTAAGTTCGTTGGCGTTTCGTTCTGGGTTCAGATATTTATCATATATCGCCGTTATTTTTTCTGATGGTTTCATACTTGATATAGGGATTAGGGGGTTAGAATAATACTTCTTGTCTTAAATAAATTAAAGGATAAAATTATTCTAAAATTTCAATCCGTAATGCTTTTAGTAATTCATCTTTTTGCGTGATTTTTATTTTCGCTCCGGACAAATTCGCTCCGGACAAATCCGCTCCGGACAAATTCGCTCCGGACAAATCCGCTCCGGACAAATCCGCTCCGGACAAATCCGCTCCGGACAAATCCGCTCCGGAC
>ERZ1292625.2535-Hain-H41-01um-R1-2535-length-16664-cov-4_pt1 | contig 16664 bp, 16 predicted proteins | sample MGYA00564400_ERZ1292625 | MGnify/ENA primary metagenome ERZ1292625 (study PRJEB36523, sample SAMEA6512639) | groundwater metagenome | collected 2019-01-08 | study: AquaDiva: Metagenomics assemblies of 32 groundwater samples | reverse complement strand
TTCTTGTAATAAATGTCGCAAGAAGTAAAAGGGCAAGAGGCCAAAGATTTGCAAATCTTTTAATCATTTTTACAGACAAAAAGAGTGGTTGAGCCAGGGAAAAGTCTTGTTGGTCTTTTGAGCAAAACTTTAAATCCTAGTCCCTCAAGTTTCTTTTTGAGAACTTTGGCATTTTGAAAATAGATTTTTTCCTTAGGATAAAAAACGAAATCCCAAAGCCTGGAAAGCCTACTTCTTACGCACTCTCCTGTATCTATTTCCTTTATGATCAAAAGTCCTCGCCTTTTGAGGCTCTTTTTGATGTTTTCTAAGACTCGGTCTTGATCAATAAAGCTTATATGGTGCAAGACATCCGAGAGAATAACCGCATCCGCATCTTTAAGATTGTAATTTCTTATATCGGCCAGCTCGAATCTTAAATTCGCGAGTTCAGACTTTTCGAGTCTTTTTTGGTCTAAATCAACACCTATCACAGTCCTATTTTTATTTTGAGCAACATGTTTGGCGATTATTCCCTGCCCGCAGCCAAGATCTATTATTTTGCCGTGGTTTGGTAGGGCACGATCAATCTCTTCAAGTGGAAGAATTAAGGTTTTTAAAAAATCATAAATCATGATCCTATGAATGTTTGGCCACAACTAGCCACATCGTCAAAAATATCTTATCGAAACTTTGACCTTTAAGTTTTACTGCAGCAAAAAGATTTTTAATGCGATCTTTGGTGAATGAGTTTTCTATCGGGGGCAGGTTAAATAATTTTTGCCTTATCTTGAGTCCCACTCCGCTTCTGAGAAAAGAAAACGGGCTTTCTGCAACCGGGAAACTTACTATTAACTTACCATTTTTTGCAAGAACCCGTTTTGCTTCCTTTATAAACAATTTATTCTGCTGGTCGGAGAGGTAATCGGTTAAACCGGTTGCCAAGATTACATCAAATTCGCCGTTTTTAAACGGTAGCTTAGTAGCATCGGCGTTTTTTACGGTATATCTTGATTTTGGAACCTTGAAAAAGCTTAGTTGTCTTTTTGCTTCTTCCAGCATTTTATTGGAATAATCCACGCCTACAACATATGCTCTTCTTTTGGTAAGCTCGACTATAAATACGCCAGACCCACAACCTACATCTAAAACTCTTTTGCCGCTAACATCACCAATTAATTCTAAAACCTTGCGGCGCCTGGCGTGTAAAAAGAGATTGACAAGAGAAACTAATTTTAAAGGCGGTGTTCGATATTGTTCAAAAAACCTCTCCGGAGTATCCAGCCAGTATTTTTTTATTAAGAACTTTATTTTGGTCATTTGATTTTTCTAATTTTTTTGGCAGGGATGCCTGCAACGAGAGTATTTGCTGGAACGTTTTTGGTGACTACACTACCGGCAGCTATAAAAGCTTTCTGGCCAATAGTTATACCCGGAAGAATTGTTGCAGCTGCGCCTACTACACTCCCCTTCTTAAGAGTCACCGGTCTTGAGGTTTTGGGGAAAAACTTCTGCATAGGATGATTCTTATAACCGACGTTTAAGTGTGTAAGGATAGTTACTCTTTGCGCGACTGTAACCTGGTCTTCTAAAATAACTGACTGGTAAAGATCAATTAATGTTTTGTCTCCTATAAAACACTCTTTTCCAATCTTAAGCCCGGATGGTCCAGTATGATGCCAATTAAAAAAGTTAACGTCCATTAATATCGAGTATTTACCAATTTTTGCACCCAGTATTTGTAGAAATAATTTCCTAGCAGATGAAAAATACAATAAATGGTCAACCAAATTATGATAAATAACTTGAACGACACAATAAAGTATAAATCTTATGGTCCTTTTTGTGCCCACTTCGTCTATGGCTCTTTTCAGTTCTTCAATCACTATTCTCATCGCGGCTGGTATTTTTGAGCATATTTAAAAAGAGCTGCTAAGTAAAAAGACTGGGCAATGATAGCTATCGCTGCGATAATATATATTATTTCTCCCTTAAAAGTCTGAGGTTTATATTGACTGGCTTCTCGGATAAAAGTTGAGAAGTCTGAGGTATCGTAGTAAGAGGCGGCTACGTGAGCTAAAGAAATATCATTATACAAAAACATGAGAAATACAATGCAAAGTATTACAAATTTAGCATATTTTTTAAATACAACTTGGGCGATCTGCCAAAGTCCTGCCATTATGATTGCCAAGTGGGCAACCACCAGAGGGAAAAAGTACCTGCCCTGGATTCCGAAAGAATAACCATAATTTAAACGAGGGAAAAAATCCCAAATCAAAAAAACTAAGAAATAGACAGCAGAGCTTGCGATTAGGAAAAGCAAAACGATTTCGTGAGTGTGAAATTTTTTGTCTTTTAAGGCTAATATAAATCTAATGACGATTCCTATAATCGCAACTATCACCAGTCTGTTTATTATTTGGTAGTTAATGTTAGGAACTGTTAAAGACAACCATTTATAAACTCCCCAATACCATGGTATGACCTCAGCTATTGTGTGTTTTGCCGTCCAGATTATATGCTCTTTAAATTGTGGGCTTGTAAGTAAATTTAGTTGTTTCGGGTCAAATTCAGTAAAGATTTTGCTAATGTATGGCCGAAGCGGTTCTAGTAAAATGAGGGCGGCAGTTGGAAGAATTATTAGGGAGACAGCCAAAATCGGCTTAGGGATTTTCTTCCAGTTATTTAAAATTTGATAAGCAATCGGCAAGGCAGCAATCAGAATAGCGATTGGGAATTGTTGTCTGGTTAGAATACCTGCCGTGATTGTTAAAACCAAAAATATTAAAAGACGCAAGTTTATCCCGGACTTTATAATTTTTAAACAGATAAATAAAACAAGGGTGAAAAGAAAGTTGGTTAAAGCATCAGGAAGAACGCCTGTTGATGCAAAGGTTAACATTGGTTTTGCCGCCACAAGGCTTGTTAGAACTAAGGCGAGAAAATCATTTTCTTCAAAAATTTCTTTTGCTACTTTATAGGCTAAAAGAACCATGCCCAAAAAAATAATTGCGGAAAAGATTCTTACGGCAAAAATTCTATCGATTAAACTTTGGCTATAAAACAGCCTATATGGGATGGTTGCCACTGCATAGTAGAGTGGAGGGTTTAAGGTTGCTTCTCTTTTGACGAGTTGAGTTCTGGTGTCAATGGGCATGCTTTTGAGATCAAACTCTGCGGATCCGTCAAATCCTTGCGAATACTCTAAGTGATACTGGGGACGATAAGTGAATTTATTGTTTCCAAAACTATCCCTTTCGGTTCCCAGGATTTTTTCGGCGGTTTGGATTTCCAAAGAAGTGTCGTTAAAGTTTGTAGGAACATATCCAATCTCTGCCAAATCCTGAACTTGAGCAAAGTGAGCTTGTTCGTCTGGGTATTGAAACACTGGGATTAGAATAATCCAGGAAAGAGCATTAAAGGCGGCTGCTGCCAAAAGAAGTTTCACTGGTTCGCGCATGGAAGAATTATATACAATCTGGACTAAATGTTAGAATTGGTTTGGTGAAGAAGGATTTAGTAGTCGTTCTTTTAATCTTCATTATCACTTCAGTTTTTTGGCGCGGTGCGTTTTTTAACTTTTTTGCTCAAGATGATTTTATCTTAATTAATCACTTTTCCCAAAATAATATTTTGGTCGATTTCCAAAATGTGATTGGGTATCCTGCGGTTACTCATTGGCGGCCATTTCATAATCTCTATTTCCTAATAGCCGGTAATCTTTTTGGTAAAAATTTCGCCCTTTATCATCTTTTAACATTTTTAATCCATATAGCGGCAGGATTTTTTGTTTTTAAAATAGGTCAAAATTTAACAAAAAGTAACATCGCTGCCGGTGCGGCTGCTCTATTTTATACGGTTCATCCGGCCCATTTTGTCTCGATGTTTTGGATAGCCGGAGGTGCGACGGTTATCGGTTTTCTATTTTTTGTTATTTCTTTTTGGAGTTTTGTGAAGGGGCAAAAGGTTCTGACTTTGATTTTTTTTATTTGCGCTCTTGCCGCCTCCGAGGCAATGATTTCGGGAATTGTCATTTTCGCATTTTTCCTGATTGCCAACAAACAAAAACGTAACTGGCGACCTTTGCTGGCATTAGTTTTGGCAGGTTTAGTTTTTATTTTCGTGAAACTTGTTTTTACTTCCCCCGAAGCTTTTGAAATTTACAAAATTGAAATTTCTACTAAGACTTTAGTTGCGCTACAGTATTATATTTTGCGAATTTTGGGCTTTGCAGAAATCTCCGGAGATAAACTAACGTCTTTAGTACTTGTAATATTGTGGGCAATGGTCGCGGTGATAAGTAGCAAGTCCTTTTTAAAAAATCCCAAACAGTTAATCTTGCCATCAGTTGCTGCAGTTGCCGGATTTTTCCCTTTTATATTGATTCCTTCACATTTGTCGCCTCATTACATGAATCTTTCTATTTGGGGACTTTCGATGGTTTTGGCACTGGCTCTTAAGAGATTGGCTCCTGTCTCCACTGCTCTTATTTTAGCTGTTTTTCTAACAGTTTCTTTTGTCAATATCGACAAAACACAGGAGAATAATTGGGTTGTTAAAAGAAGCAATCTGGCAAAGGGTATTCTTGCGGATATAGAGACGAAAAAACTAGCCGATGGCTCAACTATAATTTTTAGCGATACTCCCTTCACTAGTTCAAAGGAGACTTATATCGCACTGGGGCAAGGAAGAGCGATTGATTTTTGGTTTGATAAAAAAAATTACAAAACCTGCTTTACCTTTCTGGAGAATTGTGCAAGATAATTTCTGGCAAGAACTATTGCCACCAAAACCATAAAACCAAAAAGGCTGAGCAAGTTGGCTGCACGGCGAAGAGGAGTTTCCATAAATTCGAGAGTGACTATGTGATTTCCCTTGGGAACTTGGGCAACAATAATTCCCTCAAGATTTGGGTAATCTTTTATGATTTCTGTTTTCTCCGTTTTTTTATTCGCAGAAAAGCTCTGCTTATTATCAATTGAAAGGGTCCATCCGGGAAAGTACATTGTATGAAATTGGATTTTAGACGCATGTGTTGATGAAATCTGGGTAGTAATTAAATTACTCTGTTTTTTTAAAAGAGAAACTACCCCATCTCCGTCAACTGCCGAGACGGGTTCCAGTTGAAGTTTTTGTAAATTCGCCCTTAGCCCTTTGGGCAGATAATAGTTATCCAATTTTAATGGATCAGGGTAGGATTGGTAATAATTATTCTCAAAAGTATGCCAGCCTTGACCTTTCCAATAATGCCTCGAAGGATAAAGTGCAATGAAGATTAAAATTAGCATGATGATAAAACTATAAATACTGTTCACAAAGCGGTTGGTTAGAAGACTTGCTAAGATGGCAGCAGAAAATGTAGTAAGAGTTAAAAATCTCCATGGGAAAAGAACTGTTGTCAGCGGCTTGAAAGTAAGCCATACTGACTTGGAAATATCAAGAGTTAAGAGCGCGGCTACCAAGCTTGTAATCAAGAAGAAAATAGTAAATTTGTCGAAGGATCTTCTGGCCAAAAACTCATAACCGGCCAGGACCAAGCTTAAGAGAATAACGCTACTTTGAGCCAATCCTAACTGAATACCAGTTCCAATATTTACACCCTCCTTGGGAATTCTCAAAAGTTGATTGATACTGATAAATGTTCCCTGAAAAATATTAAAGTAGGTTTTATCAAGCTCGACATACTTTTGCTCGAAAATCATCGGGAGGATCTGAAAAGCTGAAAGCAATACCCCGAATAAAAGTGCAAACAAAAGTTTTGCAGCTAATACTCTATCTTTTTTAATTTCTAAAATCCAAAATAAAAGTAAGAATGGAAGAAAAACTAATAAAGTCAAAGCGTGAGTTGTAAGTACGGCAAAAACAATGAGTGAGGTGACAAGAAAACCACCAAAATATTCTTTTTTCAAAAATTTTACTACTAGGAAAAGTAGTGGCAAGAAGATGAAAGAGAGACATTCTGCAAGAGCACCTCTTTCGTATATGTCAGCAAGTCTGTAGGGTGCTGAGATATAAAATAAGGAACCGATAATGGAGGCGGTTTTTGGAAAGTAATTTCTTGAAAAATAATAAAAAGTAAGACCGGAGAAAAATAGTGATGAGAAAATTAAAACTTTGTAGATCTCTTCATAACTCAAATTTAATTGCTTAAGAAGAGTGCCTATATAGTACGGCAGGCTGTAAGCATAAACAAGCGCGGGGTATCCATAACCAAAATTCCAATTGCCTAACCACCTGACAGGCAATTGCCCGTCTTCTAAGGCTTGGCGAAATTGCGCTATGCGTGCTACGTGGACTTCACCATCATGTGAGTTGTAAATACCCTTTTGAAAAAGACTAAAAAGAAGAACCGTTGAGACTATGAAAATGAAAATGACGACTAGGACTGATTGGGATTTCATTTTTTGGTGGCCACAACCATCATGTCGGCTAGAGGCAGATAGATAGATCTATCAGATATTTTTAAGAATTTAGTGATAATTTTAAATAAAGTTCCTAAAGGCGGTAAGTAGAAATGAATTTTATCTGCAATAAAGTTTAAATCTCTTTCAAATCCCCATGGTTTAATTTCCACTACAACAAAACCAGATTTTTCTAAAATTTTTTTAATCGAATTCTTATCAAAAAAAATTAAATGTTCAGGGATTTTTTTGTAACCATACCAAAACTTTCCTAAAATTTGCGCATCAATACTGGTAAGATCCGGCGTAGTTAGAAAAAGATAGCCGTTCTTCTTCAGAGTTTTGTTGATCGCAAGAAATGTTGCTGCTACATTTGGAATGTGTTCTACCACATCCCAAGCGCAAACCACACCAAAGTAGTTTTTGGGTAGTTTGACATCATTTAGAGGACCTTCATAAAAAGGAATGTTCAGTGCTTTTTTAACATATTCTATTGCATAACCGGAGATATCATTACCGCTTATTTTATACCCGGAGTTTTTGGCGTTTTTGAGAAATATCCCTAGACCACAACCAACGTCCAAAAGATTTTTACCACTGGTGAATTTTTGCATATATCTAATTTTTCTTTGTGCTTCGGCAGTTAAAACTTTTTCCATTTGTCTGTATGAAGTGTATCCGTGAATTTCGTCTGTTTCGCTTTTAAAATAGGCCCGATCGTAATACTTATGTAAATCTTTTTCGCTTGGCATGGGAGATATATAACCTAAGCCGCAAGAATTGCAGATCATTAAGACAAATTTTTTAGTTTTTAGTTTTAATCTAGAACTCGTACTTTGGCAGTTAGGACAAATGTTTTTCATTTTGGTTTAGTGGCGACAACTACAATGTTTGCTCGAAAATTTGGATCACTCTTTATAAACGGAATTAGAGGTTTGAATAAAATAAATCTTAACTTTGGAAAAAGTACTAGGCGAGATCCAAATATAAGTTTCGTGATTTGAGATGGCAGAGCAAATATCAAACCGGCTTCCCAAATCCAGAGCGCAATTCGAGGAATAGTCCCTTCTACTTTTTCAATTTGAAGTCCTGCACGGGTCGTTTGACTAACCCATGTTTTTTCTGGAGGTATAAAAACGTGCTTGAATGCCCGATTTAAGAGTCTACAATAAATCTCAGAAACTTTACCAAGACCTAGAAAATTTAAAAATTTGACAAGCAGTAAGCTTCTCATAAATTCTTCTGCAGGAGACATAAAGATAAATTTCCCTCCTGGTTTTAGCACTCTCTTGGCCTCTTTAAAAACTTGGAAGTTGTCCGGAATATGCTCCAGAGTGCTGACAGAAATAATTGTTTGGAAAGAATTGTCGCCAAAGGGCAAATTTCTGGCGTCCGCGATTACTGTTTTTTTATATTTGCCACCCTGCGCAGCTTTTTCAATTTCTTTTTCATCTATGTCTAGTCCGACTTCAATTTGTGATGAGAAAAAAACTCCCGCAAATTCACCAAATCCACAACCTAAATCTAGAATCGGTTTTTCGAGTTTGTACTTTGCCAGTTCTTGAGCTTCAACTGAACGCCAAAGTGCATGTGATAGGGGGGCAACTTTCAGATATCTTGCGAAATATTTGGCTGCAGTATTGTTTGGCATTTATCCTGATATAATATCTCGCGATTATGACAACTGTTGATCTTTCGATTATTTTGGCATGCTACAATGAGGGACCGACTTTTGATGCAAGCGTCCGTCGAATTATAGCTAGTTGTGCGAAATTAAAAAAGAGTTGGGAAATTCTTTTCGTTGAGGATAAAAGTACTGATGACACTCGCGCAAAAGTGGAGAAGTTAGTTGCGGTCATGGACAGCGCCCGCGCGATTTACCATCAAAAAAATCAAGGGCGAGGTAAATCGGTCGCTGATGGCATCAAGGCATCAAAAGGTAAGATCTGCGGATATTTGGACGTAGACTTAGAAGTTTCTGCAAATTATATCCCAATTTTTGTAGAAGAAATTGAAAAAGGTGTTGACATGGCTGTCGGTAAAAGGTTTTATGAAAGAGGCGGACTCAAATCTGTTTTAAGACTCATAGGTTCAAGAGTCTACGCAAGAATGGTTCAGGTGCTACTTTCTATCCCGATTGAAGACACAGAAGCCGGATACAAATTTTTAAGAAGGAGCAAGATTCTTCCGATACTTTCGGCTACCCGTGACAAAAAATGGTTTTGGGATACGGAAATATGCGCAAGGGCTTCTTGGGCAGGCCTTAAAATAAGCCAGATTCCAGTGCTTTTTACAAGAAGGGCGGATAAAAAATCTACTGTCCGACTAATCCCCGACACCTGGGAATACCTAATAAAAATTATTAAATTCAGATTCCAAATACCAAAAGGCATAAAAGCATAAGTGGCAGATTCAAGCTTCACAATCCCACTTCATAAGCCCTTCTGGGGAAGGCAAGAGGAACGAGCTGCGGTTGCCGCGATGAGGGGTGGCACAGGGGTGGGAGACCTTTCTTTTTCCCAGTCTCTGTCAAAATTTATGACTGGCTATCTGGGGTCCGCCTTTGCCCTCCCAACAGGATCCGGAACGGCAGCATTGGAGCTGGCGTGCGCGTGCATTCTTAAAAAAGGCGACGAGGTAATCTTGCCAAGCTTTACCTTTTCTTCCTGTGCTAATGCAATTCTCCTTGCGGGAGCCATACCGGTTTTTTGTGATGTTGACATCAAATCTTACAATATTGACCCAATAGAAATTGAAAAAAAAATTGGCGACAAAACTCGGGTCATTATGGTTGTGCATTATGCCGGGTTTGCTTGTGACATGGACAAAATAGGTGAGATAGCTAAAAAGTATAACCTAGTAATTATTGAAGACGCGGCCCATGCTCTTGGGGCAAAATACCACGGAAAGTATCTGGGGACTATCGGGAAGACGGGGTGTTTTTCTTTCCACGGGACAAAAAATGCAGCCAGCGGAGAGGGCGGGGCTTTTGTAACCGATGACGCTCGCATCTCGAAAATGGCGGAAATTATTCGCGAAAAAGGCACGAACAGATCTTCTTTTATGCGTGGAGAGCGAAAAATGTATTCTTGGGTCAATGTAGGAAGAAGCTTACTACTTTCAGATATTCTTTCGGCAATAGCTCTGGAACAGCTCAAAAAGCTTGATCAAATTACAAGCCTCAGGCAAAAAAACGCACAGTATTTTTTGAAGAAGCTCTTGAAACTCTCATCAAAAATTGTTCTGCCGCAGCCGACTGAGGGGTCGGAAGGAAATTGGCACATATTTGCAGTTAGGGTGCCACGCTCGCTACGTGATAAAGTAATAAAAGGATTAAGGTCCTATGGAATTGAGGCCGCTTTTCATTATTTACCGCTTCACACCTCTGTAATGGGAAAGAAGCTGGGTTATAAAGTTGGTGATTTGCCGGTGACAGAAGAGGTGGCGGCAACTCTAATCAGACTACCTATGCATCCGAGATTAAAAAGGTCAGAGATGGACTATATTGTGGCAGCGCTGGAAAAAGTAACTTAGATGAGTAAAACTATTTTAGTAACTGGTGGTGCTGGTTTCATCGGTTCAAACTTATGCGATCGGTTGATTGACCGCGGTGATAGGCTAATTTGCCTTGATAGCCTTTTGACTGGATCCCAAAAGAACATTGTTCATTTAATAAGTAGTGGCCGTTTTTTCTTTTTTAAGCATGATGTGACTCGCCCGTTTGTAAGCCGTAAATTTGCCAAAATCGACGAGGTTTATCATCTAGCCTCCCCTGCCGATCCGAATATCCACTCGCCAGTTTCCTATGTGGCTTATCCATTTGAAACGATGCTTGTTAATTCTGTTGGCACCTGGAATATGTGTGAATTGGCATTAAAATATGGCGCAAAATTTTTATTTTCCTCAACCTCAGAAGTTTATGGTGATCCCCAAAAATCACCGCAAGACGAGAAGTACAGGGGAAATGTTTCAACAACCGGCCCTAGGTCTGTCTATGATGAGTCGAAAAGATTTGGGGAAACAATCGTATCTGCTTTTGTTAGAAAAAAAGGAATGGATGGCCGAATTACTAGAATTTTCAACACTTATGGGCCCCGGATGAATATTAATGAGGGTAGAGCAGTTGTCAATTTTATAAAACAGGCACTCGCAAACAAACCCATTACGATATATGGTGATGGAAAGCAAACTCGATCTTTTTGCTATATCGATGACCAAGTAAATGGTCAGATTGCAGCAATGGAGAAAGGACTTTCCGGGGAAGTTTTCAATATCGGAAATGACGATGAAAAGACAATTCTTGAGTTTGCAGCCACAATCAAGAAATTGGCGAAGAGTGACAGCGAGATAGTTTTTTCAGAGTCCTTACCTAAGGATGACCCCAGGCGAAGAAAGCCTGATGTCTCAAAAGCTAGAAAGTCGTTAGACTGGGAGCCAAAAATTAAGCTTGAAGAAGGTCTATCAAGAACGATTGAATATTTCAGGAAAACGAATTTTTAAAATCCCCAGAAGGGCGTCAGTAATTTCCTTGAGGTTAGTATTGGACTGTCCTCTTTTTCTATTGACAAAGACTATCGGGATCTCGCCAAAGGTGAATCCTTTATTTTTCAACTTATATGCTGTTTCGGAAAGTAAGATATACCCACTTGTGATAAGCCTCTGTGAGAGCAGAAAGTCGGTAGATTTTTTTGAATAAATTCTGTAGCCGTTGGTATAGTCTGAGATGGGAACATCCAGAACTGTTTTTGCAAAAAGATTGGCAGCTCTTGAGAAAATTTTTCGCGTAAGTGGCCAATTTTCAATTTTACTTTTCGGCAGATAACGCGAACCAATAACGACATCATAGCCATCGTTTACCTTTTTAAGTAAACGTGGAATGTCTTCCGGCTTATGGGAAAAATCAGCATCCATTTCAATGTAGAAATCCGGCGAGAATTTCTTTGCCAATCTAAATCCATCAAAGACTGCTGACCCCCTGCCGCTTTTGCCTTTGCGGTGGATAACATGTATGTTTTTGTCAATTCGCGCGATTTTGTCGGCAATCTTACCGGTTCCATCAGGTGAGTTATCGTCCACAATTAAGATTTCATCGTGTCGTGAGATGTTTTTTTTAATTTCGTGAGTTAAGCGCTGTAAATTTTGCGCTTCATTGTAAGTTGGAATAATGATTACGATTTTTGAAATCTTTCTCACGAATCTATTTTGTGACCTTTTCCCAAGAAAAGGATAAGTGTCAAGAGCAAGATATTGCCCATGAATGCGTAATAATGCAGGAAGACAAATGGCCCAAACATAAACAGTGTGATAAATACCAAAAAGACTGAGAGAACGGCAAATGGCAAGGATTTGGGTTTCTTGACAATAACTGCTATGGCGACGGCTGTTCCAAACAAGCTAATGATAATTGTTGGAAGAACTAATTTAGTGTACTTGAGGATAACTGCTGCTATGTTTAAAGATATCTCGGTAGGTGCTAGACTTCTGGAGATGGCGCTTGGGTCGGTTACATAAGTTTGAGTACGTTCTAAAAATAAAGAGGGGTTTGCGATAAAAAATGGAGCACTAATAATTATCGGTACTAGAGCTGTAATTAAATATTGAAACGGCCTGGCTCCAATATTTTTCAGATAGGTTAATATCGGCAAGATGTAAACGCTTTTGATAGCAAGAATTGACCCTAAAAGTAATGGGCCAATGCTACTTTTTGGATGTGCCGCTAAAAAGAATGTCGATGCTGTAAAAAGCATGGTTATTGTCGGTTCAAGCCAGGACTGTTCTGTCATGAATGGGAAAAGCGGATGAAATAGAAATATTAAAATTATTAAGTTTGCAAGATTTTTTTCTAAATGTAGCTTTTGTGCAAGCTTAAATATAAGGAAGGCTGACACCAGATCTGAGGCGATCAGTAAATATCTTGGATCATTGAAAAGTACTGAGGCGGGTAGAAATAAAAATGGCACTAAAGGACCATAGACAAAAATTATTGTAGGGATATAAACCCCATATGGAGCAGGATAAGAGAGTTCATATGGGTTTTTACCATCAAGCAATAGTTTTGGTCCATCTCTTAATATGTAGAAGACATCAATTGTAGGATTTGGAGCAGAGATAATAGAAAAAATACGAATAAAAATGGCGATCGCGATCAGAACCGGCAGCCTCCAACGAATTAGGCTGCGTGGAGAATTTTTTAAAAAGAAACTTAATGCCAGAAGCAGTGCAGATGCTGCCAGAATCCTACTGCCAGCTGAGAAGAATTGCCAATTTGTCTGGGCGGGGTCTCCTAACCTCGCTCCTACTAGAGCAATGTTCACAGAGAGAATAATCGCCAAGAGGAAGATTAATGATGGGCGGTCACTGGGTATATTTAGGAGATTTAGAACTTGCGGTTTGAAGTAAAAAACAACTAGAATCGCTGTTGTCGTAAGAATGATAGCCAGTTCTCCAATATGGTAAAAGCCAGTACTGATAATGTAGCCAAAAGTAAAAAGAAAATAGCAAAGGGCGATAAAGGTGGGTTTTTCAAAAGTCATTTAGACAAGGATATCTTCAAAAAGCGCCTATTTCAAGTTTCCCTAGTAACAGTTGGAATTTTGGTGGCACTGGCGATTTTAGAAATCGTATTGAGAATCAACGAGCGCAAAATTTTCAGTCTTGATCCCTGCACAAGCCTAGATCGTGACTTCCACCATGTGCTTATTCCAAACAGCGAGTGTAGGTTTAAGACTGATGAGTGGGATACTGTCGTTAAAATTAACAGTCACGGACATAGAGATGACGAGACTGTTGTTGCAAAACCCGCTGGTGTTTTTCGAATACTTGCACTTGGTGATTCTTTCACCATGGGTCACGGAGTTAATATCGAGGATACGTATATCTCAATTTTGGAAAAAGATTTGAATAAGGTAAGTAATAAGCAAAGCTTTTCTACGAATAAAAAAGTAGAGATAGTCAATGGTGGGGTTTTTGGTTATTCCCCTTTAATCTATAACCTGTACCTACAAAAACAGGGGCTATCTATGAGTCCAGATATGGTGATAGTGTTTTTTTCGCTTACTGATTTTTGGGAAGACAGAAAAAGATTATCCGAGTTAAAACAAAGTTTTCCTGACTTAACAGAAGAAGACATCTTGGAAAAAATCGAGAAAGCCGAAGTGGAGTTTAAATTTGACTTAATAGGCGGAGCCTCTCTTCGAGAAAGCAGAGCTTCTCTTCGAGTAAATGCTCCCCCCGCCAAAAGTGATAAGCAAAAAATGACGTTGGAGTTTTTGCATAAATTAAAACGCTGGGCTAGAACTAACTCTAAAATATACGCAACTTTTGTGGATTTTATCAAAAAGAAAAATCAGCCAGTTCAACAAGACGTACTTTATCAGGGTGATCCAGATCGCGATATTGTGGCTGTCATGCGAGGAGACAAAATTTCCCAAGATAATTGGGAGGAACTTTTTAAACTGCCAGCTGCGAATTTGATAACGATTTCGGAAATACTCGCAGAAAGAGGTATTAAATTTGTAGTAGTTCTCGTGCCAGAAGCTGTCCAAGTTTCGGACAAAGAATGGCCAAATAGAAAAGGTTTAGGGCTGCCAGAGAAATTTCACGATCCAAGGGGTACGTTTCAAAAAGCGCTCATAAGACGACTCGCGGGTGAGAAAATCCAATTTATAAATTTACTTCCCGACTTTCAGGCGTCTGGCGTCTTTCCCCTCTACTTTACAGGAGATGGCCACTTCAGAGAGTCTGGCCACAGACTTGCATCAGAGGTAATTGACAGAGAGATCAGAAAGTATTTGCAAAAAGAAGCTAAATTGATTAACCTTTAGGCTACAGTTTTGATGGCAAAAAGACTACAAATTGGCATTGGTAATATAACTATTGACGCGGTTGCCAAACGTTACATTATGGACTTTTTGGCTTCTGGGCGGCTTTCCTACGGAGATTTTACAAGACGCTTCGAGTCTCAGATGGCTAAACTCCACGATCGCCGATGGGCAATTTTTTGCAACAGCGGGACTTCTGCCCTTCATGTATCTCTTTCTGTTTTAAAGGATAAATATGGTTGGAAGGGTGGCGACGAAGTAATTGTACCCTCCATAACTTTTATTGCCACTTCCAATGTTGTCCAGCACAATAGACTGACTCCGCTCTTCGTGGATGTTGAAAAGGACTATTTTGGCATTAATCCTGTAAAGATTGAGGAAAAAATTACTAAAAGAACGCGTCACGTAATCCCAGTTCACCTTTTCGGCCAATCATGTGACATGCAAAATATTGTTCGCATTGCCAAAAAACATAAATTGATGCTAGTTGAAGATTCTTGTGAAGCAATGTTTGTTAAATACAGGGGCAAGCCTGTTGGATCAGCGGGAGATATCGCCTGTTTTTCCACATACGCAACTCATTTAATCACAACCGGTGTTGGTGGTTTTGCGATGACTAATGATAATGATTTGGCAATAATGATTAAAAGTTATTTTAATCATGGGAGAGATGGGATTTATTTATCGATAGACGATGATAATACTACTAACCACAGAAAGCTTCTTAGGATAGTCGAGAGACGTTTTTCCTTTGTTCATTTAGGATATAGTTTCCGTCTTACGGAACTTGAAGCGGCTTTAGGAATGGCTCAGCTAAGCAGGTGGAAAAGCATTATTAAAAAACGTCAAGCAAACGCCAATTACTTAACTCGCCACTTGAAAAAGTATGAAGGCTACCTAGGCTTACCTAAAATCAGACCTGGCGCCCAGCATGCGTTTATGCTCTATCCAATTGTGATTAACAACCCCCAAATCAACCGAGAGAAACTCATTGAACATCTGGAGACTCGCGGTATTGAGACTCGATATTTAATGCCTCTTATTAATCAACCTATTTATGTAAAAATGTTTGGAAATCTGGAGGACCAATATCCTGTGGCCCGCTTTTTGAATAGAAACGGCTTTATCATCGGTTGCCATCAAGATTTAACAAAAAAGGAGCTAGACTATATTATTGATACTTTTGACAGATTTTTTGAGAAATGACATCAGATGTTATTTTGGTAACTGGGGCTGCTGGTTTTATAGGAAGTAATTTAGTCGATCGTCTTTTGGCAGAAGACTATCAGGTAGTTGGTATTGATAATCTTAACGACTATTATGAACCAAAAATTAAAGAGCGGAATCTTGCGAGTGCGCTCTTGTCCAATAACTTCAAATTACACAGAATCGATATTCGTGATTTTAATTCTTTGAAAAAAATATTTGAGGGTGAAAACCCTGATAAAATAATCCATCTGGCAGCAGCCGTGGGAGTTAGGTCATCTATTGTTGACCCTCAACTATATGCAGCAGTCAACACTTTGGGAACTGTTAATCTTTTGAAACTTGCCACTCAAATTAAGGTCAAACAATTTATCTTTGGTTCTTCATCTTCTGTCTACGGCAACTCTAAAAAAATTCCCTTTTCGGAGGACGACCAATGCCTGCACATAATTTCTCCTTATGCTGCTTCTAAAAGATCAGCAGAGTTTTTCGTGGAGACCTTTTCGAAAAACTTTGATTTAAATGCGACTATTCTAAGATTCTTTACGGTGTATGGAGAGAGAGGAAGACCAGATATGGCTCCGGCTCTTTTTTGCGAAGCGATTCTAAAAGGAGAATCCATAAAACAATTTGGGAATGGAGAAAGCAGTCGTGACTATACCTACATTGATGATATTGTAGAAGGAGTAGTTCAGGTTTTGGACAAACGATTTGATTGTGAGATTATTAATCTTGGCAATAACCATCCGATAACTTTGACTAATTTTATTGAAACTTTGGAAAGAGTAATCGGTAAAAAAGCAAAGATTAAAAAATTACCACCGCAACTAGGGGATGTTAAAAAAACATGGGCAGACATAGAAAAGGCTAAAAAGATATTGGGCTGGCAACCTAGAGTAAATATGGCAGAAGGCTTGAAAAGGTATGTTCAATGGCTACAAAAAAATTAAAAAGCCGGCGATTTCTGTCTTTTTCCCGTGTTATAACGATGAAGGTTCGATTGGAAAATTGATAGATGACGCCAGTGAAGTCTTAAAAAGGATCGCGAGCGACTGGGAAATAATCGTTGTTGATGATGGCTCTTTCGATTACAGCCGTAAGGTTTTAAAAGAGAAGTCCAAGTATAACCCGAAACTTAAACTTGTGTTTCACAAAACAAATCAAGGTTATGGAGGAGCTTTAAGATCGGGATTTAGAAACGCCACAAAAGAACTTGTTTTTTATACCGACGGCGACGGCCAATATGATGTACGTG
>ERZ1292625.2533-Hain-H41-01um-R1-2533-length-16668-cov-6_pt1 | contig 16668 bp, 14 predicted proteins | sample MGYA00564400_ERZ1292625 | MGnify/ENA primary metagenome ERZ1292625 (study PRJEB36523, sample SAMEA6512639) | groundwater metagenome | collected 2019-01-08 | study: AquaDiva: Metagenomics assemblies of 32 groundwater samples | reverse complement strand
ATATTGCCAAGGAACGCAGCAGGCGCGACAGCATTGCTGTAAGGGTGCGCAAGCCCGGCGGCTCGGTAATCGAATGGTCGCAACCGTGGGAAAATGCATTGCAAGGCGAACAAGTCAAGATTAATGCGCTGGTGGATCAGTTCCGGCAAGACCTGGAAGCAGATGATCAGTTTTCCAGCAAGTTTTTCTTCAAAATACGCGAACGCTTCAGTTTGCTCAATCCTGTCACGGATGGCGAGGGGAGAATTTTGCATGATGTGATATTGCAGCATAATAAAGAAGAAGGTAAAGAAGAAGACATTGACTTGATGTGCATGGAATACCTGAATTCCGGTAAAACCACCGTCAAAACCATGGCGCAGACGGCGCGCTTCTGGTGCGTTTCCTGGCGCAAAAAGGCATCGAAAGATGAGTGGAATCGACACGCAAACCTGGGTGTTTCAGGCGCTGGATACGCTTTTTTTCCGCGAATCCCGTCCGATGGAATCGATCGGCAACGCGGAGCTAAGCAGCCTGTTTCCGCCTTCCGCGCGCACCATGACCGGCGCGATCCGGAGCGTGCTGGGCGAATTGCACGATGTGGATTGGCGCGAATACCACGAGCAAAAACATGATCATCCGCTGGCGCAGTTGATCGGATATGGCGATGATGACCTAGGCCCGTTGCATTTCAGCGGCGTCTGGATCCACAAAAACGGCGAACGGCTTTATCCCGTACCCTTGAATATCATGCGACAGAAAGGCGATGATGAAAAAGAGCAGTTGTTTTTCATCACGATCGGAAAAGAACTGGTGCAAACCGATCTTGGAAATGTCCGCCTGCCGCTATTGCAAAAAGAACGAATCGGCAGCAAGTCGCTGGAAAATCTCTGGCTGCCCGCAAGCGAGTTTTCCAGAATCCTGCGCGGTGAAGTACCGGATCTTAAGCAATGCGTCAGTTTGCTGCCGCAATCTCCTGATGTGGTTGGCGGGCATTTGCTGGTCGAAGAGGCGCGCGTCGGCATCGCCCGGGATAATTCGCGGCGGGTTGTCGAGAAAGGGTTGCTGTATCAAACCCGGCATGTGCGTTTGGCGGAAGATGCCGGTTTGTGCATGGATGTTTCCGGTTTGAGCGCTACGGATAGCCCGGCTGAAAATCATTTGACCCGTTTGGGCGGGGAAGGTCGCATGGCTTCGATTCGCATCGAATCGACACCGGCATTCGTGCCGCAGCCTGATTTTACCGGGGATGCCAAAGGCGTTTTGCTTTATTTATTGACGCCACTGTTGATTAAACGTGTTGGAAAGGATTGGCAACCGCTGCCTGGTTTTGAACCGGATGAGCAGAACGGTCGGAGAATCTGGAAAGGAGAGCTGAACGGAATTCCTTTGACTTTGCACACGGCCATCACCGGCAAGGCGCAACGCGAAGGCGGCTGGGATTTGCAGAAGCATGCGCCGCGAGCGGTGAAGAGCTACATACCGGCAGGCAGTGTTTTTTATTGCACTGGAAACGATGAACCGCGGAAATTTGTTCATGCGTTGCATGGTTTGCAAATCGGTGAGGAGCAGAAATTGGGCAGAGGCAAGATTGCAGTAGGTTTGTGGAGAGAATAATGACGGAAGAAAAAGAAGGCATAAGGTCCAATGCAATCATTGGTTTGCTGGCGCAGACCTCGATACATGCGGGCAGCGGGCAAAATACCGGGGTGATCGATTTATCCATTCAACGCGAAGGGCATAACGGCTGGCCTTGCATTTTCGGCTCGGCAGTTAAGGGCGCTGTGCGCACGCTTGCCGAAGATCAGGGTAATGGTCAAATTGGTTCGATCTTCGGATCGGAAGCCAATATCACAGAAGCGAATGCCGGTGCGGTTGCGTTTGGCGACGCCCGCTTGTTGCTTTTTCCGGTGCGGTCGCTGACGTCGCAATTCAAGTGGGTAACTTGTCCGGCGGCATTGCGGCGCTATCAAAACGATGCGGCGCGCATGGGGCTGAAAATTGACTGTGCGATTCCTGCCGTTACTTGGACTGAGGAAATGGCGCTGGTTGCGGAAGCGCAAGCGAATAATCGCTTGTTTCTTGAGGAATACCGGTTTGATACGCAATCGCATGATTTAAGTCCAATCATCAGAGTTTTAAGCGAGCTGATGCCGGAGCAGGATGCGAAAAATCTGAGCAAGCAACTGGTGATCATCAGCGATGACATGTTCAGTTTTATCGTTCAGCATGCTACTCCGGTGAATGCGCATATCGCTATCGATTCGAAAACCAAAACCGCTGTTTCCGGTGCTTTGTGGTATGAGGAAACACTGCCGCCGGAGACTCTGTTGTATTTCACGCTCTCGGCTGCCGGTGCCAGGAAAAAGGAGGAAAAGCTTGATGCGAAAAGTATCCGCGACGAAGTCTTCCAGCTTTTTTCCGGGGAAAACGGCGCATGGCTGCAAGTTGGCGGCAATGAAACGGTCGGCATGGGCTGGTGCGCTGTGCGTATCAAACAATAGGGGAGTGCCGATGCAAACAATGCAGCAGAGAAGAGCGCAATATGCGTTGCAGGGCGTAAAAGATGCCGCGCAGAAAAATAAAGAAAATAAAGCATTTCTTAAGGAATATAAAAGCTATGCGGCCGCGCTTCCGGCCATGATTCATATGAATGGCCTGGGCCAGGCCGCTGCTTTTTATCAATCCAAAGGCGGTACTCACCGGGAATTATATAAATTGCTGTCCGGCTGGTTATGCCAAGAAGGGCAGCCGTTTGCCGGTAAGGATTTGCTGGACAGTATCACCGGTTCCGATATGCATACCTATCGATTGGCGCAAGCCGAAGCACAGGCGTTGATGGATTGGGTAAAAAAATTTGCCAAGGCTTATATGGCCGATGAGGATGGATCGGATGCTTCCACTTTATAAAGAATTGCAGGGTGAAAATGGAAAACCCGTATTAGAAAAAATCTGCCGCACTTTCGTCGGCGATGCTGATCAACTGAAGCGTAAAGCTTTACAACAGTTTGCCTTGAGCGAAGCTCTGGGTGGTGATGCACAAGTATATAAAACGCAATGGCATTTTGTCACCGGAATGGGCATACCGCACCCGATCGAAAATGGCCTCATCTGGCACCCGACGCTGGGCGTGCCGTATCTCCCCGGCGCAGCGGTCAAAGGAATTGTCCGCACCTGGCTGGAGACCTGGGGCGGCGATGATGATACGCAGAAACAAAAGGAACGGTTGCTGATGTTATTTGGCAGCGATGACAAGGATCCCAGGAATCAGCAGGCAGATAATCAAGCCGGTGGATTGATATTTTTCGATGCGTTACCTGTTTCCAGCGTTCGGCTCGGTATCGATGTGATGACGCCGCACATGGGTGATTGGTACGCAGAAGGAAATAAGATAGCGGATATACGAAAAGAAAGTAACAAAATTCCCGCCGATTGGCATGATCCGGTGCCGGTCAAATATCTGGTGGTTAAGGAAGCAAAGTTTTTATTTTCGGTTGCACCACGTCATAAAGAATGCAACGGGGAAGTTTGTGGTGTCATGAGCGCTTTGAAAGACGCCCTCGATTCGTTGGGCGCGGGCGCCAAGACTGCTGTGGGTTACGGATTGATGACGGTGGATGCGCAAGAAACACAGCACTTAAGTGATAATAAATACACAGAAAACAAACAGCAAGAACAGCAACGTAAATCACAAGCAGGGCAGGAAGCCCGGATGAAGGAAAGTCTGTCAGAATTGGCGTTTAAATTTTACAAGAAATGCCAAGAAGCTGACTGGGAACAAAATAAAGATGCTTTTTGCAGGGATTTTAACGGGCCTGCCGGTAAAGATTGGCTTGAGATACTAAAGCAAACACGTGATCTGGATTTGCTCGAACAGATAGTATTTCTGCTGGAACAACATTTTGTCGGAATTATGGATAATCCCGACAAGACACAAGGCAGGAGAGCAAAACCGGTTTATAAAGACTGGATCCGGGAAGTAGCGAAACAGTTGATTAATCTCTAAGGGTTTAATTCCCCCTCCCTTCGGGGACGAAGGCTGGTTGAAAACCAGCAGATTGAAAAGCGCGCAGTTAATACCCCGCTGCTTGCGGCGGGGTGCTTTAATTTTGCAATTCATAACATTGATGGAATAGCCCCAAGATTTATTGCATTGACATATGAACGTCACATGGTTGTCATGTTACTTTGTTACATTGACTTACCCTAACTATAACAATTGGAGGTAGGTCAGTCATGTTTGAATTAAAACGAATAAAGTCAAAAATAATAACATCATCCGCAGTTTTATTGAGTGCAATTGCGTTCAATACACATGCAGCAACGGCCACCTATGATCCGGCAACAGGGCTGGTGGACATGCCAGTAGTTGAAGTGCTTGGCGACGGAGCATCGGCTTTTTATCATGCGCAACTACAATTAGTTGGCGGTCAATTGCAGCTGGTGAGTGCGCAGCCTATTGCTGCAGTTACTGGACAACGCAATGTATACGACGGTGATACCAATTCTGTACATGTCCAAGAAGTGGAGGTTGGCGCAGATAAATATTACGTCAAGTTAAAGTATGTTCCGGGGTCCAATCCCATGAGTTTCAACATTGATCAATTGGCTAATAATGCTTTTGGGGGCTGCCCAGCTTTTGCGCAGCAAGGGCCAACCGCAAATTCTTGTATTCTAAAAGGCACGATTACTTCGAATGCTACTTTGACAAAGAACATTGAGTGGCTGTTACAAGGGCCTGTTTATGTGGGCGGAAATAATACACAAAGCGCTACGTTGACGATCAATCCGGGAACTAAGGTGATCGGTATGCCAGGACAGGGTGACCAAGCTTCTTATCTTTGGGTCAGACGGGGTTCAAAAATCATGGCGGAAGGTACACCCGATAATCCTATTGTGATGACCGGATCAACGGAACAATCTGCCGGAGATTGGGGGGGATTTCTGATTTCTGGCAATGCACCGGTGAATGGTTGTAATGAAGGCGTACCTTTATGTGAAATTCCGTTTGAAGCCGTTGTTTCAGAACTTTATGGTGGCAACAACCCTGCCGATAACAGCGGCGTTGTGAAATATGTGCAAATTCGTTTTGCTGGTAGTGCCGTACGTCCAGACGAAGAACTCAATGGCTTTACATTGAATGGTGTTGGTTCTGGAACGTTGATTAACTATGTCCAAGTGCATGAAGGTTTGGATGATGGCGTCGAGATTTTTGGTGGTACGGTACAAATGAAACACTTGGTACTAACCAATATTCAGGACGATTCTTTGGATTGGGCCAGTGGTTGGAAAGGTAAAGCACAATTTGTTTTGATTAAACAAAATCCAGATGTAGGTGATCGCGGAATTGAAGCGGACAATAATGAGAAGAATCATGACAGTCTTCCAAAAACGCAACCGATTCTGTCGAATCTAACCATTATCGGTCGTTCCGGTGATTCTGCCACACAAGGCGTACTGTTGCGCCGTGGTACCGGAGGTAATATTTGGAACACGGTGGTTACGGGTTCCCCAGTTTGTTTAATGATTGATAGCCCAGCTACTTTTATTGGCGCGGGCGCTCCAGGATCTTTATCCGGCACATTGACCATGCAAAACTCGTATGTGAGTTGTGCTGCCAATTATAAAGAAGGTGAAGGTGCTACGTTTACCGTCGAAAACTGGTTTACTTCTCAATCAGGCAATCATGCTGTTGATCCAGTGTTAAGTGGCTATTTACCGGCTACAGGCTCACCATTGACACTAGGTGGTGTAGCGGTTAATGATCCCTTCTTCAGATTGGTTGATTATGTGGGTGCATTCAAAGATCAAGATGATGATTGGACTAAAGAATGGACTGTCCCATTCAATTAAAAGTTTTAGCGAATGTCAGAGTATCACGCTATAAAAAAGTAGCTTTCTCGTTGTAGTCTCTCAATCGCTGAAACTTCCCCTGGTTTCAGCGATTTTTTTAAGCACTCTTTTTGCTCGAAGTCACCGACTCAAAAAAATCATAAAAGATTCATTTTACTGACATCAGAAGTTCATGTAGTGGCGATAGAGTAGCTATGAGGAAAAAGCCATAGCGCGCTTACTTATCATCCTCGTTTTTTTCAATGTAATTGCGAATCTTATCGGAGAAAATTCATGAAGAAATCAATTCTAGCCTTGCCCGCTTGCGTAATACTGACAACATTGGTTTATGCAGATGCAGTATTTGTAAATGGCCCTATGAAATTCCGGCCAATAGCTGCTTCCGCTTACGAGCAAACAACATCGGACCCAGCAATTCTCAACAGTAAGCCTTGGGTGATTCCGAAGGGATTCACGCAACACATTATTTCTGATGAATCAGATTTGGATATTTACCCGAATTCTGGCGATTGGACTGATATGAATACCGTCAATGAAACGGGAAAACACGCTGGTAGATATCTTTACCGTACTCACGAAGTACGTCCCGGGGCGGATCCTTACTTAGGCGGCGCAGTCTCGGTTGTGGATTTGAAAACCGGAAAGGCAAAGATTCTTGCTCAGCGTGCTGATTGGGAAGCGCTCGATGGCCTTGTGTGGACACCTTGGAGATCCATCCTATTTGCTGAAGAAACCATTACTGCGCAATTCCCTGATCCTGATGCACCTCGGGCACAAAGTGGCATGTTGTATGAAATGAAGTTTGAGAAGGATGCTCCAACAGAGGTCAAGGAAATCAAAGTGCGGCCAATGCTGGGATCGTTAGCGCATGAAGGAATTGAAATTGATGAAGAAGGTAATGTGTATGTCATTGACGAAGACCGAAAAGGATCAATCTATAAATTCGTTCCGAACAGCTATGGTGATCTGAGCAGCGGTCAATTGTATGCGCTACGGGTTAAAAATGGGATGAAAATCGGTCAAGCTGAGTGGGTAGCTTTAGATATGAATCAGGCTCAGATTAATGCCAGAGTGGCTGCTCAAGCAGTCAACGCGACATCTTTCTGTCGTCCAGAAGATTTAGAGCGTATTCGAAATACACTGTATGCCGCATTGACCTGCGAAGATGCCACAGATCCCAATAATATCGATGGCCCAGGAGCCATACTTGCCGTGAAATTGGGGGCCGTGCCTAAAGTGAGTTATTTTGTACAACCCGGTGTAAACGTTCCTTTCGAAATCAAACCAACGAATACAACTCGTGGCATGACTGGATTCATGCGTCCAGATAACCTGGCCAATGGCCCAGATGGCAAATTATGGATTGTCGAAGATAATGACAATAGTGATATTTGGGTTGTAATGCCTGATGAAGATGGAGACGGATATAGTGATGGCGTACATTTATTTGCATCGTTAAAAGACAAATCCGCCGAAGGTACGGGCATCTATTTTGGTAAAGATCCACATACGTTGTTTGTAAACATTCAGCACTCTGAAACAGGTAACGATAAAACAGTTGCCATTACACCAAAACCTCATCACAAATCTAGAGATTGATAGTCCCTAATACTTTCAAAGGAGTGCCTGCTATGAAGAATATTAGTCGCACCTTTTTCTTTGTCACCATTACATGCTTTGTTTTGTTGATTGGTGCCTACAAGATCGCATTGTATGAAGCTGTCGATTGGGACAGTATTTCCGGCATCATGCTCGGCGTCTATCTGTTTTTTGCGTATCTCTTTGTGTGTATTCTTTATGCTGAATCAAAGAATCCGATGGAGTATTTTCGAAACGGTATGCCATCAAGAGAAAAACAAAAAACTTATATTAATAAGATATATGAGCATTCATAGCTCAATCAGTATGAATTTATTCTAAATTTTTAGAGCGGCGCAATTGATAGAGGTATTTGTACATTGGCAATGTCTTTCATGATCCTTGCTGCTTTCTTAAAATTATTTACATTCACCTACTTTTTCCCTCCCAGATAACAATTAGTTGGCAACCGTTGGGAGGGATTCTCGAAGGTAATGCTTGTCATATACCTGCAATAAATAACTTCCGGTTAAGGCTTCAAATAAATAAGCATTTTTTTGTCACAGTTAGCGTGCACCTTCTTTATTTTATGCTAAAGTAAAATTTCTTTTGACCTGTTGATTCAATAGATATTTATAGATACAGGCACTTCCTAATCTGAAGAATAATATCCGACTCCTAAGGGGTGGGTCGAGCGTTCGATTCGTGTTCAGGGCGACAATTAAAACAATGGGATGTATGTCGTAACTTGTTTTCATATTTTTGGTGGGGTTACGCAGGGAGCTACATTGTTAAGTGTTATTAAACTTTATAAATATCCAAGTATGAGCTTTTGCTAGATTTCTTCTAGCCAAGAATAGCGTAAAATAACCGGATTGCCCTGGTAGCTCAGTGGATAGAGCAACCCCCTCCTAAGGGGTAGGTCGCACGTTCGATTCGTGTTCAGGGCGCCAATAAATTAATATCTTGCACTAATAAAAGTTTTCTGTAATGAATCGGTGCCACACTGGTGCCACGTTACAAAGAAACAACAAGCACTAAAAAATACCTAGTGTTTGATTATACTTAAGTCCAAGATCTCGACCCTTAAGTCGATATAATAAAAAACAGGACTCAATTTACCGTATCTAATTTCCCCAGAAAGGTATCGGTGCGTTTGACAACATAATGGTTTATCGATACATTTTACTTAAATAGAGTTGGGTATTTATATACTTATGCTTCTTGCTCAAATGATTTCTAAAACTTCATAGGAATCGACTATAGGTCAGAATTATGAAATTACCTAAAGTTGTTAATTCCTGCCACTTATTTAGTGATACTAAATGCGAGATTGCTTCTTAGCTGCTTTGCATGATTGATTATTATCCTACTATTGAGATTCCTGATGATGCCCCGGAATTACCCGAGCAACAAGGAACTAAAACGAAATATTGGCTACATAAAAATAATAAGCTCTATTTATTAAAAATTGGTCGGGAAAATACCGGGGAAAATTGGGCTGAAAAAGTCGCTTGTGAATTATGCGCATTATTAGGATTGCCCCATGCTCATTATGAACTTGCTGTTTGGAAGAATAAAAAAGGAGTTCTCTCAGAAACAGTCGTTCCACCACATGGCCGATTGATAACGGGTAATGAATTATTAGCGGAAATTCATAATACCTACCCAAAAGAGCAACGTTATAATGTGCAGGATCATACATTAGGTCGAATTTATACTCTTCTGAGTAGCCAAAATATTTTGTTACCCATGAATTGGCAATCGCCAAGCAAAGACATTGAAAACGCGGTTGATGTATTTCTGGGGTATTTACTGCTAGATGCATGGATTGCGAATCAAGACCGCCACCACGAAAACTGGGGCATAATACACTGTAATGAAATTTATTTAGCTCCAACATATGACCATGCCGCATCAATGGGACAAAACGAAAGAGACAGCAAACGCGAGGAGTTATTAACAACGAGAGACCAAGGACGGTCTATTAATCGCTATATTCTAAAAGCCCGTTCAGCGATTTATTTGAGTAAATCCGAAAAAAAGCCGTTACTTACTGTAGATGTCTTTCAGCAACTTGCAAAAAAAAGACAGAAATCTGCTGAATTATGGTTAAAACAGCTGAGCAATATTTCACTTAACCAGTGTCAGAATATATTTAACAGAATACCGCCTTCTGAAATCAGCGAAACTGCAATTAAATTTGCTATGAAATTATTAGAATTAAATAAAAAAAGATTACTCAGAGGTTAAAATGATTGAAGTCCTTTATATCGCATGGCAAGATTCTGAAACGCGTCTTTGGCATACGGTGGGTCAATTGAGTAGACAAAACGATTTATATCGATTTACCTATACAAAAGGCGCGTTAGCGTCCCCACGCTTTAAATATTTTGGAAGAATGCTGGATTTACATGAGAATTACTACTCACGCGAGCTATTTCCACTGTTTGCCAATCGCATTTTAAACAGCTCACGCCCTGAATACCCTGATTATGTACGTTGGTTAGCTATGAATCCCGATACAGAAAATGATCCAATGCAATTATTGGCTCGTTCTGGTGGTGAGCGCGCGACTGATGAATTATATATTTATGCTCAACCAGAAATCAATGATCACGGGGATATGGAGTTATTTTTTTTGAGCAACGGTTTGCGCTATCTTGATACAGCCAGTTTAGAACGAATTCTCCGATTGAAAAGCGGGGATCATTTGGAATTAAGGGAAGAAAACGATAATAGCTATGATCGTTTTGCCTTGCGACTTGAAACAGATGATCTCATCAAAGTAGGATATTGCCCTCGTTATTTGAATAAGGATTTACGCCGCATTATGAAAAAAACAGAGGTAATTTTAACTGTGGAGCGTTTAAATCATGATGCACCAATTCAATTTAGATTATTGTGCAAGGCTGTATTTAAGTTACCGCAAGGGTGCAATTTATTTCAGAATGAAGAACATCAACTTTTAGATAGAGAAAGATGTGTTGCGTAATTAAATGCATGTGGCTTGGATAAGAACGCACGAAGTCTCTAGAAATAGGCTACTTGTTCGAGTTACTTGCATTACCTACAGTCCTGCTTCAAAGCCATCCCCAGCCATGGGAAGTCATAAAAGCAATTGTGTACGTTTATGAAAAAAGAATCTAAGCGCGGTACTTCAGATCGAAAGCTGCAAAGAATGGAGGTGCACCAGGGGGTATGACTACCATTTGCACCTTAAAAAACTGTTTTTTTAATTTTGCACGCGCATTTCTTTTGGCATGTGTCGGTACTTTGTCTTTGAGGTTGTAGAGAATTGAGGGGCGTACCCGATGCCATTTAAAAAAATAGCCACTGGATTCAGCCAAAGTGTTAACCGACTAGTTAACTTTCTGAAGTTTAGTTTTTTAGCTATTTAGTTAACGTTTTCTTACTGTTGAGCTAATATATGCATTGAAAAAAGTTAACCGCTTTTATTTTTCGCTCCGCTAGAATTTGAATGGGGTTTGAATCACCCGCACGCTGTTTTTTCCTTCCCAGTACCTTAGCGTGTAAAAAAGTTTTTTTGTGTATGTTTATGATAGGCGTGGCAGAGTGCGGTACTAGATTTAAAAGCTGTAGAGATTAACACCGTCCCTGAGTAGCCATCAAATTAGACTTATCCTGCTGCAATTCCTGTTTCGGCAAATTCTTCATGATCTTCATTGTTTCAAGGCTAACTGTAATCACATGTTTAAATAGCCAGTAGGAAATCTCTCAAACACTCCCACCCATCCCCTCAACAAACGTATCAATAAACGATTTAATCTTGTCGGCCACTCGCTCAATGATGGGCTTGCGCTCCAATATTCTGGGTTTAAAGTTGAGTGTGTCGACAATTTCCTGATCACGCGGCAAACGGTTGGCGAAGGTGTAATGGTTCAGTATTTTTTCCAGTTCTTGCGGTGACAGGTTTTCTTCTGCGCACAGTTTCTTGAGCGCTTCTTTTTTATTGGCCATCCAATACTTCTCAAATGCCTGGATTACGTTCTCATTCGGTTTGAGTTTAGGCAGATTTTCTTCAATGAATGCTTCAATCAATGCGCGTTTGCTACGCAGTTGTACTTCACCGGCCACCAGATCAATGATTTCCTTCTGTCGTTTCTTCGCTTCTTCAGGATTGAGTTTATTCAGACTCACCAGCAAATTGAGAATATAAGCGACATTGATTTCATCGCGGTGGATCAGGCTGAGTTCAAAATCCACATCTTCCAGAATAGAAACTTTGTCAGGATCAGTCTGTTTTTTAACTTTATCGTGAATATCCAGGTATTTGCTTTTATAGTCTTCAAACAGTTGTGCTTCCAATGTTAGATCGGCATCATCAAAATCGGCAAAAGTGGTGAGAATGTTCTTAATGCGCAGCAATTCCCTAAACTTGGTGACAAAAGCCAGTTCTGCTTTTTCATCGGGCAACACATCCACGCTGGCAACCGTAGGGGCGATGGCCAACAGGTCTTCGGTCGCTTTGTTGAATTGCGCCACATAGCTTTCATACGGTTCCAGCAATACCGTTTCCTTGGCATCCTTGTTTGAGAATAAGGCAATGGCCTCATCGGTGGCGGCTTTTAGATTCCTGAAACACACGATATTACCCTGCGATTTCTTTTCATTCAGGATGCGGTTGGTGCGTGAGAATGCCTGCACCAGCCCATGAAATTTGAGGTTCTTGTCCACATACAGCGTATTTAAGCGCGGGCTGTCAAACCCGGTCAGAAACATATTCACCACCAGCAGGATATCAATTTCCCCGCTGCGCACCCGTTTGGCGATATCCTGATAATAGTTATAGAACGACTGGTTATCGTTGGTACTGTATTGGGTGCCAAACAGTACATTGTAATCGCCGATAAATTCATCCAGCTTGTCCCGGCTGCTTTGGTTCACTCGTGCGCCACTGGGCACATCGGGCGATTCTTCCGGAATCATGCCATTGGCCAAGGGACTCGCTTCATTCGCGGCATAACTGAAGATCGTGGCGATTTTAAGCGGGCGCGGAGAATTAGCCTGTTTTTGTTTGAATAGCGCGTAATACTGAATCAGATTGTCGATGCTGCTGACGCAAAACATGGCGGTAAAGCTGGGCGCCTTGGTTTTCTGTGCGTGGTGAGCCAGAATGTAATCGGTGATTTTCTCCAAGCGTAGTGGGCTGTCGAGTAGTTCCTGCTTGTTGATCATCCAGTTGATTGGCGCTGTCCTTGTATTGGTATTTGCCGATATATTCCACGGCAAAGCGCAGCACGTTTTCATCCTTGATGGCATCGACTATCACATATTTGTGCAAACACTCGCCAAACAAATTCCTGGTGGTTCTGATCTGCCCTATGCCGTTGCTGGCGTTGTCGGCAAAGATCGGCGTGCCGGTAAAGCCGAACATCTGCGCTTGGCTGAAAAAGCGTTTGATGTTCTGGTGCGTTTCTCCAAACTGGCTGCGGTGGCATTCATCGAAAATAAACACAAACTTGTGATCTTGCAGGTGTGCAATCTTGTCGAAGTAATAGGGTTTGATCAGTGCGTTATTGAGTTTCTGGATGGTCGTGACAATCAGCTTGGTGCTGTCATCGGTGAGTTGCTTCACCAGATTATGTGTATCGGTAGTGGCATCCACACTGCCTTTAGCGAAGGCGTTAAATTCGCGTGTGGTTTGATAATCCAAGTCTTTCCGGTCTACTACAAATAACACCTTATGCACCTTGGGTAAGCGCATGATGATCTGGCTGGCTTTGAAAGAAGTCAACGTTTTGCCTGATCCGGTGGTATGCCAGATATACGCATTATCGTTGCTGTTCTTCACGCGATCCACCAGCGCTTCGGTGGCATAGAACTGATAAGGGCGTAATATCTTCAATACGCCTTCCTCGGTAATCACGGTGTAATGCGTGATCATCTTGGCAATATGACAAGGCTTTAAAAATTCTTTAGCAAATTCACACAAGTCGGATAAGCGGTTATTCTCTTTATCTGCCCAGAAAAAAGTCTGTTCAAATGACTGAAATTTATTGTTGGCAAAATACTTGGTATTGACGCCATTGCTGATGATGAAAAGCTGCACATACTGAAACAATCCCGCTCCGGCGTCATACGATTCATGCTGATAGCGGTTTATTTGATGAAACGCCACTTTCAGCTCCGCACCCCGGCGCTTGAGTTCGATCTGCACCAACGGCAAACCGTTGATCAGGATGGTCACGTCATAGCGATTCTTGCGCTTGCCCTCCATGCTGACTTGATTGGTCACTTGAAACTCATTCATGCACCAGTCATCGCAATTGAGGAAACTGATATAAAGCGTTTCAGCAGGTTGCCCATTGGCGGCTTCACGTTTCAGCGCAAATTTGTCGCGCAGTATGCGGGCGCGCTCAACGATGGTGCCAGTGTTCAAATGATTCAGCACCCGGTCAAATTCGGGTTGGGTCAGTGTGATATTGTCGTTATGGATTTCCAGTTGGCGCTTGAGGTTGGCCAGCATCGCGGCTTCATGATCAATACGCACCCGCGCATATTCCATGCGTTGAAGCTGTTCGATCAAGCCTTGTTCCAGGGCGTATTCTGATTGTGTGGCGGATTGCGTAGTGGATTGAATAGTCATTAAAGCTGAATGATTTGATTGAGTCGTTCACAAACCTGCACAAACAAGCTATCGCCCAACTTTCCCAATGGATGGGGTTTGGCACCTCGCACCCGCCAATCAAATGACTTGGGCTGATGGCATAACACATAACTGAGCACATAACTGGTTTGTTCCATCTTGCGTTTGGATGTTTTACCGACAGCCACGGCAAAAGGATTGTCGGCATTATATGCAGCGGTGGTCATCGGCAAACCGATCACCAAGGAAGTCCTGTCGTTAAAGATGCGCGGAGACAGCACCAGAAAAGGATGAATATCGCGCATTTCCTGCCCGGCTTGCGGGTTGCAATCAATCCAGATGATGTCCTGGCGATCAGGAATCCACACGCTGCCGCTGGCTGCTTTTACCATGTTGGGACTACCACTTTTCCGCACCTAGGCGCAGTGCTGCTGGCATCGCTTCACCGCCATGTTTGGCGGGATCAAATTGTGCCAGACGTTGTTCCAAGGTTAATGCTTTATCCTGCACCGGCGTGATGATGATCTGGCCACCTGAAACGGTAAGCTTTACTTGCTGATCCGCATGCACATGGGCTTCCCGTGCAATGGCTGCGGGTAAACGTACCCCCAGATTGTTGCCCCATTGTTTGATATCCAGAATGACTTCGGCCATGATTGCCCTCAAGATTAATATGTATATACGTCAGTATAAACATAACTCAAGCAGTAATCAAATCATCAAACAAATAGTTGCTGTAGCAAACCTTTCTTGTAAAGCTTGACGGCATCAAGCTGGGTTTGGGTGTGGGTAATCTTGTCGTCGATGGCGGTGAGGAAGTTGGCGATTTTGGTTTGTTCTTTAACACAAGGCAATTGAACAGCTCGCTTTAAAATTCCTTCTTTTGTAATATGTGCCATAGTTGAACCGTTAGAAGTATTTTTCATCTTGGCTGTAATGTCATCTAAAACATAATAAAGATAGTTTCTTGACATGCGCATTGATTCGGTTTCAATTTTCCAAATGTGATAATGAAAAATTGCTTTATCGCCATACCACCACACTGGCCCGAAAGTTGCCGACCACATATATAACAAGTCGCCGTTGTTGCAATATTGGTTTTCGGGTAACTGGATATTTGAATAATAAAAATTCGTACTTGAACCTGTAAGGTTTTGAAGCCGAATAACTGGTAGGCCGTTATCCTCCCATTCTGATTGTTTATATGCTCTACCATTATGGAATGTCGCAACATCCCCCAATCGTTTAGCTTCCCACTCAGGAAAGTCCCTCCCATCCTCATCCTTAAACAGCAGCTTCTGGCTAAAAATCTGCTGCATGGCGCCTTTTTTGTATTGCTTTAACAGGTCGTGCTTTTGCGTGAGCTGGGTGATTTTTTCATCAATCGCCGTGAGGAAATTGGCGATTTTGGCTTGTTCTGGTTCTGGGGGTATTTCAACAGGTATTCTTATAAAATTATTAAAATAAAGACGAAGCCTATCATTTGTAAGACCATATGAATAAGCCCAAAAAAGATAAATCAGTCGAGGGCTTTTAAAAAGATATGCTGCATATTTCGAGTTAATACCCTGTTTCGGAGCTAGCACTGTATATGCGGGACTCAACAAACCATCTTTCTCAATGAATCCAGATGCACCTTGCCACATTCGCATCATGTTATATGCAATATCCCCCGACTTACCCAGCAAATGCTCATCTGCTGATAAATTTGTTTCCATTTTTCTAGCGATAGAATTGCGCTCAACGACCCCATTGTCTATTGTTACAGACAAAGTGGATATGCCCACTATCCCTCTCTCTCTGCGGCTAGAAAAAAATTCACCGAGCCTCTGAGTGCCTTTATAAGTCATACTTAAAGTTACTTATGATTGCTTCTCCGTTACTGCAAAAGGCGGCACAATACCCAATTCCTGACAGAATGCCGCAATAGTCGCATCCGTCTGTTGGCTTTGCTGATCAAGCGCCTTGAGTTGTTCCGCAATGATATTGAGGTCAATTGCATCCTCTGCTTCAAACGTATCGACATACCTCGGAATATTCAGGTTGTAGTCGTTAGCTTTGATGGCTTCCAGGCTGGCCACAGCACTGTATTTGTCTTCATGGGTGCGTGCCAGATAAGCCTCGACTATCTTTTGGATATGCGCCGGGCGCAGGATGTTTTGCGTTTTGACTTTATCAAAGTGCTGGCTGGCGTCGATGAATACAATATCGTGGGGATTGCGGCGGCATTTTTTGAATACCAGCACGCAGGTGGGAATACTGGTGCCGTAGAAAATATTGGCAGGTAAACCAATCACCGCATCCAGGCAGTTCATTTGCTCAATCAAATACTGGCGGATATGTCCTTCTGCTGCACCTCGAAACAGTACACCATGCGGCAATACCACTGCCATCGTGCCATCATCAGCGAGTTGATAAACCATATGCTGCACAAACGCCATATCCGCTTTGCTCGCGGGTGCCAGTTTGCCGTACACACTGAAACGGTCATCACTCATAAACAGCGGATTGGCGCTCCAATGGGCTGAAAAGGGTGGATTGGCAACAATCGCATCAAAGCGCAAATCCCGGTGCTGCGGGTGTTCCAGCGTATCTTCCTGGCGGATATCAAAGTCAGCGTAATGCACGTCATGCAGGATCATGTTCAT
>ERZ1292625.2532-Hain-H41-01um-R1-2532-length-16669-cov-4_pt1 | contig 16669 bp, 15 predicted proteins | sample MGYA00564400_ERZ1292625 | MGnify/ENA primary metagenome ERZ1292625 (study PRJEB36523, sample SAMEA6512639) | groundwater metagenome | collected 2019-01-08 | study: AquaDiva: Metagenomics assemblies of 32 groundwater samples | reverse complement strand
GTTCGAAGCGCAAAGCTCCACCACCAAGACTTATTATCTGTCCAACTGGTCGTTGCTGGCCGTAACGCTCTTCGTAATATCTGAGCATACGCCGGATTTCTTTGACAATATCTTGTAGCTTGGGTTCTATAGCTTGCTTGATCTCGGCTTGTTTTTTGCTGACACCAAGACCATAGCGGGTCTTGATCAGCGCCGCTTCTTCTATGCTAACGCCCAGCGCTTGCTTAATCGACTGGGTAAAGATAAACCCGCCGCTCTGAACTGTACCCGTGACCAGCACATGCTTATCGAAGATACTAATATCAGATGACAAAGAGCCAAAATCAATAATAACCGTTGCCACATCGCTCAGCTCGCCAATGCTAAATAGTCTACCTGAAGAACTGAGTGTCGGCTCAATCAGGACAGTTTCGAGACCCAAGATTTGGGCTAATTCTAAATACGAATCAACGATGGTTTTTGGGACAGCAACCACAAACAGCTCAGTCTTGTCTTCTGTTTGGCGAATAATGTCATAATCAAGGTACAGATCCTCTAAAGGCAATGAGATGTACTGCTCGGCTTCTAGGCGCACAGCCTCCGCTAGTTCGCTAGATTTAAGCTTGGGAAGTTGCAGCGAACGAGTGTAAGTTCGGTAAGCCGGAATTGCTAGCGCCACACGACGCGTTGTAATGTCACCAATCAAATGATTCTTAAACAGGTCGTGAGCCGCCTTGGCGATAATTTCTGGCTGAACTATCACACCATTTTCTTGAGCTGCTCTGTCAAAGGTGGCAAACCCGTAACCGACTATCCGTGGCTGCTTACCTGGCTCCAAAGAAGACTCGCTGAGCTGCATAGCTTTTAACGAGCCGTGACCTATATCCAAGCCGAATAACGGCTTATCGTGGAAGAAATATGGTGTTTTTGCGGTTTTCATCAATTCTGCCCACCTCAAGGCATAAGGGGTTCACTTCAGTATATCAAACATAAGCATCATTGATACAAACAAGAAGCCCCCTTACAATTAAGGGGGCTTCAAAGAGTTTCTAAACCTCTTAGTCTAGATTGCTCTTGGTGTAGGTAGTAGAGCCGTTGACAGTACCTTCATATGTACCAGTCAAGGTGTACTTAGCACAAGTAGTATCATCAGCCTCACAACTTGTATCTGAGCTATTAGTCACTTCATATGAGTATGACTTAGCAGCTGGTGAAGCCAGCAAAGTCTTACTTGGCGGACTAGATGGATTAGAAGGATCGATCAATGCATTCTGATCAAGACTCTTCATGTTGGTGGCCAACCAAGTACCGGTGTTCATGTCTGTTCGCGACGGGTAGTAGCCGTTCTGGCTGAAGAAGGCTTCTAGCTGAGTCTGGAGAGACTGAACATCAGTCTGCCGCTTGCTGTTACGCGCTTTCTGTTGAATACCACTATAGGTTGTGATCACCAACAATGCCAAAATACCGATGACAACGATGACGATCAGCAGTTCCACGATTGTGAAACCTTGATTACGTTTTTTAAGAGAGATCATTAGGACCCACCCTCCTGATTATTATTTTGTTAAATGATCTTGAGAGTCAACATCTTACGTTGACTGCAAGTATCTGGTTATGATTATAAACATAAGCTTTACCAGGTCAAGCTTTTTATGTACCGATATTTTTTGACAGATTGGAAATAGGGCCCATAACAGAGGCGGCAATCAGACCAACACCAGCGCCCAAGAACACAATCATAATCGGCTCGATGATGGCAGCTAGGCCATCTATGAGTACCGTAACCTCTTCTTCGTAGAAGTCGGCAATCTTAGTTAAGACCGTGTCGATCTGACCGGTTTCTTCACCGACCATTAACATTTGGGCCACAATTGGCGGGAAATGCTTACTGTGGCTTAATGGTTCGGACAATTGTTTGCCGTTCTTAACCTCTTGAGCGGCTTCTGCCAGTTCGGCCTCAATAACTTTGTTGCCTAGAGCGGCTCCAGTGACCTCGAGAGCGTCTAACACGCTGACTCCGGCACCCATTAGTGAGGCAAAGGTGCGAGAAAAACGAGCGATGGCTACCTTAAGGATTACGGTTTTGATGATAGGGATTCGAAGTAACAACGCATGAAGTCTATATTTACCGGCGGGTGTCTTGGTGTAGCGCATGAGATAAACGCTAGCAATCGCACCGATTATTAGCAGGAATATCAGATTCGGTATCTTGTTGATAATCGGTATCGGCAAATGTCCTAACAGCGTTGGCTTGGTACAGAAGTTACTAAAGTTAAGCAGTATCTCAGTATAAATCGGTAGTTTGGCATTAGGTCCGCCCAGACTAGTCAGAATGCTTCCCAGTTTGGGTATGATGAACATCATCATACCGAAGAAGGCTACTACGGTTATGCCCAGTATAACCATGGGGTACATCATGGCGCTCTTGATCTTCTTGCGAATGCTGGCATCTTGCTCAACTTGAGTAGCCAGACGCTTCAAAATGTCGTCTAAGATGCCGCCTTCTTCACCGGCCTTGACCATATTGACGTAGACATCGGAGAAAACATCCGGAAACTTAGCGAAGGCATCACCTAACGACATGCCGCTTTCAACATCTTTGGTTATACTGCCAAGAACAACGCGCATATAGGGGTTTGCTGAATCGTTCTGTAGGGCAGACAGCGATCTAGCTAGAGGTACTCCGGCCGAAATCATGGTTGATAGCTGACGAGTGAAGATAACTAAGTCAGCTAGTTTGATTTTTTTCTTAGGGCCGAATAATGCTTTAACCTTACCGCCACCGGCTGACTTGCTGGCCTCGACCACGACTGGCCGTAAATCTTGTTTGTGCAATAAGTCTAGCAGTGCTGCCTTGTTGGCCGCTTCGGCAGAACCGGTTACGGTTTTGCCTGAGGCGTTAGTGGCTTTGTAAGTAAATAGCATGATTTATTACTGTTATTCCTGAGAAGTAACCCTAAGGACTTCCTCTATAGTTGTCTGGCCGCGCAGACATTTAATCAATCCATCAAGTTGCATGGTCAGCATACCATCTTCAACGGCCGTGGTCTCGATTGCATCGCTAGTACTGTTGCCGACAATCATTTTTTGAATTGGAACAGAATTATTGAGCACTTCGTAAATACCAACTCTGCCTTTGTAGCCAGCGTGATTGCAATTATCGCAACCTTCATCATGGGCTTTCCAAAGCCGTTTGATTGACGAGGCTGTGCTGCCTAGTTCATTACTTTCGGCGGCTTTGTCAGTGTCGGATGTGCCAATACCGTCGTTTAGAGCCACAGCCTCGAGCTCATTGATCTTCTTGATGCCGCCGTTGTCGCTTAGCCGGAATGACTTATCGAGCTGCTTAAGAGTGGCTGCGTCGGGTTCGAAGGCTTCGCGGCACTTGACGCATAGCCTACGAACTAGCCGCTGGCCAATAACTACTCGCACGGTACTAGCAATTAAGAATGGCTCGACACCCATTTCAAGCAACCTGGGCAGACAAGTTGCGGCGTTGTTGGTGTGTAGCGTGCTGAACACCAGGTGTCCGGTCAGAGCGGCCTGAACGGCCAAATCGGCTGTTTCAACATCACGTATCTCACCGACCATGATGATATTAGGGTCTTGACGTAGCAGAGCTCGCAGGCCGCTACTGAAGGTCATGCCGGCGACTGGATTAACTTGGGTCTGATTGGCACCCACGACGTGATACTCAATCGGGTCTTCGACAGTCGAGATGTTAACATTGGGCGTATTAAGAGAGCTCAATACACTAAACAGAGTAGTGGACTTGCCAGAACCAGTCGGGCCGGTTACTAACACCATGCCATGCGGTTGGACAATGGCATGTTTGAGATCGGCCAGGGCAGTGCCCCAGAAGCCCAACTGAGTAAAATCAGCTGGTTTGCTCGACTCGTTAAGGATACGCATGACGACTTTTTCGCCGTCCAGAATCGGCAGTGTCGACACGCGCAAAGCGTAGATTGCGCCGCCAATCTCCACCTTGAAACGACCATCCTGAGGTGCTCTATGCTCATCAATCTTAAGATTGCTGAGAATTTTGATTCGGCTCACCAAAGCGCCAAGTAGCTTCCGCGGCAGCTTATTAGCCTCACGCAACATGCCGTCGATTCGATAGCGCACCACTACGAACTCTTCGCGCGGCTCAATGTGGATGTCGCTAGCGCCGGCTTTTACCCCATATTCAATTATGATATTTACTGTCTGAGCCACCGGTGAATCTTCCGCTAAGTCGTCTTCATCGACTTCTTCGGCGTCGTCCGCGACTTCGTCTTTGGCGATGACCTTAGTAAGCTCGCTAGTGATATTGCCGCGATATTGATCAAGTGCTGATTGCAATAGACTGCCGGTAGTTATATGGACTTTTACATCGTTACCAAGTTGCTTTTGCAGGAAGTTAAGAGCTTGAATATCGTCAGGATCTTCCATAGCCAACAGTTTTTTGCCGTCCTCATCAACGCCGAAAACTACGGCGTTGTACTGGCGAGCAATACGCTCCGGTAAAAGCTTCAAAACCTCTTGCTTAATATCTTTGGCATTTAGCTCGATAAAAGGGATTTCGATCTCAGCAGCATAGAGCTGAGTTAATTCCTGCTCGCTAATCAAATTGTTTTTGATTACCAGATCTTGCAGGGGTCGCTTTTCGGTCTTCTTCTGATCCTTAAGAGTAGCTAACTGGTCTTTGGTAGTGTGCTTGGCTTTTTCGAGTAGAGTCTCAACCAAAGAATCGGCTATACGCATGGCTTAAACCCTGCCCAAATTGTTTTTATATTCACACCCATACTGTCGCTTATTTTATCAGTATAACCCCAAAAACGTAAGCAATTTCAAGGGGCAGCTATGCTGTAGCCATTAAATATTTCTTAAATAATTGAAAAATCTCATGCCAAACTAAGCTGTAGCAATTTCCACCACCGGCATGAGCGGCCTATAGTGCTAGAATATTAGCAACGGGTGGCAAGGCCATAGGAGGTTACGTAATGACAGACACCAAAAAATCAACCAAGGAAGCCAAGGACACTAAGGCAACCAAGGAAGCTGCGGCCGCCGCCAAGGATGGCAAGACCAAAGCCTTAGGACTGGCTCTAGAGCCCATTGAGAAGCAGTTCGGCAAGGGTTCAATTATGAAGCTGGGCGAATCGTCGCACGGTGCTGCTGTTGAGACCACACCAACAGGCGCTCTAAGTTTAGATATTGCTCTTGGCGGCGGCATACCCAAAGGCCGCGTAGTTGAGATTTATGGTCCAGAATCCTCTGGCAAGACAACGCTTACTCTGCACGCCATTGCCGAAGTACAGCGAGCCGGCGGTACAGCGGCTTTCATCGATGCCGAACATGCGCTTGATCCAGTTTATGCTAAGCGCATTGGCGTTGACGTCGAGAACCTGCTGCTCAGTCAACCGGACAATGGCGAACAAGCGCTAGAAATCGTCGAAACCTTGGTGCGCTCTAACGCTGTTGATCTGATCGTTGTTGACTCTGTAGCGGCGCTAGTACCACGCGCCGAAATCGAAGGTGAAATGGGCGATAGCCATATGGGTCTGCAGGCCAGGCTGATGAGCCAGGCTTTGCGTAAGTTGACCAGTGTAATAAGTCGCAGTAAGTCTAGCGTTATTTTCATCAATCAGATTCGCATGCAGATCGGCGTCATGTTCGGAAATCCCGAGACGACCACTGGTGGCAACGCTCTTAAGTTCTACGCTTCAGTGCGCATGGATATCCGCCGAATTGGCCAGATTAAGCAGGGCGAAGAAATCATCGGCAATCGCACGCGCGTCAAAGTCGTCAAGAACAAGATCGCGCCGCCTTTCCGCCAAGCCGAATTCGACATCATGTACAACGAAGGCATCAGCGTGTCCGGTGATGTTCTGGACTTAGCTGCGACTGCCGGCATAGTCGAGAAATCTGGAGCCTGGTATGCCTATAATGACGCCAAGATTGGCCAAGGCCGCGAGGCGACTAAGGCCTACTTGCAAGAGAACCCCAAAGTCTTAGCTGAACTCGCTGCCAAAGTCCGTGCCGTCGAAGCCGCCAAGGAATAGGCTCATCAGATTCTGACCGATTGTGAAAAGGTCTTCGTATGAAAATCACAGGCATTAAGCAACAACTCAAGCAGACAGGCCGATATTCGATTTATGTAGAAGGGAAGTATGTCTTTTCGCTTAGTTCTGAGTCTCTGCTCGACAGCAAGCTAGTCAGTGGTCAAGAGTTGTCAGAGCAGCAGATAAGGGAATACAAGCAACTTAGCAGCGACGATAAACTATACAACCTTACTTTGCGTTATGTCGCTATAAGACCGCGCTCAGCTTGGGAACTACAGAACTACCTGGATCGTAAACAAGCCCCCCCTGCCCTAGCCATAAAGATACTTAACAAGTTAAGTGATATTGGATTAATTAATGACGAGGCATTCGCCCAGGCTTACGTTAATGACCGTCGATTACTCCGCCCTACCTCACGTCGCAAAATAACTCTGGAACTACGCAAAAAGCATGTAGCAGACGAGATCATTCAAACAACTCTCGGTAACGAACAGGACACCGATCAGGCCGCCCTCCAAGATATCATTAGACGCAAGCGCAGCCAGTCTAGGTATCAAGATGATCTTAAGTTAATGCAGTATTTGTCGCGCCAAGGCTTCAATTATGGTGACATCAAATCTGCTCTTGAGACTGACAAGCAAAGCTGACCCATACCCACCCATGTTAAAGTAGAAACATGTTGCCTTTGATTGCTGTAACTGCTGGAGAAATTATTGATCATGCCTTCCCTTGGGCGCCTGTCGCTTACGGCAAGGCTCATACGTATACAGACGCAGTTATTAGAGCTGGTGGTGTGCCGTTCTTGGTGCCTTTGATTGACGATATCAAATCACTCAGGAGGCTTTATGAGGCTTGTGATGGCCTAATGTTCTCCGGTGGCAATGATATTGACCCCATGACATATAATGCCAAACCATCACCGCACAGTCTCAAGCCTTCCCCACGACGTGATGAGCAAGAAATCCAATTGTTCAAATGGGCTTTAGAAGACAATAAGCCGGTGCTTGGTATTTGTCGTGGCATGCAACTTATGAACGTTGCCCTGGGCGGCAGTCTATATCAGGATATTGGCAATGATGTATCAGCAAAACACAATCACAATGGGTCAGCTGATCAAAAAGATTTTTGTCATCTGGTTCACAAGCTAAAGATTAACGAAGATTCACAGCTAGCAGCTATTATGGGCGCCAGTTCAATAAGGACTAATGGTCTACACCATCAGGCGGTTTGCGAGCTGGGCAAAGGCTTGGTGGTCACGGCGCGTGCTGAGGATGACCTAATCGAAGCCCTGGAGCTGCCCAACAAGAACTTTGTTATTGGTGTGCAGTCACACCCCGAAGCCCTTGAGTCAGACACTGAACCGCAATGGCGCAAGCTGTTTGAGGCTTTCGTTGATAGCGCCGCCAAGCGCTAAATTAACTATGCAATGGCTGCCGGTGCGGTCGCCGGCGAATTCTTAAGCAACTCGTTGATAATAATGCGCTTGGGAGTAATCTCGTTGATCTGAGACCGATCGATACTGAGCGATCCGCCAGTCAGACTCTTGATGATTGATTGTGCGACATATATTTTTTGGATGAACATGGTCTCCGTTTCGGCAGCATAATCGCTAACTTTGCCAACCTTTTCTTTGCCAACCGTCACTACGGGCTTGCCTATCAGCGCGAACTCGAGCTCCATGACTTTCTTAAGACGAACCAGATCGATCGGCTCAACCAGAACGTCATGATCGTTTACGACGTAACCTTGTGGCAATATATCTCGAATATCCTGATAAAGCAGCACTAACTGCCTTTTACTAAAACGATCCTGACAATAAAATCCTTCGATTTTTAAAGTATCAGGATTAATAATAGGGCTACTTATAGTGGCAATTGCCGCGCCAGTTCGTAGTGATAGCACCGACTTATTAAGCAAACTATTACTTAGTTGCAACATGGCTATATTATAGCGCGTGCGGCTTAGTGCCAGCTAATAAGTTAAGCTTTTTACGGTCAATTATTAAATAATTTAATAATTCAGGCATTTCCAAAGCGCTGATGCTTGTCATAGTTCAATCCGACTGGCTACAATCCCCTCTACCATGCGGCGGATCAATCAAATACTCCAGTGCAGCTACGTGGCAATGATAGTAGCAAGCTCGCTTGCTGTTACATTGCCAAAACATGTCATGGCAGAAGCTAGTGCCCCCTCCCTCGTCATTAGCCAGCTCAAGCTCACTAGCAGTAATGGCCAGTTTGTAACGCTCTACAACACCGGCCAAACTGCTCTCGACATGAGCAAGTACCAACTGGAGTATTTCAACCATTACGATCTCAGCAAGGCTACCAGCAGCAAGCTGATAAGTCTGTCCGGCATTGTGCCGCCGCATGGTTATTACATGATTAATGATGGAACATTGCTGCTTTGCTACCAACTTACGATCGATTCCGCAACATTAGGATTATCCACCACAGCTGGCTTGCTCCAGCTTCTGTCGCTCAACCAATCCAATCCGGGTAACCCAGCTAACCTTGGTCTGCAAGACTATGTGAGCTGGTCTAAGACGGCTGCCGCTGGCGTCACCACCCTACCCAGCAATACTAATGTCTTCCTGCAGCGGCAACCCATGGATGTCAATAATAGCTTAGCCATTAGTGCGGCTGGCAGTGGTAGCTGGCAGACAGTCCAGCCTGATCCGGCAAACACCTGCAAGCTTATAAGTGGTTCAGGTATCACCATCCAGACTGGCATGAACCAACTTTTATCGGCTAGCGAACCGCCAGCCACAATTTTGTCGCTAAATAGTGAAGAATCTTCAGCCACCGCCTCGTCTGCCAGTCTGCCGGCCGCAGACATAGGCCTTATGGCACCCAAGCTTACCGAGCTGCTACCTAATCCAAATGGTACTGGCAACGATGCAACTAACGAATTTGTAGAACTTTATAACCCCAATGCCGTTAGCTTTGACTTAAGCGGTTTTGGTCTACAAGTTGGCACTAACTCAGTTCATAACTACAGTTTTCCGAGCGGCACTAGCCTGCCGCCTCATAGCTTCACTGCGTTTTACTCGTCAACTACTGGCCTCAGTCTCGCTAACAGCGGAGGCCAGGTCAAACTACTTGACCCCTTCGGCAACTCCATCTCGTCCAGCGAAATTTATAGCATAGCCAAGGACGGTCAAGCCTGGGCGTTAGCTAACGGCAAATGGTACTGGACCACCAAGCTAACGCCGTCTACTGCAAATATCATTAACCAACCAATATCGACTAAGAAATCTTCAACCAAAATCACTAGTTCCAAATCCAAAACTTCAACCAAGCCCCAAGCCAACAAGAAGTCCAAGACTAATAGTTCTTCGTATGTCGGCGGTCAAGATGACGAAGCCTCTAGCACACCCATACATCCTGGGGCGCTTGCCCTTGTGGCCACCACCGCGCTACTATACGGAGCGTATGAGTATCGCACAGATCTGGCAAACCGAATCTTCCAACTTAGAAGATACTTTGCAGCTCGCCGAGCAAATCGGGCGCAGACTTAAGGGTGGAGAAGTCATTGAGCTAATCAGCGATCTTGGTGGCGGTAAGACCTCATTCGTACGCGGTCTCGCCAAAGGTTTAGGCAGCAATGATATCGTACATAGCCCAAGTTTTACGATCAGCAACCAATACCAAGCAGGTAAACTAACTCTCCACCACCTAGACTTTTATAGACTAGACGAGCCTGGCTTAATAAAAGACGAAGTAGCCGAAATCCTAACCAACCCCAACAATATTGTTGTAGTCGAGTGGGCTGGTATCATTAAGGACATCCTGCCGACGCATTGCCTTAGCATATATATCAAGCCTACGGGCGAAACAGCCAGATCATTGACGTTTGAATATCCGAAAACACTGAAGTATCTAATACCAAATAGTTAACATGTTAATCATATGCTAGTACTAACGATCCGAACCGATAACCCAGAAGCCGAACTTGGACTATTCAATGACTCGGCAAAGCTTGACTATCAAGAGTGGCCAGCCCATCGGGAACTAGCCGAAACCATTCATCGCAAAATCGAAGACCTATTAAGTGGCCAGCAAAAGGCGCTAGAAGATATACAAGGCCTTATTGTTTACAAAGGACCGGGTAGTTTCACTGGTCTTAGAATTGGCATAACAGTGGCTAATACCCTGGCGGATGCTCTTAACGTGCCCATTGTAGGCGCCTCTGGTGAAGACTGGCAACGGTCAGGAATTGATAGACTGCAGAATGAAGAGAACGAGACAGTCATCCTGCCAGAATATGGCTCACTACCCAAAACTACCACACCAAAACATTGACCAAGCTAGCCACGCCGAGGTATATTTAGGCACAGGAATTGTATCGTTTGAGAGACGTTCATATCCTGACCCGTGCCAAATTCTAAATTTAATTCGATATTCAGGTGACCGTACCTAGGGCTAACTAGAGAAGTGAACAGCGATTGTTAGCACGGTTATCTGCCGACAGAAAGGACAGACATGATTGCAATACTGTTTGCTATTGCAGGACTGGTTGTTGGCTTTGGTGCCACAACTGTTATCACCAAACAAAGAATGGGCTCCGTTGAACAAAAGGCCCAAAAGGAACTTGAAAAAGCCAAAAAAGAAGCTAGCAAGCTGGTCGACCAAGCCCGCGAAGACTCCAGAAAGGAAGTCGAAGCTACTCGTAAGGAAGAACACGCTCGTCGCAAAGAGCTCAAGGATCTTGAGCAAAGACTAGTCACGCGCGAGGAGAACTTGGACAAGAAGCTGGATGAGCTCGACAAACGTGGCGAGAGGCTACGTAAGAACGAAGACGAAGTCGAGCAACTCAAGAACGAGATTCGAACCGTCCGCACCAAGCAGCAGGACAAGCTAGAGAAGATCGCCAAGCTTACCAAAGCTGATGCTGCTGACAAGCTAATGCAGATGACCGAGCGTGATATCAAGCAGGATCTCATAGGCCTAGTTAATAAGCTTCAGAACGAAGCCAAGGACAATGCCGAAGAGAAGGCTGCGCTGATTATCACTACGGCAATGGAGCGCATGTCCAGTGAAGTTACCGCAGAGCGTACCATTACCAGTGTCAAGTTGGAAGACGAAGATATGAAAGGTCGCATAATCGGCAAAGAAGGTCGTAACATCCAAGCCCTGCAGCGTGCCACTGGCGTTGACATTATGGTTGACGACACCCCCGGTTACGTAGTGCTTAGCAGCTTTGACCCGATCCGACGTGAAGTTGCGCGTCAGACCATGGTAATGCTGATGAAGGACGGTCGAATTCATCCAGGTCGCATCGAAGAAATTGTCGCCAAGGCTCAGAACGCTGTCGAAAAAGATGTCATCAAAGCCGGCGAAGACGCTGCTCGCGAAGTTGGCGTTGTCGGCATTCCTAAAGAAGTTCTGCAGCTACTCGGTGAGCTTAAGTATCGAACTAGCTACGGCCAGAATGTTCTTAAGCACTCCACCGAAATGGCGCACATAGCCGGTGTTATCGCAGAGGAAGTCGGCGCCAATGTTAAGATTTCTAAATACGCCGCTCTAGTGCATGACCTTGGCAAGGCCTTAACGCACAAGATGGAAGGCAAGCATCACCACATCTCCGGCGAAATGCTTCGCAAGTACGGGGCGCCTGAAGAAGTCGCTTTGGCCGCTGAGCAACACCACGATGATGTCGAAGCTACAACTGTCGAAGCTCTGATTGTTCGTACTGTTGATGCCATTAGCGCCTCACGTCCGGGTGCCCGTAACATTAGTGCTGAGAACTTTGGTGATCGGATGCGTGATCTTGAGAACGTCGCTAACGGCTTCCCGGGTATTGAGAAGTCGTATGCTATCAGCGCTGGTCGTGAAGTCCGCGTCTTTGTTAGGCCTCAGACTGTCGATGACCTAAGTGCCATCAAGCTAGCCCGCGATATTGCCACTAAGATAGAATCGACCATGCAGTACCCCGGTACAATCAAGGTTAACGTCATCCGCGAAACTCGTGCTATAGAGTTTGCCAAGTAGAATGTTAATTGGCCTTAGACTGTCATGAATATCTTGTACGTCGGCGATGTAATGGGCGAGGTGGGCTTGCGAATCATTGAACAAGTACTACCCAAACTACGCCAAGAAAAAAAGATAGATTTGGTAATTGCGCAGTCCGAGAATACGAGCGACGGCAAGGGCATAACATTAGAAGATTTTCAAAGATTGCGAAAAGCTGGCGTAGACTTCTGTACGGGCGGCAACTGGAGCTTGCACAAAAAAGAAATCAAGCAGGCTTTGAACGATCCCAATCAACCAATCATTCGCCCCGCCAACTACCCAGAGGGCACCGAAGGGCTAGGCTACAAGTATTTAGAAACAGGACAGTGCAAAGTTTTGGTCATCAGCCTGCTGGGTAGCATCGTCGGCAAAGACGCCGACAAACCAGTAGATAATCCATTGCAGGCCATTGACCAAATTTTGACTGACCAAAAAGGCATAGACAGAGACGCGACGATAGTGAACTTTCACGGCGATTATAGCAGTGAGAAGGTAGTCATCGGTCATTACTTAGATGGCAGAGTCACAGCAGTAGTTGGCGATCATTGGCATGTCCCAACGGCTGATGCTAGAGTGCTGCCTGGAGGCACGGCACACATAACGGATGTCGGTATGTGTGGTATCTTGGATGCGTCACTTGGAGTTAAGTACGACAGTGTGATCCCGCGTTGGCGCGATGGACAGCAAACTCGTAATGTACTTGAATCTGAAGGTCGCCGTCAATTCAACGCAGTATTAGTAAACTCTAACTCACAAGGTTTGGCTAACTCGATAGAGCAAATTCAAAAGTTCCTATAGGTAGGGACTATGTTTTATAGCTCGAACAAGTTATAATCAACCTCTGTAATATTGATATGATCGGGGAGTGGCGCAGTCTGGTAGCGCACGCGGTTTGGGACCGCGGGGTCGCAGGTTCAAATCCTGTCTCCCCGACCAGTAGATATTTCGGCTAAATCCACCAGCAAATCATAGGGTGGATTTAGTTTTATAACAGATACAGAATCGTTTCCAGCACGTAGGTTCGTAACCAGTTCGGTACATATAGCGTCTAATTTCGTTATATCGTTCATTTCAAGTAGGTCTAACAGGTGTAGGTTGATGAGTTCGTAGAACTCTTTTTCAGTCGGCAGCGCAGTTTTCAGGTTTTCTAACCTGTATTTATTATCACTAATGTTATGTTCAGCAACCTGCATAAGCTGTTGGTGGTGTTCTAGCTTACCGTGATGATGTTTGTCATATAGGTCAGGATTATCAACTTGAAAGTTCTGGTACTTCATATATTGCTGTTCATTACGGCGAAGGTCTTGCTTTGCTTCTTGTAACTTGCGTGAAGTGATAGCACGTTCAGTGGCTAGTTTGGCTTGTAGCTTATCTATATACATACGGTAGGCTTTTTCGCTTTTCTTAGTAGCGTGGCGCAACTGCCATTCAATAGCCGACATTATATATTTGGCACGTATACTTTTAGAAAGTTTAAGACCTTGTTTTTGCTGTTCTTCTTTATTGTGGCGTAAGCAAGCCGTGTTACGACAATAGTAGCTAATAAGCCACCTGCCAGCGTTTTTGCCACGCTTAATAATTTGATGTTGGAATTGCATTTCTGTATCGCAGTAATCGCAGATAACTTTATTGCGTAGCAGTCCGTAATCAAGACGCTTAGTCCTGTTAGTCTTGACGTTAGTAGTCGTGCCGAAATCAGTAGCAACAGTATTGTTGAGTAGTATGTACTCGTCTGGTGTTATAAGTGGCACAAAGTTATAGATGTCCATAAGGTTTACGATATTGTTGCCGTATTGGTATAAGCCAAAGTAAAAAGAATCTTCAAATAACTTGCCGACCATTTGCTTCGTAATGTTTACACGTACATAGTCTTCGTCTTGGTCTTTCCGTGAACTTAAACCAGAATCATTTAGGAATTGAGCAATTTCTACGTTGCTTTTGTTTTCGTACAATCGCATATCTACAGCGACACGCAGTAAGTTCCAATTATAGCTGTCAGGAACAAAGTAATTGTTACTCACATCTACGTAGTAGCCCTTTTTTATCACGCCATTGTACTTGCCGTCTTTAATGTTGCCGTCAGAACCACGCTTAACATCAACTGCTAGCTTGTCAGAGTATTGTTTAGAAGTTGCAAATAATATACCTAACATCATTTTGCCGTTAGGCGTGTTTTCAAATTGGTAAGTCTTGAATTGCAGGTCTTGAATAATTTCGTGGTCAATCAGCTCAATGACTTCGCCAGCTTCTTTCATATTCCTAGATATTCTGTCAGGCGACCAACTAATAAGACCGTGATATTTACCCGTCCTAAACCCTTGAAGCATATCGTCAAAAATAGGACGGTTGCCCGAAATCTTGGCGGAAGCACTTTCTTCCAGTACGACTATTTTGCTTGGGTCAATATGCAATGCGTCTATTGCCATTGCCATACATTCATCACGTTGGTCGTCTATTGAACGAACTTGTTTGGCTTCGTCATCGGTTGATTTGCGTAGGTATATAACGTAACGGCGTTTCTCTAACGGCAAAATACGGTTTTTGGCTTCCTTGCTGGTGTTGGCAAAGTATTCTGCGAGGTCATCTATGCTTCGCTCGTTTTCTTCAAGTCTGGTTTCACGTATGGCAAGTGATTTTTGTACTAATTCGGCAAGCTTACTCTCTTGCTTTTCTACTTCTTCTAAAGTTAAAAACTCTTTGACACGTTTTTGGCGTTGCTTCTTTGGTTTCTTATCTGCCATACACTAATTGTACCGTGATATACGGTATAACTAGTGCTAATCCACTGCTGATAGCTTTGACGGAACTACTTCAATTTGTAGTTTAGAAGTTTGAAAAAGTCCTATTTCGCCTGTTTCAGACGCATAACTTAGTCCTTGTTGCTCTGCAAGCCAGCAGACGGCTTGTACGTTACCTGTAAGGGCTTTTTTGAGCATAGCAAACACGATAGCTTGGGCGTAACTTGTTGGTTTTCCATTGGTTAAATCAGCTACATTGCTACTTGCTAATAGTTGCTCATTTGCGTCTTGTTCTAGTAACTCACGCACAATCGTGGACACGTTTTTACTGCCGACTTTACGACCAGCAGGATTGCCACTTTGACCAGCTTTCCAAGACTTTAGATTTGGGTATTTTTTGTTATTCATCGCTACTCTAATTTTAGCAATAACAGGGTCTTCAAAGGCGTAGTAAGGTATAATATAAGTAGATGAAAAAGAAAATTACCTACGCCAGATTGCCTATGAATCAGCAGGATTTATCGCACGTTAAACCGCCAACTCGTCCAGCAATAGAAGCAATGATTGAAAACCTACATAATGCAGATAAGATAAAGAGGAAAGACTGAATACGATACACTTGCTAATTAGTACTAAATATGGGAAAATATAGCAAATGTTAGCCTGTTATCGTTCAGAATCAGTTGAACGCCGAGATGGTGGTATTGAAGGCGTGGGTTTATTTGCGATTGAAGATGTAGAAGCAGGACAGTTATTAGCAATAAAAGGTGGACGGCTAATAACAACCAGCACTTTAGAAAATAATCTTGCTATTACTAATGGCTCACATCATCAGGTTGCACCTAATCTTTTTGTAGCTGGTTTAACGCCAGAAGAAGCTGACGCTACACTTATAGGTTATAACCATTCCTGCGACCCCAATGCCTTTATTGACGGACAAATTGCTTTACGGGCTATGCGAGCTATACGTAAGGACGAGGAAGTAGCAGTAGATTACGCTACGATTTTTAGCGGTGATACGCAAGCCTTTGAGTGCAGGTGCGGAAGTAGTCAGTGTAGGCATAATATACAGCCTTCTGTAGACAGCCAAGACCCTGTACTGCGTGAACGGTATAAAGGTTATTTTGCCGATTTCTTGGCACGCCCACTTTCTTATGCAAATGTAGAACTTGTAGCTATTGACCCTGACTGTCCAACAACATCTTGGCTTACGACTAAGGTGGCGAGGGTTAATGCCAAAATACACGGCTTAGGCTTGGAAACAAAAGCCGACATTGCAAAAGATGAGTTATTGGCTGTCAGAGGTGGCGTCATAGTCCATAAGAACGAAGTCATTAAACGACAGTCTGAACTGCAAGGTGGTGAGGTGCAAATAACAGATGATGTTTACCTTGCAGGATTTACCGAACAAGAGCGTCTAGCCACTATGATGGGCTTCAACCATAGCTGTGAGCCTAATAGTTACGTACGAGGACAGATAGGTATTTTTGCAATGAAAGATATTCCTGTCGGCACAGAACTAACGGCTGATTATGCAACAGCCTACATTAGTCCTACTCAAAGTTTTGAATGCAACTGTGGTACACCTTCTTGCCGTGGCTACGTTGATACGACTGCTGACTGGCAAAATCCTGATTTACAAGCTAGGTATAAAGGACATTTTGCAGACTTTATACAGCGCAAGATTGACACTGAACTAGTACGCTAGTCAAACATTCCCATTTTTACTTGCTCAACTTGGTGTTTCTTAACCGCTTCGGTAAAGTTAAATCCTTCGGGAATGCGCTTCAAACTACGTTCTAATAACTGTTGATTATGAGCAAGCAAGACATTGTGGTGTGATACAGCAGTTACTCCATTTATTTGTTGGGTACGACTTTTAGTCGCAATTACA
>ERZ1292625.2531-Hain-H41-01um-R1-2531-length-16673-cov-7_pt1 | contig 16673 bp, 25 predicted proteins | sample MGYA00564400_ERZ1292625 | MGnify/ENA primary metagenome ERZ1292625 (study PRJEB36523, sample SAMEA6512639) | groundwater metagenome | collected 2019-01-08 | study: AquaDiva: Metagenomics assemblies of 32 groundwater samples | reverse complement strand
GTTGACACGAGAAAAAGTAAAAGATTATTTATATAAAATTGGTGCAAATAGAAGTTGGAGCGTATTGCCTCACGCATCTATTTCAACCGTTGCGAACGGTGCTGGCTCAGTTGTGATAACCACTCCGTCTCGATTCGATTTTTTAGTCAAAGCCATATCTGGCAGAAGTACCGGAGCATATCTATTAAATTTTCTCGGTACTGGTAAATCAGAACTACTCAACAATAAGCCTCTTCATAATTCTACTGTTATTGGTACTGGAAATCTTCCGTACCCACTTCCCTTTCCTATTGTATTGAGACGAAGCGGGAGTTTTGTTATAGATGTTTCCGACCTTTCCGGCGCTGCCAATACTATAGAGATCCAACTTCATGGAATAGCATTATACAAAGAAGAAGATACCGCCGCAATTGTACAGAAATATTTAGGAATGATTCCTTATTTTTATACAACAGATTCAACGTTTGCGCTTACCACCGCTGATGCCACTAAAAATATTTCACTCGTTAATTCGCATGATTTTTTATTTACACAATGGACGTATACAGACACAAACGGCGCGACTACCATTGATATTAAATTACAAGCTACGGACGGAAGAACGTTACATCCGCCAGAATTATACATAGATTTACAAGCAATAGCTGGCGGGGCGCAATATCCAAAGAAGCTTGAACATCCAACCCCACTTTATGGTGGAAATACATTTGCTATCACGGCAAGAGATACCGCCGGTACAAATACTGTATATCTTACTTTTGGTGGAATTGCTTTATACAAGTAGGAGGAAAGGGTAATCATGGAAAAATGTTTAAAACTTAAAAAAACTCGATATGAATTTTTCGATTTACCGGAAAATAAAATTCCGATAAATGAATACGAAAAAGAACAAGCCTTAATGAAAACTGAATTGTATAAAGTTTTCGATATGGTACTGAGGAAAAATGCAAAGACATTCACGTCGAGAGAGAGCATATTTCTGGCCAATCAGCGTACTTTTGTGCAAACCTCGGATGTTGTGATCGTTCCTGCCGCTACTGCTGGTGGTTCTCCGTATGGTTCGGTAACGGTGATAGATTACACCCTGCCCCTGAGAAGCGAAGGATTTGTACATGAAGTTGGGGTTGGATATGTAATTCCAAATGGACAAAATAAAATATTGTTGAATTTTCTTGTCAATGACAAGGTAGAACCTGGATTATCTCAGCAAAGATTTAGTGAGTCGTTCGATACGCCGAGACCTGTTAAAATTCCATTAGCATCGAATAGCACAAACATTAAAATCGTCGCATACAATGTTGACGATGCTGCTGCGTATGAGATTAAAATTACATTGATTGGTTACTGGCAATATTTGGAATCTGACAAAGATCAGATTATTAAATGATCTATTTATGTCGGCGATAGCCGACTGTACTTGTTGTGTCTGACCCGTGGCGTTGATTGCTAATTTGTATCCGCAATAGCACATTACCCCGATAAGTAAAACCCTCAGTCGTAGACTGAAAATTAATTATTTGGTTCTTTGACCAACAAAACAGTTATTTATTGGAAAGCAAAAAAGTTGAGAAAAAATAACACAAAAAAGTATAAATTTTTATTATGCTTTTTACTATTTATATCGTTCTTTGGAATAATTCGTAATGGATATTCCCAAACCGCTAAGACGTTATTAGGTACTACCACAACAAATCCAACCGGAACATATACATCAATGGTGAAGCCTACGGCTGGATATACTTGGTTTCGTGGGCATATCATAACTGATGGCAGTGCTGGTGGATCAAATCAACCAACTGGATATATAGAACAATCACTTAATACGTCAGCACCGTTAAGTTATCACGGTACAGATACTATTACTTTTTCTCGGTCTGGATCGCTCTGGACAGGTTCTATAAATTCTGCAATTATTGGTGGATATGCAAGGTTGGTAATTGGTAATTTTGGCGATGCAACATTATTGGCTATCAACTGGTTTGTAACGCCAGAAACTACTGTAAATACAACGATAAATCTTACCACAACTTCGACTGGTTCTGGTACGGTAAAAACTATAGGAACAACAAGCGCGACATTAATGGAAGCGAACACAAGTAGAAAATATATATTAATAATCGATACTGGAAATCAAGATTTATATGTAGACTTTGCCGATCCGGCTGCTACCGCTACGGCTCGAATCTTTATTCCTGGTGGTAACGGTTCGTATGAGAAGGAAAGTATTTCTGCAATTTTTACAGGTGCGCTATATTGCAGAACTGCTACCGGAACAACAGAAGTGAGAGTGTTTGAACATAATTAAAAAAATGAGAGAAAATAACTGGAAAATATTAAAAATTGGACTGACTTGTTTTCTTTTGTTTTTAATAAATAATAAAGGTTTTGCCGGATTGAACGTACCGAATAAACACGGAAGTCAATTTTTTTCTTCGAGCGGAACTTTTATTGTGCCAGCAGGCATAACAACTATATATATAACAATAGCTGGTGCCGGGGGTGGAGGTGGTGGAGGAAGCGATCGTGGGGGTCTTGACGGTTATGGTGGAGGCGGTGGTGGTAGCGGACAAATGCTAACCGAATGTCCACTGTCTGTTGTGTCTGGTACGAGTTACACAGTAACGGTAGGAGGTGGTGGAGTGGGTGGTGTTGGAGGTATAGCCGGAGAAGGTAATACAGGCAGCGTCGGAGGGAATACTACATTTGCTGTGCCAGTAATAACACCAAGATTTACGGCTGTTGGCGGGTCTGGGGGAATTAAAGGAACAACCAGCGGTGTGGGAAATGGTGGGACAGGCGGTACAGGAAATGCGACAGGAATTGCTGGGCAAGCAGGGCAAGCCGGTTCAGGTGGTAATGGTGGAGGTGGAGGTAATATTTTTGGTGGAGTTCCAACCAGTGTTGGAAACGGATTCGGTAGTGGTGGTGTTATGGATACTGACGGTAGTACGAGTGATACAGCAAATGGCGCAGGCGGTGGTGGAGGGGGAGGCAATAGTGCTGACTCTGGAAGTGGTGCAGATGGTGGTGATGGTGCGTCTGGATTTTGTTTAATAGAGTGGTAATGAAATGAAATATATCAAAAATTTTCTTTTGCTTTTCTTATTTATAATATCTTCAATATCTAGTGCTGATTCGGCTATTGTTAAAATATACAAACTAAAAAATGCTGATATTGAATTAGAGAAAAAATATTGCAATGGTGGATTGATTTTTTTTAAACAAGAAACCGGAGAAATCATAGGATTTACTCTTGATAAAGATTATACAGGAAATAGTGGAACAGAGACAACGACTAACGAATACTTAGACCATGTTGAATCATTAAAATTAATTAAAAAAAAGATAGAATTAACATCAGAAGAGAAAAGAAATCTGGCAAATAATATTCTTGCATCATTACAAAGCAAAGTCTTTTTGTATTTTCTTGGTGAAGAAGTGGAAAGCGCAGATGATGTTAAAAAAATTGCTAAAGAAAAAATCAGTGAATTATTATCGGATAAATTAGACAATAATGAACTGTACCTTATCATGTTATTATTTGCATATTCTGGCAAGATTCAATTTAATCAGACCGGAATACAAGGAATAGGCACACAACTAGAAGCAGATAATTATTTAACTAATTTTTACAACAATACTATTAAAAAAATAAATAATATAAAAATTCAGGCGCGACAATTCATACAAGATAATAATTTGAATTGAAAGGATATGATTATGAAGAATGTTAAATCATTGTTGGTTTTCGGTATAGTTTTATTTTTGCCATTATTTTTAATTGATTCAGTTTATGCAACGGCATTCGACAAAGCACAAACATCAAAATCTGGCATAGTCGATATGTTTGAAGTGCTTCCAGAATATTTACAAGTAAATAGCACGGCTGAAAATAGAGATTTTCACATAAAACGTAACGAAAGGTCGATAGGTACTGGCACACAGTATTATTTTTATTTTGAAGGCGGATCGGTTACTGTTTCGTTGACAACAAATGGATTGCTTAGTCTTGGTGGTGTATCAATAGGAACATCTACGATAAATTTTAATAACGTACTTTTTAATACTTTTCTAGGTTATCAGGTTGGTTCAAATACTACTGGAAACAGTAATAGTGGGACTGGTTATCAATCTCTTTATTCGCTTACTACTGGAAATAGTAACGATGCACATGGCTATCAATCTCTTTACTTTGATGTTGATGGTGGTGGTAACAATGGTTATGGATACAGAAGTCTTTACACTAATATTTCTGGTAGTAATAACGTTGCGTTTGGATTTACTGCTCTCTTTGCAAATACAGCAAGTAATAATACTGCAATTGGATATGCGGCTGGGGACGGTATTTCAAGCGGTGGTAGTAATACAGTGATAGGTTATAATGCGGGGCGAAACATCACTACCGGAAATAATAATATTGTAATTGGTGCAAGCGTAAATGCTGGTTCTTCTACTGCAAATAATCAGTTAAATATAGGAAATGCTATCACTGGCGATGTAGTTACTGGACAAGTCAACATACCGGGCAGACTCACCTCAAATTCTCCCATTTTATTTTTCTATTCAAATGCGACTGGAACGGGAACCTCATACGGTGGAACAACAACTGCTAGAAATTTATACTCTTATATAATGCCAGCAAATACGATGGGAAGTACGTCTGCGTTAAGAATATGGACTGGTGTTTCTAATGGTTCGATAACGGCTGGTGCGGTTACTTGGACGTGGAATGTTTACGACTCAATAACATTAGCAACAACAACGACACGAACTCTTCGACCAACTACAATTTCTCTTACTAATGAAGATACTTATGTATTTAGAGGATCAACTACGGCTTGTATCGTGTTCAATAGTGTTGCAGGCGGTCTTGGCGGAACTTCTACTCCTTTTGTTCCTCTTGTGGTAAATGTGACAGCGACAAATACGATAAGTTTATTATGTTCTCATACAAGTGGTACGCCAACAATTGTCGGAACAAGTACGCTGGAATATTGTTATGGAGAGATTCTTAAATAAAAAAAGGAATACAATTATGAAAAATATTATACAAAAAATATGTTGTACTATTTTTGTTTCTGTCTTACTTATTTCTTCTGCTTTCTCTCAGACAGTTCCAACGACTCGAAAAATTGTAGATGTTTCACAAAACAATCCTACCGGAACATATACGAGTAGTTCTTTTGCGCTAGAAGGTTATACTAGAATTAAGGGAATGATAATATTGAATGGTGGATCAGGGACAACTCCTATTGCACATTTCAATCAAACACTTGGGACTTCCACTCCTTTCTGGTTCGGTACAGATACTGTTTCTTTCCATTATGATGGTACATATTGGAAAGGTGAAGTAAACATGCCCGTATTAGGTAAATATGGAAAATTAATTGTTGGAAATTTTGGAAATACAACGAATTGGCAGGGATATTTATATACAGCTAGCGAATACGGTGATAGATTTATAGAAGCGCAAAGCAGTACCACTGTTAATAATGTAAGATTAACATATTTTGTAGACAAATATTCTGATACGTATGGAGTTGTTGCGGATCGCTTCAATTCATATAATTTAGGTACTGCGAGCGGTTATATATATGATGATACAGGTGGGACAGGCACACAAAGTGGAAGTGTGGCGATTCGTGGATTTAATATAAATGAAATTAATATCAATATTAATAGTATAGTGGATGGCACGGTAACGATACGAGCGCAGCAACAGATTGGTACTACTACGTTTTGGTCAAATCTTGTCGATGTGTCGTTAGGATCGGCAACATCGTATTCGATTTCTTTGGTTGAACATCCCTGGAATGTAAGGATTGGGTTAAATAAAACTGCGGACGGAACTGCATCGGTGAGTATTGTAGAATCATATTCGACAAAAATTAAATAATTAAATGAAAAAACTATCAATATTTAAGGCGGCTGGTTTAAATTTAATTTCCTTATCCCTTACTTCGGTCGCCTTAGTCCTTTTTATCTGCATGTCAGGTTTTGTCGCAAAAGCCAAAGCAGATGATAGCTGGAAGAATTTTTATACAGTTTGTTGGATAGGTACTCCAACTACCCATATCAAATTTGCAAAACAGATGGGATATGATTATATTGGTGTCGCACCTTTTCAAACTCCTTCTAATTTTCATTCGATTCCTGCCGTAGCTGGATTGAATTTTTACATACTTGATCCATATCTTAATAAACAATATTGTTTTGAGGGTAATTCTAATTGGATTGATCCAGCAGTGGCCCCTGCATATTCAACCGCTTTGAAAAATTTTTATAACAATTATATGTGTTGGAAAAGTAATGAAATCTTTCCATACAATCTAGCCACTGGTGATTGGAGTAATTCGACATTCCGTCCAATCTGGGATTTCCAACAGCAAAGTGTTATTAATTATGTGATCGGCAATATCATAGAAGCTGCTCATGCTTTTGAGAGTACAAGTCCAAGTTTTACTTTTGCCGGTGTTGCCTTTGATGTACCAAGACTTAAGGGCAATTTCCACATAGACGCACCTAATGGATGGGTAGATCTCAAATACTGGACTAAAATCCTCTATCCGCCAAACGGAACTGAATCTACCTTACTGCATGGGACAATTACTCATCAATTTCCAACATTTCAAGATGGTTTTGCGGCCTTTCTTAAACAGCTAAATTCTGCTATGAAAGCAGAGTTTCCTAACAGTAAAACAATCTATGAGCCATACAAATTATATCGTGACGATTGGGATGATGAATGGATAAAACAAATTTCGGCAAGGGCTGATGGTGCTATGTTAGTGCCTGATTTTTTATCTCAGGAAGGTGGTGGGACGGAGTTTGTGGATGATTCAAGAAATTTTAATCCGATAGGAACTGCGACAGTAACGAAGGCTATGGTTGGGTCAACACAACAGCTAAACTGGGCTACCGATGAACTAAATCGTCTTATCGCTGGTAAAGCTGGTATCAACGGTTCTTGGTACAATTGGCTTGGCAGATGGGCAAGTATGTCCGTTACGAATATCGGTTCGATTACCGCAAGCCAAAAACTTATAAGATGCTTGCCTAATTGGGACAATCTCACCAATATTCCTTTAGCAAGTCGTTCATGGAACGGAAGTGTTTATCAAAGCACAAGGAGTTATGCCAGCAGTGATGTTATTTATTCCCGGCATTGGAAAACAAATAAATTATTTGCGGTATTTTTAACAACGAATGGAACAATAAATCTTAATACAGGGGAGACAGTAACAGCCACAAAAAAAGTTAATAATTTGTGGGAAGAAACGACAGACGGTAGCTCTGACGTAACCATAGGTAGTTTAACGATACAAATAATCAGTTCAGCAAATCTCAATAAAGGATATATTTTTACTCTATCTGGTGCTGGCACATCTACGGCAGCCCCAACCGTTACGACAGGTACAGCAACGGTAACAGGCACTTCTACAGCAATACTTAATGGTATTATTACACCTAATAATTTAGCGACTACGGTGAGCTTTAAATACGGCACACAGTCGGGTAGCTATCCACTGACAATAGGATCACAAACTGTTAATGCCGGATCAGGGACTACAAATATCAGCGGTACAGTAACAGCATTAATAAAAAACACCACGTATTACGTTGTATGCAGGGCTAATAATGGCTCTGGGTCTGTCAACGGCAGTGAGACATCATTCCTGACCACAGGTTTAACCGTCTATAATGCCGAGCAGACGGGAACATCCTCAATTACAGTTGACGGACTTCTTACCGAATGGGGAACTCTTGAAAATAGTATTGATAAGATTGTGTTAGGCTTGCCAGTATCAAACGGAACGATGTCGGCCAAGTGGAAAGATACAGGATTATATATTGCTGTATCTGTAAGCGACAATAATCCAACAGCCGATACAGCAACATCTACACCCATGTTTGATGATTCGGTTGAATATTATCTTGATTGGGATAACAACAAAGGTACGACTTATGATGCTTATGATATGAGATTTTCAAGTGCATATAATAATACTTATCTTCATATGGGATATGGTACAAAGACTGGTATCGTTAAGGCTGGTACTTGGACTGCAAATACATGGAATCAGGAAGTGTTTATACCAACTTCCTGCTTCCCTGGTAGTGTTACAAGTGCTGCCGGAAAAAGAATTGGCTTTGGAATTAATCTTAACGATGATAACAATGGAGGAGGAAGAGAAGGACAGAAAAGCTGGCATACAACAATTGATACGAGCTGGCTTGATCCTTCACAATTTTGGGAATTAGTAATGACCGGTACTACCACAGAGAGCGGGGGCAGCGACCCTGCTATGCCATCTGATGCAGGAAGTAGCACTCTATCCTTGTTTTCTCCTATGGTGTTTTATGCTCGCCTTGATGAGGGGACGGGAACTACTTCGATAGTTGATGCAACCGGCAATTGCCCAAATGGAAGTCTTACGGGTAGTGTGGTTTGGACTACTGGGACAAGTGGTGCAGGATTAAAGTTCACAGGCACGACTACGCAATTTGTGGATTTCGGGATAGCTACGAATGCACGTTTCGGCGGGACAAATCAAACCTATACGCTATCAGTAGATATTAAATCAGGAACAACAACAAGTGAGGGCGCTGCAATATCAAGATGGAATACCAATAGCAATAGAAGAAGTTGGTTGCTAGGACAGAATACGGGGTCTTTAAATCGAGCAAGACATCGTAGGTCTTGGGATGGTTCTGTGGGAAATTCTTCGTTTAGTCCGGCAGCGACCACAAATTTAGGGCTTACGCTATGGCGTAACATCATTTTTAATTATGATGATGTTAATTCTATATTATATCTTGATAATATTTCTGATGGTACTACCGCGACAACACAGGGAGTATTTAACGGTACAGCAAGTGTGGTCTTGGGGAAAACCGAGAACGATGAATATCCATTTATCGGAATTATGGACAATCCAAGAATATTTAATCGTAATTTATCTGCATCTGAACGTACCGATTTAAATACCTGGCCTACCGTAACAGATGGATCTGCAACTGCTATTTATGGTCTGTGGGCTACCGTTACCGGCACAGTGGCAGCAAATGGCACAACCACACAAGCAAAGGTGCAATATGGGACATCCAGTGGTAATTATGGGACAATGACTACTACCGGAGAATATTATATAGGTACATCAAGTACGGCAGTTACATTTACAAGGACATTGGGGACTCTTACGGCATCAACTGAATATTTTTACAGAACAATTGCTTATAACACAATGGGTAATATGGTATATGGTGCAGAGGGAAGTTTTACCACTACTGCTGGTACTCCTGCCGATGCGGCTAATCCGGTTGGTACGGTTACAGTAAATTCAAATGGGACATTCACAATATCGGTTTCAGTGTTGTTGAATTTGTCTGCTACAGACGACATTGGTGTTGAAGGATACTTTGTTTCAACAGGCACTACAACGCCAGCCGCAGACGATGCTGGATGGGTTACGGTAGGTACTGATACTACGTACAGCAATGATATTCCGTATACGCTAACGGATTCTGACGGTACACAGACAGTATATGTATGGTATAAAGACGGGGTCAATAATATATCTGCGATGTCCCAAGACTCTATTATATTGGATACAAATATCCCACTTATTATAGAGATAACCAGCCCGCTGGGAAATTGTAACTATGACCTCAACGGGACAGGTACAAGGGCACTGGGAACCACAAGTTCCAGCATAACTTTGGAAGGTAATGCCTACGATGATAACGGCATTGATACTGTAACAATATCCAATTCCGCTACGACTACCACCTATGTTGCAACAGGTACGGACACTTGGTCGCAATCGTTGGTTTCTATTATAACAGGAACTATAAATACATTTACTGCAACTGTTCAAGATGTGCCGGGGAATGAGGCATCTGATATTATAGTTGTAGGAGCATTTCCAAGTACGCAGACTGATTGGGCGACTGCGGTGACTGCTAGTACTGTAACACTGAATGGTACATGTTCAGCTAACAACAGCACGGCTACGGTATGGTTTGATTATGGTATAGAAAGTGATGTTTATACGGGTAGCTCTACGACTGCAACAGTAACAGGGGCAACGGATACAGCAGTTAATATCTCTCTTGGTAATCTTAATCAATCTACAACCTATTATTTCAGGGCGGCTGCCTCTAACGATGTCGGTGCTACCTATGGAACTGAATTCGATTTTACCACTTCTTCTGTTTCTGGTATAAGCACAAACAATGAATATCAATATCATTCTCAATTTAACAGCACAAGATTTAGAGAATTTTTAAAAAGGAATGATATTTATCTAATTTTTATGAAGAAAATGAAAAACAGTGAAGATTGGGAAAACTTAGTAAACGATCCAGACGGATTCTTATCTGATTTGATAAACACACCAAATCCATAATTAAGCAAGAGAAGAAAATGATTAAAAAGTTATTACTGATGAAACTAAAAGAATACGGAGAAAGTCTTATCGTAAAACATGGAGAAAGCGATGTCGGTATGATCGGTGGAATAGTTGATAATTATGTTGAAAAACTTTCTCCAATTAAAAAAAGAATAACAAAAAACATGATTAGACACGTAAGAACTGATATTGATAATTATGTAAAAAATGTGAAACAAAAACATAGCGAATCTAATCAAATTATAGACGCTGATTTTACTGTAAAAGCAAAAAAATGAATCACAATAAATTGAATTTCGATAAAGAATTTCAAGAAAAATTAAACACTGTAAACGAAGCCGCACATAGATATTTTAAGATAAAAACAGAATACGATAAAGTGACAGAAGAATTACATTTGTTTTTAGATAAACAAAAAGAAGACGAAGAATTGTACCAACTTTTAAAATAACTATATAAAAATAACATGGTTGATAGGAGAACATACATGGATGAAGGTACGAGAGCGATTATAAAGGAAATTACAAGAGAAATATGCGATATTCAGTATGATAAAATCGACAAAACTATAAAAGAACATGGCGAATATTTAGATAAAAAATTTGATTGCCTGAAAGGTCAAATAAAAAAGGTCGACGATAAGATAGAAACAGTAAAAAACACAGTAAATGATATAAAAGCAAATAATTGCGCACTATGCATAGCCCATGTAACCGAACACAAAGAAAGGGAAAAGAAAATCACTCGAAATGTTACTATTATTTCAACTACAATACCAACCATAATTTCAATCGGAAGCTGGATAAAAGGATTGATTATAAGCTGGATGCAGAAGCCACATAATTAAACAAGAAAGAAGAAAGAATTCATTGAAAATTAAGCAAAAAAAATATAAACATAACACATTGGAAGGGATTTCAGACGTAGCTACAATCCTAAAATATGGAACTATCATTGTTATAGGTGGTGGAATATATTATTTCTTACACAAATGGGGTTCGTTTAAATTTTTTGGTAATTTTGGACAGAATATAAAAACAATTACTAAAGCGCCTAGCGAATTTACTACAGCCGAAGGAGATGTAATCGATAATGCTATTTTCCAAATAGATAAAATAATGGGAATAATAAAAGATAAAGATACCTCGAAATACAATATTTTTCTATCTAAATGGAATTCTTTAAAAACAGAAGCATCTAAAATGAAAAACAAAAAAGTAGGATTTTTTAAATTTTACGGAAGTGGTAAATCCGAAAAAGAATTAATGGCTAACAAACTGTCTATTTTTAGAAATAAAGTATTGACAGAATTACGAAAGCTGGGATGATTTATTCTATTACCATTACTTTTTACTATTTTATTAATCAGCAACAATGACATAAAACCATGCGAATCGTATTGTTGCCAGAATATATTGTATTTTGTAGTTAAAGATATTACAAATGAAGGATTAATAACGGTTCGACATTCGGGGGATTGTCCAATTTTAAACGATACGAAACAGAATAAGATTAGAATAGTCATAAGAAACAGAGAAAATAACGATATATTATGTTGGCTTTGCAAGGGAAAACGATTAAATTATGATAGAACTTGTAATAGTTGGTGTTGTAAAAATTATGGTTTTGTTGTGGATTTTGGAACTGGATTGATACATTATTTAGATTGTGATAGGATTAAAAATATGCCAATTTATGATGCTATGTTTAAATCGAAAGATTATGATATTATAGATGGGTATAAAAAATTAGGGTATTCGAGCTTATGTTTGTTTTGTTTGGGTGGATTTGCAAGATTAAATTAAAAGACCTTCGGAGGGTTTTGCTTATCGGGGTAATGGACGGTGGCGATAATTAGTGGGGAATAAAGTTGTGTGTTATGCAAGTGTAGTCGGCTATCGCCGACAGATAGGAAAGGTAATTTTATGAATAAAGAAGAACGGCAACTATACAATTTTATAGATAAATTTAAACGACATATTCAGTCGCATTTACAGTTTTCTCCAATGGCGTTATCGAATTTTCATCATTTTTCGGATCGTCTTTTGGATAAATGCAACGGTGATTTTGAGGTAAATTTTGAATTATTTAGAAAAAATATCAAGGAAATGTTAAAAGATTCAGAACCAACGACTCAGCAAGGAATTAATATTATCGACAAATTGGAACTGTTTGTTAAAAAAGGAAAAGACGTTAACGATTTTATAAATATTGTCTATTGGATATACGAAGATTATAAATGAGGGAAGGAGAATTAATCGCCTGCGACAGCAGGCTACACACTGGAACAACCCATAATGTCGCAAGCATGTTTGTTTTGGTACGCCGCCATTACCCCGATAAGCAAAACCCTCAGCCGATAGGCTGAAATTAAAAGAGTTTCAAAAGAGTTTGTAGAGATTTTAAAAGAGTCTTAAGAGAGTTTTTTACTAAGGAGATATAGAAAATGCCGATAAAATATAAAATGTACGTTAAATTAGCGATGGTAGGAATGATAGCATTTTATTCGTGGAGGAAATATGACAGTGTGTCGAGAGCGTTATCACGAATTCCAGTAGCGGGGAAATTGTTTAAGTAAAAAATGAATAGAAAAGAATATAAGAAGCTGAAAGATAGCATAGTGAGTAAGAAGCCTTTGGATGATATTCAATATGCTTATTATATGGGATATATCGATGCGATGTATGATTATGATATTTTAGATTCTAAACAGGCTCAAAGCCTATTAGATTTAATTGTTAAATTGAAAAGAAGATAGCGGAGAATGAATAAGTATGAACAAAAAAGAAGTATTGGAAAATATTTTAGGAAAATCAGTAGAACGAACTTCTTTTCTTGGATATAAATTTTATGTTTGGGATATATCTCACAGAAAAGCGATTAATTTACTTTTAAAAAATGGTTTTGCTCAGGCTGGGAATCCTAATTATATTGTAAGCAGAACCGATGAGAATATTGTTATTTACAAAAAAGCAGGAAAGCATAAGAGTATTTTTATTGTTCAGATGTAAAAATTTTTAAATAGGAGAAATAACATGAAGAGAATTGCAATAAGTATCGTAGGGATTGGATTGATTTATTTATCTGGATGCGCCAATGTTTGTTATAAATCGCCAAGTGGTGAGGAATTGAATTATTCTCGGTTAGGGTTTCAATCTCTTACTGATTTGGAAATGGAGAAAAAGACAGACGGTTCATTGAGTATGAAATTCAACAAACAGGAAGGTGGGGAGAATCTGGGAACTATTATAGGTTCTGCTTTATCAACTGCGATGAAAGGGGTAAAATAATATGCCGGTAGACAAAAAGGATGAAAGTCCATTAGATGATGTGGTAGACCTTAAGGAAAATGGTGAAAGTGTTGGACAGAGTTTAATGTTTGTTGCAGTGGTTAGACATTTAATGTCTCCATTTCTTATTGTGTTTTTTTGCTTTTTTTATGTATTTTTTGCTTTTGCAGGATTATATCTTGCGTATTTGGGTAAATTAGATCTTAAAGATACTTTTACTTTGATATTGGCATTTGCGGGAAACACCTTAACTATGATGGTGAGTTATAGATTTGCTAAGGGGTCGGCAATGGATAAGCCAAAGGCTTAAACAGATTGAAAAGATTTAAAAAATTGATTTGACAGTTTGGTATAATTAGTATACACTCTCTATTGATACTAATTTGTATAAACGAGAGGAATGTATGAATTATGCTGAAAGATTCAAAGGGAATGGGATATTATACTCCGAAGGAAATTGCTGAGATGTTTAGAGTAAGCGATAGAACCGTCTATGCTTGGATACGAACAGGAAAAATAGTAGCAGAAGCATATAGAATCGGGAGAAAGCTAATAAGCGAAATAGAACTTGAAAATTTTATAAATAATTATTGGGGAAAATAAAATGTTAAAACATATTTATTTAGATGATTACGAACATATAACCGATATGCTGTGGTGGCAAAAACGTGGATTATCCCAAACGGCATCGGGATATGGAAAGAAATTAACAACAACTAAAAAAATTAAATACAATGGCAAATGGTACAGAATATATGCAACACAATATAGTAATGCTGGAACTGCATACATAACGGTAAAAGGCGAAACGATTATTGTTTCTTAATTAGAGGGTTTATAAAATGAGTAGGAAATATGCAGAATATCATATAACAAAAATTGAAGAAATGGTAATGACTTATATCAATGGTAATAGGTCTGATTTCAAACAATGGTTGAAGAAAACGAAAAGAAGTAATATACCTCTCGTTATAGATGCTTTAAATTCAATGAATGAGGATGGAGTCGATGTTGTATACCGTTATTTAACAACATAATAATAGGATTTATAAAATGAGTATAAATAAAGTCGAAGAAATGGTTGAAACATATCTGAATGGAAATATTTCAGATTTTAAGAAATGGTTGAAAGGGGGTGCAACAAAAGTCGATGTTGTTGATACCATTATTCATTTAGCAAGCTTCTACGGTGTTGATACCGATGGTTATCGTTATATTGAATCGGCTGGTATTATACGAAATTATTTGAAATCTTAAAAGGGAGAAGGTTAAACATGAACAAGCACGACAGAATGTATCTCGAAATAGCAAAAAACGGAAAAATACTATGAATATAAAAAAAAGAAGAAATAATAGACTTGGTTGCGATGTTGAGCTTGGCGGTATCGGTACTAATTTAAAATCTGTATCAACTATAATGATGATTGGTGGTGTTGGTTACCTTGTCTATAAGTTTAAACTGTTTAAAGGATTACAGTGGATTACCGATGCATTTAAAGATATTGTCGCCGCCCCCAAGACTATAAGCGTGTTCGAGGACGAACAATTAAATGTGCGCGGTTCTCAAATCGAAAAGATGTTTAATGTTCTCAGACAAAAAGCAGATAATTTTACGACTCAGTATGGAAAATTATATGATGAATGGTTATCGCTTAAAAATCAGGTCAAAACAGGTGCAGAAGGTTATGGTAAGACTTTTTACGAAAGCGGAAAGATGCAGTATTTTGGTTCAAAATCTTCTAAAGAAAAAATGACGGATCGATTGGATTCGTTTCGGCAAAAAGTTTTAACCGAGGTTAGAAGCTTACAAGCGAGAAAAGGATTTAAAATTAAGGGTGATTGGACTATTGTTAATGGATTGAGTTGTTTTCCATTTTGCTAGAAAGGATTTAAAAAATATGAAGAAACGTAAAACATTCGATGAATATCATAGCGAAATTACGATTAAGAGAATATAATGAAAACGAACCAAATCCTCACAGGATTATGAAAAGACGAATAAAAATAGAAGATATAAAAGTCGTAGGGTAAATAATATGAATAGTAAAGAATTTATAAATCGTGTTTATTATTTTGCAGAAAAGATAGGAGTATTGAAAGATATAAAATCTATTAATTTAAAATTAATGAAAAACAAGTGGGCTTCCTGCTCGATTAAAGGTGATTTGGTTTTCAATCCAGAATTTTTTGCATTAGACAGAAAGATTATTGATTATGTTATCGTACATGAACTTTTGCATCTTCAAATCCCAAATCATGGTAAATTATGGAAAATGTTAATGACTGCTTATGTTAAGAATTGGGAAGAAATAGAAGAAAGTTTACAAATGTATAAGATGGAATAAAAAAAATGGAAATTATCTCTAAACTTAAAAATGGAGTTTGAGAATGTATAAAATATTTGATAACGAGTATGGTTATTATGCGGTGTTTTTTGCAGTTATGTATCCGTCAGGTAGAATATCTTTTTGGCAGCAAACAAGTAAATGGTATTTCTATAAAAAGACTGCTGAGAACTATGCTAAAAGAGCAGGGTACAAATTGGTCAAAAACTAGCCGAATCTGAATAATATTTATTAAGGTAAAATCGTGGAAATTATATCAAAACTTAAAAATTTATCAATTTTTATAATAGAAGCTAGAAAATGAAAAAATTCACAGAAGATGAATTAGAATGTCTGGGACAGGTAATCGGAAGAATATTAAATATTCCATATACGCAAGAGTCTAATACCAAACATGATTATGTTTATGATAGAATTATGTTTAAAACAAAATGGGGTCACAAAAACGGCTTAGGATTGTTACGTATGCTTGATAGACTTTTTCTCGATATAGAAAAAGACAATACAAAAGTTTGGGAATATTATAAATAAAATGGAAATTGTATCCAAATTAAAAAATTTATCAATTTCTGTTCCGGTAATACTTGCTTCTATTACTGGTATTTTTAAAGGAGTTGAAGAATTTC
>ERZ1292625.2529-Hain-H41-01um-R1-2529-length-16676-cov-10_pt1 | contig 16676 bp, 23 predicted proteins | sample MGYA00564400_ERZ1292625 | MGnify/ENA primary metagenome ERZ1292625 (study PRJEB36523, sample SAMEA6512639) | groundwater metagenome | collected 2019-01-08 | study: AquaDiva: Metagenomics assemblies of 32 groundwater samples | reverse complement strand
CAGGCGTCCCGCAGGATCGCCGCGCGGACGCGGACGCCAAGCAACGCGGCGATGCGGCTCAGTGCGCACTCCGGGCGGTGGTGCGGCGGCCCATCGTCGGTGATCGCCCGCGGGTCGGGCCAGGGCCACGCGAGCGGCCAGTCGCAGTAGACGCAGAAGTCGCCGTGCTCCTCCCCGACGCCGACCCCGTTGTCGATCATGACGTCGAGGGTCTCGCGGAGCACCTCCTCGAGCTCCGCGACCCGCACCTCCGGCGTCATCCGACCCGCTCCCAGGTCGTCGCGGGCGGGAGGGCGCGCAGCGCGGGGATGGCCTCGATCACGGCGAGCGTCGAGGGGTTCGCCCCGGGGTAGACCCCCGTTCGCAGGAGGGCGGCGCGCGTCCGCTTCCCGATCGCCCCGTCGGGCTCCCCGATGTCCAGCCCCTGGCGGAGGAGGAGCGCCTGGGCGAGCCGCGCGTCCGACTGCCACTCTCCCGCCTCGCCGGCGATCAGCGCCGCGCAGAGGGCCATCGCTTCGTAGCCGTGGTGCGCGCGCACGTTCCCCCAGGGGCCGGCGTGGTCGAAGTGCCACTCCTCGCTCCTCCCCTCGGTCGGCTTCGCGAGGACCGGAGTGAACCCGTGGCGCGCTGCGACCGGCCAGAAGACGTCGAGGTACTCAGCCCCCAGAGCCTGCCGCATCGGCTCGGTCCACAGGTCCACCGCGCGCCCCGCGTTGTGCATCGACTTCCCAGGCTTCGCGACGAAGTCGCGCTTCATGGTCTTCGAGTCGAAGGGCTCGCCAGCGGCCTTCGCGGCGAGCCAGCGCTCGTACTTCGCGCGTGCCCGTGCCTGCGTCGCGACCGTCCTCCGGAGCTCGGTGACGCGCAGCCACGGCAGTTCGAGGCAGAGGGCGAGCAGCGCGTCGGCGACGTCGCGGGGGGCGAACCCCGCCTCCTCGAAGCCCGACAGGGGCTTGTCCGAGTAGGAGGAGAGGATGCGGGCGTCGACGCGGACGAAGTCGAGGTCTGGGGGCATAAGTGGGTTGCAGCGGCAGGATTTGAACCTGCGACCTTCGGGTTATGAGCCCGACGAGCTGACCGGACTGCTCCACGCTACCCGCCGAGCATACCACGCCCGCGACGGAGCGCCGCTCACGCGGTGCGGGTGGTCCGGACGGTGACGGCGAGCGGCGCGTCACGCAGGCAGAGGAGGAGCCCGTCGAGGTCGTCCGCCTCGGCGACGACCCACAGCGCGACCGTGCTCGCCGGGTCGCGCTCGGCCTCGACGAGCACGGACCAGTGCCGCCCGCGCCACTCCCGCTGGGCGAGCGCCATCCGAGCCCACGGCGCCCCGTTGGCGCGGGCCCACGCGAGCAGTTCGCCGACGACGAGGGGCTCCCGCGCGCCGGGCGGGTCCATCCGATCCGCCATCGCTCGGAGCCTCGACGCCGTGCGCACGCCCCACGCGAGGAACGACGACCACGCGCGCTGGCGGAGTGTCACAGCACCCCGATCCTGTCGAGGATGACAACCACGGTCCCACTCGCCCCGATGCCACCGAGGAGCATCGCGCGCCAGTCGAGCGACGCGGCCTTCTGCCCCCGGGCCTCGGCGAGGGCGAGGCGAAGCTCGTCAACGACCGCACGGAGCCTCACCGCCTCCGCGCGCACCTCGGCCAGCTCGGCCCGCGTCTCGCGCGCCCGCACCTCGACGTCGTCGAGGCGCACCTTCGTGACCGCGGCGAGCTCGCGGAAGGCCGCCGTGCCGTCAGCCGCTGGCGGCATGCGCCTCGGCCTCGTCGCACTCCATCAGCACGACGTCAGCGAGGGCGGCCGAACGAGCCCGATTCCAGATTCGCTTCTCGCGCTCCTCCATCCTCCGGCTGACCTCGGCCTCCACGCGCGCAGCGACCTCCTCCTCGGTTGGCGGGGCGAGGGCCCGGGAGTCGGGGGAGTCGGGGGACCAGGTCTTTCGGATACCGTCGAGGCCGAGCAGGGTGGTACCAACGACGGCGCCCCACTTCGACGCCTCGGTCAGGGCGAGTCCGAGCGCCTCGGAGAGGACGGAGACGGCGTTGACCCCGACGAGCGCAGCGACGTAGGCCAGCGCGCGGTAGGCGCGGCTCCCGCGGGTGCGCGAGCGGTGTCGGAGCACGAGGAGCCACGCGGTCCAGAGGAGGAGGGCTGGCGCCATCGCCATCTCGGGGGTCACCGAGACGCTCCACACCGATCGCAGACACAGGCGGTGAGTCGCCCGTTGTTGGCTGTGTAACGACGGCAGCCAGAGCACCAGAACAGGATCATGTCAGTACCCTCCCCTGCCCTGCGGATGGGGAGGGTCGAGCCACGCGGTCCCGGTTCCTGCGGGCGGCGCCATCGACGAGCCGTGCAGCGCCCGCCCAATCTCGTGCCGGAGCACGACGACCTCCTCGGCAGGCACCGGCCCGTGAAGCGCCGCGTGTGCACGGGCGAGCAGGCCGCGGAGCTGCGTCAGCTCCTCGGTGAGACGCCGGATCTCCTCCCGGGCCTCGGCCAGCTCGCGGGCCTCCTGCGGAGCCCACAGGGGCGTCAGGGGCGCGTCGATGTTCATGGTGCGGGCTCCATGCCGGTGTGCATCGCGAGCGCCGCGCGCCACGACTCGCCCGACTCCCCGGCGAACGACATCGACGCGACGATGGACGCCCACACCTGGGGAGTCACGTCGAGCAGGACATCGCACGGGGCCTGTTTGTCGAACGGGTCGGCACCAGCAACGCGCAGGACTCGGATGCCCCCGAAGTCGTCGCGCTCGAAGTAGATGCCGTCGCTGACGTGGTACCGGGTCATTGTGTCCTCCGTGCCCGACGTCGGCGCTTGGACTGCGACGCCACCGGCGGAAGCGGATCGGCCCGTGCGGTGAACCAGCGGTACCCGACGCCGTTGCGCGCCGCCCGGAGCGGCTCGACGTCGGGCGCGGCCGACCGTGAGGGGATCGATGCTGCGCCGCCCGAGGAGTGCCCGGCAGCGATGGCGAGGAGCGTGATGGCGATGTTCACCGCACCCTCCACCACACCTCGTGGGCGAGCGCGGGCACGAGGAGCACGAGTTGGGCGGCCGCCATCGCAACGAGCATCGCCGTCGCAACGACGGCGAAGGCGCGGTACCTCACCGCTTCACCCCGTCCGGTTCGTCGAACTCCTCGTCGGTGGCGCCCGCAGGGAACGTCTCGGGGGGCGGACCGTCCCCCTCGAGGTCGGCGCCCGCGGCGGGCGTCTCGACGGGAGGGCCCTCCTCGGGGAGGGTTTCGGGCTCCTCCGCGACGTCGGGTCGCGGAATCGGGTCCGAAACGCCCTCGACAAGCGCTTCTGCCTCGGGGGCGGGGATGGTCTCGATCGCGCCGCTCGGCGAGAGCCGGACCTGTACCCCCGCGAGCGCGAGCACGCCGGCCACGAGGAGCAGCATGAGCACGTAGATCCCGCGTGTCGCCGACTGCGACATAGCCTTGTTCTCAGCTCGGAACGCCGCCATCTCCGCAGAGTGCCCTTCCTGGACCTTGGCGAGAGCCACGGCGAACGTCTCGGCCTGCTCGCGCCGCTCCCGCGAGGAGCGTTCGGCGACGCCGTCGAGCCGGTCGAGGAGTCCCTTCGTGGAGAGGTCGGACCCGGCCATGGGCGCTCCGTCCGCGCCACCGTAGCACGAGCGGAGCTATTCGACCGGCGGTGTCGCGTCAGGGGGAGGCGGAGCGGGTTTCACCCTCGCCCACCGGCGGACGTCGGTGAGCGCGATGGTGAGGTCGATCGCGGTGAACGCCCGCCCCTTGTACGTCACCTCCTGCCGCGGGTTCACGAGACGGAGGAAGCCCCCGAGCTCGAGGACGTCGTCGCACAGGATGACCTGGTAGAGCGTCGGGTCGTTGAAGCGGGCCCAGACGAGGAACAGGGGGACCTCCAGACAGGACGAGCCGGAGCGTACCCGCCCCGGCTCGTCGATGCCAGCCGCGGACCCGCCGCGGGGACTACACTGCGGTCAGGTACTTCACCCGGTAGGTGTCGCCCGAGGCGGTGACGTCGCCGAACACCTCGAGGGTGGTGCCGTTGAAGCGCCACTCGCCGTTCGCCGCGGGGGCGATCGCGACCCGCTTCATGTTGGCGATGCCGCCCTTGAAGAGCTCCTGCGCGTCGAGGGAGTTCGCATGCGTGTCGGGCGCGGTGAAGCCGGTCTTCGAGGAGATCCCCGAGGCGAAGCTGAACGCGCTGGCGAGCGTGTCCACGGTGAGGGACTTGACCGGCAGGCCGACGCCGCCGGTGGCGACGCGCGCGCCGTTCGCACCCTTCGAGAGCTGGCCGCTCGCGGTCGCGTCCACCTTGACCCCGATGCCGTTGGCGTCGATGAGGATACCTCCGTTGGCGTCCTCCACCGCCTTGAGGCCCGCGGAGGTGGTCGCGACACCCTTGCTCGCCTCGATCTTGAGGCCGGTGCCCGACGCGCCCTTCGCGAGGCCGCCGTTCGCGTCGATCTTGAGGCCGAGCTCGTCCGAGACGACCTGCAGCGAGGGGTTCGACGCCTCGAGGTTGATGTCGATGACGTCGCCGGTGCGGAGGAGGCCCGCGCCCGCCGAGATGGCGCCCGCGTCGTACCGGGCGAAGGTGAGCGCCGTCGTGTTGAGCGTGATCGGGTTCGCGGTGTTGATGACCCACTTCGACGCCTTGAGGGTGGTCCCGTCCTCGATCCCGACGAACAGGCCGGCGGTGACCTCCGAGCTCGCATCGGCGTCCGTAGTGCGGGTGAGCGTCCACGGCGTGCCGGCCGATCCCGCGTCCGAGACGAAGTAGAGCCCGTTCTCGAGGTGCGTCCCGCCGCCCTCGTTCTTGACGAGGAGGCGGTCGTTGAGGGCGAGGGTGATCCCGTCCTGCGCGGCGAGGGCGCCGTTGGCACTCGCGGTGAGGACGTTGCCGGAGCGGGTGTGCGCGGCGAGGGCGCCCGTGGTCGAGGCGCGCACGCTCTGCTTGATGTCGAAGTCGAACTTCGCGATGTCGATCTGCGCGAGGATCCAGGACCGGCGGGCGAGGTCGTTCGCGGCGGCGGGGTCGGCGGTGACGGTGGGGATCGTCGCGCCGAAGGCGTGCTGACCGGACCAGGTGAAGGCTTGGGTCTTGTCCACGAAGTAGCCGCTGGCGTCGCTGCCCATGCCCTCCGAGGCCTTCACCTTCGCGCGGAGCGCGCCCGAGGAGAACTCCATCCGGTCGGAGAGGGTCAACTCGAGGGCGGCGGCGCCGCCGCCCCCGAGCCCCTTCGCGGTGTCCACCGCGGTCGTTGCGATGCGCAGCCCGCCGGCGACGCGTTCGAGGTGGGTGGCGACCTTGATCTGGAGCCCGCCCGAGGAGACCTCGAGGGCGGGGGTGGCGGCGAGGCGGATGTCCTCGGCGTTGAGGGTGAAGGAACCGGCTGGCATGGGAACTCCGTGGGCGAAGGGGGGCGCGGAACGCGGGGATGGTACTCCGCGAGGCCTCTACACACAACGCCCGCGCACTCGTTTCTGTCATGCGACGGAGGCGGACCCAATCTGGAGCATGACCCAACATGGCGCAGGCCCCAACATGGCGGGTCACACAACCGTAGCGGGCGCCACGTTGGGTCATTCGTCCGTAGGGTAGGTCACCGTCCACTCGTCGCCGCTCGCGGTGACATCGCCGAATATGTCAAGGGAGGCCCCGACAATGCGCCACTCGCCAAGGGCGGCGGGGGCCCCGGTGACGCGCCGCATGTTCCGGAGCCCGCCCTTCGCCAGCGTCTTGAGGCCCGAGAGCACCGCGGCGGGCGAGGACGTCCGGGTGAGGGCGCGCGTCGAGAGCCCGTCGGCGAAGGTGAACGCGGCGGAGGGGATGATCTCCTCGGTCACCCCGAAGGCGGGGGCGTTCGTCAGCGAGCGGCGGACGGCGGCGAGGCTGAGGCGCGTCCTCACGGGCGGCCCCGGAACGGGACGGACCACGTGGTGTGGCAGACCACCGCGCCCGCGCCGTCGTGCGCGACGTAGATCGTCTGGGCGGTGATCGGGCCGTCGAAGGCCAGGTCCTCCCCCGCGAGGAGCGGGAAGCCGGCGCCGCCCGCCACCTCGCCGGCCGTCGCGGAGAACCGCCAGGCCGCGGAGTCGTCGTCGAGGCGCGCGACGATCTCGGTCGCGTCCTGGGGGATGGCGATCTCGTACTCGGTGTCGGCCGCCGCCATGGTGACGGACCCGGTGACGATGCGGTAGCGCGCCTCCATGGTGGCCTCCCGCGCGAGTCTACCTCACCGTGGCGACGAGGCCCACGTGGCTACGCGTAGGGGAGCAGGAAGGCGTCGTTGGCGGTCGAAACCGCCTGCCCGACCGCAATCCACTTCTTGACGCCGGCCGCCGCGAGGATGCTCTTCGTCTTCGCCCGAGGGCCGAAGAAGAACGCCCTCGACCGACCGACCTTCTTCTTGTCCTGGGTACCGCCGGAGACGTCCTTGAGCGGCATGATCTCCGGCTCCACGGCGCCGGTGTCGTCCACGCAGTTGAGCGGGTCGGAGGCCTGGAAGCCGACCGGGGTGCCACCGGCGATGCGCCAGCTCATCGCGCGCATGGTGGTGGTCGATGAGCCCGTGGTCTGCCCCGGGAGGCGATGCCACCAGTGGGAGTTGCCCGCGGATGTCCCGTGCCCGGTCGGACACCCGTTGCCCTGGTTGGTGGTGTGCGCCGCCACGACCGCGGTTGTGCCCGAGGTCCCGAAGTCGAAGCGCCGCCCGCCCATGCCCGACTCGCCCCCGGCCACGGTCGGACAGCGGACTCCCATCCCGCCCCAGCACCAGAAGGTGCCGTTGGTGGTCTCCTCGAGCTGGACGACCACGTAGTCGTCCGACACGAACACGTAGACGTTGTTCGGGATGGTCCCGGCGTAGAACTTGGAGTATCCGCTGAACGTACCGTTACCGGTGAAGCCGCCGTCCGCGGCGTTGGTGGACCACGCGGCGGTGAGGTCCGCCGCGCTCACCGTCGAGCCCGCGTCCGCCATCCAAATCCCGAAGTAGCAGACCGTCGCGGTCGCCACCTCGGGGGAGAGCACCGCGCTCGCGCCCGGGGCCACGCCCGACTCGTAGGCCCAGATCAGGACATACTTGCCCGCCACCGGCGAGCTCGCCGCCGGTACCGCGAGGACGACGTTGGCGTTCGGGCTCGTGAAGACGTGCCGGGCCGTGGCGGGGATGCTGGCGCCGTCGTCGGCGGTGACGGTGTTCCCGGTGGTGACGAGGAGCGCGAGCCACAGGGGGATCGTCGTCCCCGCGAGCCCGGAGAGCGAGTTGAACAGGAGGCCGGGGAGGGAGGGAGCGGGCATTAGGGGATGCTCCAGGTGACGGTCTCGGACACCGTCGGCTCGTCGAGGGACACCGTCCCGATCTCCGACTGGTCGATCCAGACGGTCGGGTCGAGGACCTCGGGCGCGGCGAGGGCGGCGGCGAGGCCGAGGGCGACCCAGACCGCCGCCCCAACAGAGGCGTCGGAGCAACCGTACAGGCGCCGCGGGGCGACCGTGGTGTCCGCTAGGATCGCCCCGGGCGCATACCCGGCGGAGCTGTCGTCGTTCACGCCCGGAGCTCCTGCCTTCGTCCCAGCCTTCGCGACCGCGAGGTTGGTGCGCGCCGTCGCGGCGTTGGCGAGGTCCGACAGGTCCGACGCCGCCTGCAGCGCGCCCGTGATCCGCGCGTCATTCCCCGCCGCCGCCTGCTGCGCCCCGGTGCCGAGGGTGCGCATCGAGGCGGTGCCCGCGACCCCGTCCTTGTTCGCCGCCGCCACCTGGACGTCGGTGACCGCGCCGTCGTCGAGGTGGGCGGTCCCGACCGCCTTCGCGCCGAGGGCCGCCGCGAACTGCCCGAACATCGGGCGGCCCAGCCCCGCGCCCACCGGCATCGCCGAGATCGTGAACACCTCGGCGACCACGAGGGTGCAGTTGGTGAGCGAGGTGTCCGGGGTGAACGACACCTCGAGCCCGTCGGCGCTCCGCCGGTAGTGGAACCAGAGCCGCCATTTGAGGTCGGCGCCGAGGTCCGAGCGGTACGACAGGTAGCCGTACACCTGGGCGCCCCGGTCGTCGAGGTCCACCGCCGTCGAGAGGGCGTCGCGGAGGACGACGTCGTCCCCGTCCGACGTCTGGAGGTGGCACAGGATCCCGCGCTGTCCGGGGAAGTCCGCGACCGGGTAGGGGTAGCCGCTCGCGGGAGAGCTCCCCAGCCCGGCCTGCCCCGCGCCCGTGCCCGTCTCGGTCGCCGCGGAGGCGAACGAGGAGGCGACCACCCCCGCTACCCCGTTCCCGCTCACCGAACCGCCCGCGGCCTTGCCTGCCATGACCGCGTCGGCGATCGAGAGGGGCTGCGCGGTGCCGGTGGTGAGCGTCGTCGAGACGGTGGACCACGCGCCGTCGAGCTTCGCGATCGTCGTGGTGGTGCTGCCCGCGGGCGCGGTAACGTCGCCCGTGAGCGCGCTCCGCTGGATGCCGCCCGCCCCCGAGAACTCGACCCCGCCGGAAACCGTGAGCGATTCGGGGTCGCCCGTGCCCGCCGTGTCGCGGCCGATGAGCCGGTCGGTGCCGAGGTTCGCCATCCGCGCGAAGTTGATCGCGCCCGCGGCGACGAGGGGCACCGCCGCCGAGCCGGTGAGGTCGCCCGCGAGGACGATCGCGCCCCGCTCGGTGGCCGTCGCCCCGGGGAGCTGGTCGAAGGGGACCTCGCCGCCCGCGTCGAGCTCGGCGTACCCGTTCGCCGCCCCCTTCTCGCTCTCCTTCTGGTACTGCGGATGGGGGTCCGCGCCCGCGACGTGGGCGGCGACCGAGGCCGAGGCCGCCGAGGTGGCGTCGCCCGGCGCGATCCCGCTCACTCGAGCACGCAGGGGCCGACGTGGACCGTCGGGTTGTAGGTGACGCTCGCCCCGTCTCCCGCGCCGTCCACGGTGTGGAGTTCGACGTAGAGCCGCCCGAGCCCGCCCACCCCGAAGCGCTCCATGAACCCGCGGTAGTCGAGGGTGTAGGAGGCGTTCAGCGCGTGCCGCCAGCCGGCGGGTGTCGCGCTCCCGACCGTCCGCCCGGTGGTGAACACCCGCATCCCCGCGGTGGTCGGGTCGGCGACGCACGCGAGGACGCCGGTGAGGGTGGCGGCGATGGTGATCGTGTAGTCGGCCTCCCCGACCCCGACGACGGTGATCGTGTCGTCCGCCCCGTCGTCGTCCTCGTCGGAGGTGGTCGCGGTGACGAGCGCCGCCACCGCGGGCGCCGCCGCCATCGCCGCCGCGATGCCGAGGATCACGTCCTCCTCGTCCGCCGCGCCGCCCGCCGCCGCGTCGTAGGTGGCGGCGTTGCCGGAGATGGTGACGACGTAGGTGGCGAGGAGGTCGAGGGTGGTGACCGTGATCGTCGCGGTGCGACGGTGGACCTCGGCGCGCATCCCGACGGTGACGAGCGCCTCGAGCACGGTCCCGAGCGCGATCCCGGCGGAGGCCGAGGCGGGCGCCCCGTCGTAGGCGGTCTGCTCCTCCCACTCCGGCTTGCGCCCGCCCGCGAGGATGGCGAGGTCGTTGGCCTTCTCGAAGGATCCCATCTACTGCTCCACGGGGAGGAGGTGACCGCGACGGAAGGCGGAGGGGATCCGCCACTCGGCATCCGCACCACTGCCCCACGTCATCCGGCGGAAGGCGACCGGTGGCCCGCCGCGGGCGATGGTGAGGAGCGCATTCTCGCCCACCGCGATCTGGAGCGCGGTCCAGATGCGCGACCCGTCCGAGCACACGGACTCGAGGTAGTTGCCGTTCGCGTTCCGGTGGAACCAGACGCGCGCGAACGTCCCGCGGAGCGAGAACGCGTGCACGTGCCCGCGGTCAGCGCCCGGCCCGACGTCGATGCACGCCGCGAGGAGCCACCCCCGGTCCACGGTGAGCCGGTTGCAGCGCATCGCGCCCACCGAGTAGGAGGTGTCCAGCGCCCCCGTCGCGAGCACGGCCCCGGTGGTGACGTCGATGGCCTCGACGGTCGAGACCGGCTCGCGGTAGCCGATGAAGAGCTGCCGCCCGTCGGAGGTGAGCGTGCCCGACCGGTTGAGCGCCTGGGTCGCCACCGCGTCCCACGCGCGCCCCGTGGTGTCCGCCGCCCCGCACTCCCCGGTCGCGTCGGAGAGGTCGTCGATGTTGAGCGCGCGGAGGGTGGTGGTGAGGGTCGGGAGGGTGGTCGCGGTCCCGGCGATGAAGAGGCGCGAGGCCGCCGCGCACAGCGCGTAGGTGGTCGCGCCGTGGTTCCGCGAGGTCGTCACCGCCCCCGCGGCGAGGGAGAGCTTCCGGGTGGTGAAGGTGCCCGTCCCGACCGCCCCGGTCAGGTAGGCGAACGTGCCGAGGAGGACGGCGTCGTGCACGTCGGCCCCATGGTCGTAGACCCAGAGCGACGCCCCGGTCGTGGCGGAGAAGCATTCGAGCCACTGGCCGTAGCAGAGGAGGAGGTAGACGCCGTCGCAGACGATCCGCCGCCCCGTCCCCGCGTTGGTGCGCGTGGCGGAGAACACCACCGTCTCGGGATCGGCGCGGGTGGCGACCCGGATGAGCCCCGCGACCCCCGCCTCGAGGTAGTACACGTGCGACCCGGTGACGGCGACGTCCACGAGGTCGGTGCCCGCCGCCTTCCCGGCGGTGGCATAGGTGTCGAGCGTCTCTCCGGCGTCCACGCCGATCCCCGTCGCCGGCTCCTCCCCCACGTAGCAGAGGTCACCCGACTCGGTCGCCGCGACCGCCTCCTCCTGCGAGGAGAACCGCACCGGCGCGAGCTGGAGCCACGTCAGCCAATCGAACACGAGCTTCTGCCACCAGTTCTGATGACCCGCGGGCGGGATGAGCCCCGCGACCCACCCGAGCGCCTTGCGCGACGAGGGCGGCTCGGAGACGTCCGCCCCGGCACCGTCGGCCCACTGCGGGAGGGAGGTCGGTCGCGCCATTCAGAGAACCCTCGCGTACGTGCCCACGTCGTAGCCGAGAACCGCCGGAGTGTCCTGGTATCCGAACGGCCCCGGGAGTGCCTCGATGAGCTCCGAGCCGACGCCCGCGGGCCTCACGTCCTCCATGATCCGCCGCACCCGCCGCCGCATGAGCGCGCTCAGGAACGACTCGCGCACCACCTGGAGCGTGTAGCTGGCGGGGAAGCTCGGGAAGTATCGGAGGTCGAGCACCGGCGCGCACACCAGCCCGAAGATCACGATCAGCTCGTCCGGCGTGCCCTTGCAGGTGTTCGCGAGGATGCGCGCCTGAATGAACCTGCGGTAGTCCGGGTCGTCGATCGCGCCGCGTCGCTCCCCCACGACGGTCCCCCACTGGTCGAGCGCCGCGCCCGCGGCCGCCTCGAGACGACGCCCGACGATGAGGTCGAAGAGCGCGTCCTCCAGCGCCTGCGCGCCCGCGCCGAGGGCGCGGGCCAGCGCCACCGTGCGCGGCTTGTCGCGGTCCTGCGTGAGGAGGCGCGCCGCGTTCCGGGCGGCGTGGTCCGGGATGTAGACGAGTTCCGTCGAGGCGGAGGCGGAGGGTTCGCTGCTCATCCGTCCGCGCCACCGAGCTCGTGACGCGCCGCGTCACGCCACGCGGCGCGCGTCACCTCGTCGAGGTGCTCCCACGGAGGCGACGACGGTCCGTCCACGGTGATCGTCGGGGTGAAGAGCAGGTAGCGGGCGCGCGCCGCCTCCTCGAGATCGTCCCGTTCGCACTCGTAGACGAGGAGGTCGGTGAGGGTGGCGCGCACGTCAGACCACCGTGTTCGTGCCGAGCACGAGGAGCGTCGTCGCGTCGGCGGCGACGTCCGCGTCGACCGTGTTGAGGGTGACGACCACGCCGAGCACCCCGTCGACCGTCGCCATGAGCGCCCACAGGGAGAGGCGGAGCGCGTCGTCCCCCACGTTGAGCGCGGTGAAGTAGTCGGCGACGAGGAGTTGGATCGGCTCCTCGACGTCCGCGAGCTCGTAGCCGGCGTCGAGGGTCACCGTGGTCTCGACGTCCACCGTGGTCGTCCCCGCCCAATCCCATCGGATGGTCTTCGCGTACCCGTCCGCGCCGGTGACGGTGGCGACGACGTCCGTGCCGTTCGTCGAGATCCCCGCGGCGAGGTGGTCGTAGATCGCCTGCGCGGCTGCCTCCTTCTGCGCGGTGGTGAGGGTGCTCGGGTAGAGCACCACCCCGATCGAGTGCGGGGTGAGGGTGAGCCCCTCGACGACCGCCGACACCGTCGTCGGGTTGTCCACCACCACCGCGGCGGTGACCCCGTCCACCTGCAGGAGGTTCGCCCGCAGCGCGTTCAGGGAGCGCGAGCCCGCCACCTGGATCGATTGCTGGCGGCGCTTGCGGAGGGCGGCGTCCGTCTCCCTGTCGTCGCCGGTGGTGGCGGGCGCCGCGTTGGTCACCGCCGTCCAGCCCGAGACCGGGGTGACGATGGCGTCGATCTCGGCGGCGTCCGCGACGACCGCTCCCGCGTCCTCCGCCTGGACGACCACGTCGACCGTCCCGAGCGCGCCGATCGTCGCGTCCTCGGTGAGCGCCCACCGCGCCTTGCCGTCCGAGCCGCCCCCCTCGACGAGCGCGCCTTCGAGGACGATGACGCCCACCGTGCCGGTGAGGGTGACGGTCGCCGTCGAGTAGGTGGCGGGGTTGCGCGAGACGCCGACGATGACCGCGAGGTTGTCGAGCTGGAGCCCGGAGGCGTTCCCCACGTCGAAGGCGTCGTAGAGCGCCTGACTCGCCTCGCCGAGGTCCCCGAGTTGCGTCGCCATGATCGAGGTGATCATCCCGAGGAAGGTGTCGGCCGACCAGTCGATGGTGAGCCCGGTCTCCTCCTCGTACGCGTCGCGGATGAGCGTGAGGAAGTCCGCGCTCCGCGGCGCGGTGTAGCCGTCGTCGGTGAGTCCGTAGTCGGGCACGCGCTCCTCGCGCCGAGTCTACCCGTTCCGGCGCACCGCGTCCGCACGTGCGGACGCTCCTACGTCGCGAACCAGCCGATCGCGAGCTCGCCACCCTCCGTCGTGTAGAAGTGCCCACAGCCCCGCTCGTCCCGCGCGGCAGCGCGCGAAGGCCGCGACGTGACGGCGACCACGAGGCCGCGCCCGCGGTCCCCGTTGGCCCGCGTGATCGTGTCGTGCTCGTAGATGACCACGTCGAGCACGCCGGCCTGCGAGGGGGTGAGCGCGAGCGCCTCGTGGCGCTGCGGGAGGCCGAGCAGGGCGGCGAGCTGGTAGACCGTCGGCCCCGTGGTCATGCTGGGGGAGCAACGCCAGGGCTCGGCGGGGTCCATGGCGAGCGCCCAGCGGAAGCGCGTCACCGTGACGTCGAGGGCGGGGCCCTCCGTGACCCACTCGCCGCGCTCGTGGCTGTAGTAGTTCCTGCGGGAGGGAGTGCCGTAGCTGCACGGGCTCGTGTAGCAGGCGGACTCGCGGGTGACGGTGGCCACCCCGCCGAGCTGCTCGCAGGCGGCGATCATGGCGCGGGTCCAGCGGGTGGCATCGGAGGGGGCGACGTTCTGGGTGGTTTCCATGACTACAATATACGCCAGTGCGGCGGAAAGTGCAAGTGCGGGCGCGCCGAATAACGGGCATCCGCGCGTCCGCGGGCGTCGTCGCGACCCGGTCTCCCGCCGCGGAGCGCACCGCATTCGAGCACGGGCCAACGCCGACTCTCCAACCAAACGGATCGGCGGTCGGATGTCTACGGGGGCGAGGACTGCCCGAGGGTGTCGTCCCCCCAGCACACGATCCCGCCCGAGGCGTCGAGGCCGCAGGTGTTCCGCAGCCCGGCGGAGAGGGCGTCGAGCGCGCGGGCGCTCGGGGTCGCCTGCTGGAAGGCGTCGTCGCCCCAGCACGTCGCGGCGCCCGCCTCGTCGAGTGCGCAGGAGTGCTCGCCGCCGGCGGCGATGGCGGACCACGTCCCGGCGGGCGCGGAGGACTCCCCCTCCCCGTCGTTGCCCCAGCACCGCGCCGTGCCTCCCGCGAGGCCGCACGTGTGCTGCGTGCCCGCGTCGAGGGCGTCCCACGCGCTCCCGTCCGTCTCCGTCTCGCCCCAGCTCCCGCTCCCCCAGCACGTCGCGCGGCCGTCAGCGTCGAGGGCGCACGCGTGCGCGCTGCCGGCCGTCAGGGCGACGAACGACCCGCTGGGTGGAGACGACTGCCCGTGATCGTCGAGCCCCCAGCAGGTGGCCGATCCGTCGAGCGACAGGGCGCACGAGAAGTAGAGCCCGGAGGCGAGCGCCGCCCATTCCCCCGCGGGCGGCGAGGACTGGCCCACGGTGTCTCCGCCCCAGCATTCGATCGCGCCGGCCGAGGTCAGCGCGCAGGTGTGCGCCCCGCCCGCCGCCACCGCGACGAAGGCGCCCGAGGGCGGGGAGGCCTGCCCGGACGAGTCGTCGCCCCAGCACGCGACGGCGCCGTCCGACCGGAGGGCGCAGGCGTGGAGCGAGCCGACGTCGATCGCGAGGTGGTCCTCGAGGTCCGCCCCGTCGCAGTCGTCGTCGATGCCGTTCCACCCGACCTCCTCGGCGCCCGGATTGACCGCGTCGTCGTCGTCGTCGCAGTCCCCGCCCGAGGCGCCCCAGCCGTCCCCGTCGGCGTCGTCGGGATCCGGGGCCGGCTCCGAGGTGTCGTCCACGCCGTCATCGCCCGCGCCCGTGTCGCTGTCGCCGCCGGGGAGCACGGGGCGGGCGAGGACGCCGCGCCAGCCGTCGCCGTCGTCCTCGGGCTCCGGGAGGGCGGGGGGGTCGAGGGAGACGGGGGAGGAGCAGGCGGCGAAGAGCAGGAGGGGGATGGACACGGGGACTCCGGGGTAGGTTGCGGGAGGAGGCCCCGATGGCGCAGCCGCTCACCTACGATATCGCGCTCGGTGTGGACGGCGATCTCCCCGTGCGCATTCGGCATATTGCCGGGTTCGACTTGATAGTTCAGCGCGTGGCCCGGCGGCTCCGCACGTTCCTCGGGGAGTGGCGGCCCGACCACCGTGTCGGTCTGCCTTTCTTCGCGTGGGCGGCACAGCGCCCGCCCGACGTCGCGGGCATCGGCGCGGTGATCCGCCGAGAGATCGAGTCCGTCCCGGGGGTGTCGCGCGTGGACGACTTCGCGGGGACGTTCGACCGCGACACCCGGGAGCTGTCGTACACGGGGACGATCCGGACCGCGGACGGGGACGCCGAGCTGGTCGTCATCCCGTTCGGCGAGGCCGGCAACCGTCACGCCGCCGTGCGCCTCCTCGTTCAGCACCGCGGCGTCGCGCCGTAGGAGGCCCGGGGTCGCCCCAGGGCCTCGGCGTTCTGCAGCCCGGAGCGCCCAACCAGCACGGGCCGCGTCTCTGGCGAAGAGCGAACGCGGAGGAGGGGTAACCCTACTCGACGTTCTCGACCTCCTGCCCGGAGAGCGCGGGGCAGGCGTCGCAGGCCTCCTCCCAGGCGGTCTTGCTGGCGCGGCCGAGCCGCCCGTCCACGGTGAGGGCGGCGAGGAGGCTCGAGGCGTCCGTGTGCACGGTCGCCTCGGAGGAGGCGGATTCGCCCTGCCACCGGGAGTGTCGCGCCACCTGCGCGACGAGCCTCCCGCCCGTCGTGAGCCAGATCGTGACGGTGGTCCACCGGGTCCAGTCGCAACGATACTGGTTGTCGCCCGTCTCGGCGGTGCCGAGCCGCCAGCCATCGAAGGCGAGGTCGCGGGCGCCGCCGCGGGCGACTCGGTGAGCGGTCGCGGCGCCGAGCGCTGCGCGGAGGTCGTTGGTGATCCGGATCATGGTCGTTGTCCTGTGCTGTGTGGGATTCATGTGCGGGTGAACCCTGTTCCCGTCGCCCCGGTGGGGCTGCTTCAAGAGGAGGGGCGCCGCGCCATGAGTTCCGCGTAGCGGCCGAGGATGTCGTCGGGGTCGGTGAAGCCGACCGCGAGCCCGAGGTAGTCCGCGACGTTCCTCCGTACGGACGCGAGGAGCCGGGCCTCCTCGGTGGTGGGCATGCACGTCGGCCACCCCTTCACGTAGAGGGGGGGGAACAGGGGGAGAGGCGTCACTGGGAGGCGCATCAGCCCACCGCCCGGATGACGATCCCGAGCATCGCCGCGCAGTCGGGACCGAAGCCCGTCGCCACGGACTCGGGGACGGTCAGGAGGCGGGCGCACCGCGCGCACCGTCCCGCGTGGGTCACCCCGCACGTCGCGGGGAGGGTGCCGTTGACCGCCCGCGGGTGGAACCACCCGAAGGCATCCGCGGCCGGGTGCGGATGCTTCGCGCGGAACTCGAGGCCGCCGCGGTGCTTCGCGATGCGGCCGATGTAGTGGTAGTCCGCGGTGTTGTCCGGCCCCGTGAGGAGCGAGACGAACCAGCAGCGCTCGGGGTACTGCTCGCTCGGCTCGGACGCCGACACCTTGAAGGTGTAGCGCTTCCCGCTCACCGACGAGTGGAGGGTGAAGATCGCCGCGCCCGCGTGGACGAAGTCGCGGAGGAGGGTGGCGGGGATGATGTGTTCGGTTTCCATGGTGATAATGTAGTAGTTACGCGGCGCGGAAGTCGAACAGGGGCACCTGGCACGCGGCGGCGCCCCGCCCGTACTGCTTCGCGAGGACGGCGTCGACGGTGGCGCCCGGGTTGCGCGCCCGCCACGTCTCGACGGCGAGCGCCACGGGCACCCCGCCCACGATCCCGCCGAGCTTCGGGTTGACCGCGAGTGCCTCCGCCTCGTA
>ERZ1292625.2527-Hain-H41-01um-R1-2527-length-16684-cov-28_pt1 | contig 16684 bp, 27 predicted proteins | sample MGYA00564400_ERZ1292625 | MGnify/ENA primary metagenome ERZ1292625 (study PRJEB36523, sample SAMEA6512639) | groundwater metagenome | collected 2019-01-08 | study: AquaDiva: Metagenomics assemblies of 32 groundwater samples | reverse complement strand
GTTACACCGTCAGTGGTTACAAAGACCGATAGTTCTAATATGCTGATGCCAATGCTTGCAGGACTTGCTGCACTGGTATGGTTTAGACGACAATAAAATTAAAAGGAGAGTGGATGAAATGGACAGACAATTGACTTGCGATGAAAGGATTGACGAAGATTTTGGATATGAGATGGATAAGGTAAATAGTGCTTTAGCATTGGCAGAAAAAGAGATTTATTCAAATGATGAGGGGGAGGGGATTGAAGATTTGCGAGAGCATATACATAGCTTAGATAAAAAGATAACATTCTATATGCTATTAGGTGGAGGTGGTCCTGAATATGGTTTTGAATTTGATATTGATGTTGTAAATAAAGAAATTAGTGGTGGTAGATATATCTTTAAGGATTGGGGTGATATTGCTAAGAGAGAGCTATTAGCCGAAGAATTAGAAAGGGTAATGTCCGCATATCAGATAGATTATGATACGTTAATGACTTAGGTGTATATATGAAAAAGACAAACTTTCTTTGGATTACAGGGATTATTGTAGCAGTGCTTTTTATTAGTAGAAAAGCTGTGGCAGGAACAGCAACTAATAGTAGCCGTCAATTGACTGCTGAAGATGAACGTAAATTCTTTTATAACATAATGAATAATATGGTTATAGGGCGGACTACAGACCTAAATATTCTTGTGTTAAGACAGATTAAGCCAGAATTGGGATTTGACATGTTATTGTATGATATGACTACAAATAAGTTTATGCAAACTCCTGAAATGAAGAATTCGATATATTCGTATAATGTAATTGAGGTTGAGCTTAATTCTTGTAGCATGGCTTTTAACAAGGAAGAGCTAAACAAATTGATGTTATCAAAGATAAAATAGGAGGGGGTATAATGGCTGATAAGTTTGATGTTGCCCTCCAAAAAGAATCGACTAAGATGGCGGCTCCTGATAAGTATATTAAGGAGATAAACTATCGCATCAATCTGTATGCTGATAAGTATAACATCCAACCATGTGTTATCAAGAAGGTTATTCTTCAAGAATCTCATGTTTGGTTTAGGACAGCAGGAGGCTCTTTTAAGAATGTTTTCCCTGATATTTCAGAGGCAACGAGGGCAAGATGGGGGATACCTAATCAAGTAAGAGAATATGGTCTTATGCAGGTATATCCGCATTATGCTTTATTGGATGGGTTTAATCCAAAGAAGATAATGGATTATGATATTGATGAGAATATTCATGCAGGGGTTTATCATTTAAGAGACTTTTTCAACCAAATGCTTGACCATCTTAAAAAAAAAGGTGTAACCAAATGGTTTGACATCTTTGCTTTTGGGATAGCATCGTATAATGCTGGTGTTGCTGGTGTTAAAAATAGGTTGGTATTTAATGCTAATGGGACATTAAACTATGCTGCCAGTTTTGCAAGATTGCCACGAGTGCCAACACAAGGGTATGTAACCAATATGTTGACTTGGGATATAGATTAAAAAAAGAAGGTGGATATTATGAAATTTATAGAAAAGCATGGTTATGACGTTGCAAATCGAAAGTATTATGTAAGTTATGTTGATGAGTCAGGGATTGTATGTGCAAGCATAATATGTAATATGATACCATCTAAGGGCAATCTATATGATATAAATGCTTCATTGTCCTTTGATGATAACTGGTATAATGGTGTGATGGCTGCGTTAGAACAACAGCCGTCTTTACTTAGAAAACTAACACCTGTTCATTTTAGTAATGATAGTATGCCAAAGATGGATGATATTATACCAGCTCCAGATTATACGGAAAGCGGACAAACTGTATCCCAAAGGAATTATGCTGGTTATGGATATTCTGGCATTTTTACAGAAGAGTATCATGATGCACAATTATTATCAATCGGTCCCCTGTATTTATTAAATCATATGAAGTCATTATCCAAACAACAATTGATAGAGTTTTTGAATAAGTTAGATGGATATGATTTAAATAAGGTTTTTAGTCGATATGAAATAATGGAATATATATCAGATATGTTTTTGATAGATGATCTGCAATCTGGAATTATGCGAGAAGCTATACTAAGATTTAGAAAAGAACGTGAAGAAAGGCAGCATGGTGTAAATTTACCTATGCCTGACTGCAGCGGACCTACAATATTTGAATATCTGAAAAATAGCAAGGGTATTGTTGTGAAAAACGCCCATAATGTATACCTGTTGATTTTGGCGATGCAAGACCTCTTTGGTTTGGATGATAAAAGTAGCAGTCTTGTTAGTGATTTCTTGCGTGTGTATATGAGAGGAGCTATGACATTGACTCCATTAAAAAGAATAGTTGATGCTGGTATATTGCCTAAAGATATAATAAAAGGTGAATATTTGCGGCTTATCAGTAGTGGTTTCATAGATATTGACAATGTTGATACATATATTCAAGAATATGCAGATGCTTGTGTTGGAACAGTGATACTAAAATCTGGGCTAACGCCTATGCTAAAACTTGAGATTACGAGGAGAAATAATATGGGGATAGAAGCTCGATTATTGTTTTCTTCTACTCTAAGTAATAAGATTTTCGAGAACCAAAATATGTTGCGATGGAAAAGTTTTGAAAATGGGATATTTGTCCTTATCAGTGAAGCATTCATAAGAGAAACAGAAAAAAGCGAGAATATGACAATGAAAGAACTTGCTAAAAAAGCAAGACAAAGCCGTGTTGAATCAAGCACATCGGGTGCATCTATAATGCGTAGTAACTTTCCCATGATATTGCTTCACGATGATGATAGTGCTATAGGAAAGATGGGGAATGGATTATTAGATATATTCTTCACAACAATGTTATTCCCTCATGAAGGCGATATCGCTCCATATATAAGCTTAACGCAGAAGTTATATTTGCCTGCATTAGTACATGAAAAGACTGCAACGAATTTTGTGCCAAAGCAAGAAAAATTAGGACAGCCTATTCCCATGGCATACATAGGAATGATGTATCCATTCAATAATAGAGAACAACTGCTGCCTACAATAATGCCTATAGGAATAATGCAGGCAGCACCAACGGTAATGGTTAATAATGAGGTAGCTGTATTGAGGAAAGCGGTAGATGATAGAGATGCTGAAATTGCATCAATAAAGGCTACATCGGAAAAAGCTATGGAATCTATGATAAAAAAAGATAATGAGGTTAAAAAACAGATTAATGAATTATCAAGTTCAAGTGTGGAAAATAAGGCAAGAATTGATGCGTTAATTCAAGAAAAAAAATCTAACGAGGATTTAATGATGTCTAATCAGATAATAGTAGATAAAAAGGTATCATTGCTATCGAATGAGAATGATACTCTTAATGCAGAGATTCAAAAGTTGGCGGGGAATAAAAGTATGTTATGGTTAGTGGTTGGTGTATTGGGATTATTGTTGCTAAATCGAGGGACAGGACAAACACAAACTATTTCTAAAGCTTAATGAAGAGGTACTACAAATGGCTGAATTACCATTAAATGCACTGGCTAACTTACCATTAATTAAATTAGACCTTACTATAGGTCGTATTCGTCAATATGCTGATAGATGCGATGGGCTTCTTGTCTTTTCTTCGGATAAGCAAGAGTTGATGCGAGTTAGCATATTGAATAAAAAAGATACGCCGTCGGATACGCATATATTGATTGAGTTTGACAAGACAATTGTTGAAAGGATTAGCACATATGCTGATGAAGATAATAAGAAGATAGCTGCGAAATACATAAATGTCCCTTTTGTGATAAGTGCTAATCCTAAAACTCTTGATATTGCAATAGAAGCAGCAGAGTTAATCGGGATTCTCCACCGCTTCTTTATGGTAATGCACCTTTCATTGAATGTTGATTATTTCCGAAGCATTAGAGACGCTATGACTGCAATATCTCGTTCATATAATGTTTATCGATATAAAGGGATAGGAACATCAATTTCTAACATAAATAACATCTATTTAATTAATAGGAACAAAATAACATATGAAGAATATAGATACCCATTTAGCAAGGACAAGGAGAATACTATGGCATATTCAGTAAAACATGGATATAAGTTTGATGGAAACAGTCTGCTCACATATTATATCACATACATGAGCGATGACACTCCGATTGCTGCTATAAAATCTAAAGTCTATAAAGGCAAGGGGAATACATGTATAAATAGTATGCAAATCACACAGGATGGGTATGATGATTTTTCTGATATGATTAAGAATGCAACGAGCAGTGATATTAGGAACAATTTCTTAGTAATGATGGAAGGACATCTCGATGTATCTGGTGGGTCAATAAAACAATATATTGCAATAATGAGCCAGTTATGGACTACATTAAACATAACTATTCAGGATAAGCAAAATGAGATTATAGAAGATATACCTAAGTTTTTATTAGCATGGCAGTCGAATGAAAGCACAATAGCACCATTGACATCTATTGTTAGTTATGGGTTACTTCCTGTAGAATCATTATCGGCAGAGCAGAATAGATTGTCTCTTATGAAGTGGGAGCGTGATACTAATGTGTCGGGCAAAATTACGATATTGGAAGATACTATTTCTTGGACGATTATGGTTGATTTGGGTAGTGTTGCTAATGAAAAGCAAAAATCACTAACGATAAAATTCCTTGCCAATACAAAAACACCATCAGAGATGGTAATGTTTATAATGCCTAATGATACTCTTTTGTCAGAAATCCATAAATATGTTGATGGTGATTATGGTGTATGGGTAGAGAATAATGTTAATAAAGATGTTGTGATAAGTGAAGAGTTGTCTTTGAATGATATATATAGTGCTGCAACTCGGCGTAATAGTATTGAGCAAATATTGGCTAAGTTATATTCCGTATTAGAGGCAAGTAATATCCGCATAGATAGTAAAATAATGGATGGCATTGCCACATCTGGTAATATCGTTTTTAACTCTAATCTTCCATATCTTCGTAAAATCCTAACACCTAATAAGGATAGCTTGCTTGCAATAACATCTGGTATGGATTATATTAAAGAGAAAGGGTTGTTGCCAATGGAGAATTTCGTGTATAACAAGGAAGAAGTAGCCGTGGGTCCCGCAGCGAATGATTCTGTTGTAAAAGAGCCACAGTCATCAGTCGATAATGAAATAAAAAAAGCACAGTCAATAGAAATATCGCAAAAAGCTGTTGAGGAAATAATTGATGCTATTCCTGAAGAGAAAGGAATGTTTAGCAGCATATTTGAGAAAGCAATTATAGGGATTGGGTCTTTTGCACTAATTTCTGCTATTGCTAAGAAAAAGAAGATAGAGGAATAATAGCATGATAAATATAACATCATTCACGGCAGATAAACAAAAAATAACACAAGGCGACCCTGTTCTTTTTTCATGGAAAACGGAAGAAGCTTTTAGGCTATCATTAATGGGAGATAAAGAGACAACTAATAGGTATCTTGATGTTAAAACAAATTCCATTGTTTTATACCCTCAATCAAGTGATGTTTATAGGCTTTGGGCAACAACGGCTCAAGGTGGTGGAGTGCAAAGAGAAATTACGATCAATGTTCTTCCAGTAGTAAAGGCTGATTTTACAGTAGAGCCTATGGGTGGGATTGCTCCATTGAAGGTAGTATTAACAAATAAGTCTATTGGTGTAATGAGTGTTCATGTTCGTTGGGGTGATGGTCTTAATGGTTACTACATACCTCTTAATAAGACGGAATTTGAGTATGTTTATCCTAATAAAGGACAGTATGACATACGTGTAGTAGCACAGAGTCCTGATGGTAGAATGGATACAAAATATCAAACTATTATAGTAAAAGATGCTGTGTCAAAGCCTGAATTACCAAAGTTAAATGTAGATTTTACTATTTCGCCAGTAGATGGGATGTCGCCATTAACGGTAACATTAAAGAACATATCTAATGGGAAAACAAGCTACTGGTATGATTGGGGTGATGGAGAAAGTGGGTTGCTTACTAAAGACATGTTAGAGCATACTTATAACAATCCAGGGAACTATGAGGTAAGATTAAGTGCAATAGATGCCTCTGGAGAAAAAATATGGAAAAATGCTTTTATTACAGTAACCGAACCTAAACCTATGATAAATTCCTTTTCTGTAGATAAGCAGACTGTTACAGAATGTGATTCTATCGCATTTACATGGGATGTTACAAATGCTGATTTTCTTGAATTAAGCTATGAGAGTAAAGATGGTAGACGAGCACAGGAAGTAACTAATGCAGGCGGAGGAGTTAATGTCGTCCCTATATCTGCGGTATATACCCTTTTTGCAAGAAAAGGGAATGATATTGTTAATGCGAATATTTCTATTACTGTATTGCCAAAGGTTGTCGATCAGCCAAAGGTTGTTGGACAACCGAAGCCTTTTGGTGTTAGGAATAATATAGTTACATTTGCTATTATTGCATTGATTGTATTAGGGCTATTGCCTAAAGAGAAGAAATAGGGGTGATTGTATGGTTCATCTATTACTTGGATTAATATTGGGTAGCATATTAAAGAAGCCGAAGCTATTAGCTTTTTGTGGCATTTGGGGTATACAAGGTATTTGCAATAGGGCTAAATTGATTAATGCATTTGAGAAAGCCCATTTTGAATGCAGGTTGTGGGCATAGTGTTTTGGGTGATATAAACTTAGATATAATACCTCGAAATGCACCAAACTTTGTTTTAGGTGATGTTCAAGATTTAAGCCAGTTTAAGGATAAAATGTTTAGCTCTGCTATATGCAGTCATGTATTGGAGCATGTAGACGACCCTGATAAGGCAACAAGAGAATTGCATAGGGTGGCTGACAATGTGTTTATAATAGTTCCAGAGCTTTATGAGATGGGTGCTTGGTTTTGGCATGAGCATAAATGGGTGTTTTATGGTGATAAGAAGATGCCGATTAATGGAGCATTGAATATAGCGGTATTAACCCCATTTTTATTGAAAGATAAGCGAAAAATGAAGTGATAGAAAAAAATAATTCAAGAGAGGTGGCATGATGACAAAAGGAGATTTAGTTGCATTGGGTGCTGGTGGAATGGCTATGAAATCAATAATTAGTCATTCAAAAGGTGGTTATGATAGCATGGGCGAATGGTTATTTGCATCCGCATTGGGCATAACATCATTCTTCCTTCCATCCACGTCAAAGAGAACAAAAAAGATAATATTAGGGATAGCCGCAATAGGGGCAGTAGCAACGTATGCCAAACATCAAAAGGATCAATACGAATTGCAAGAGATGGCATCGGTAGATAAATACCTAAAGGAAACACCACCAGATGTTCTTCTGTCTCGTATCCAGAAAGTAGGGATTAATTGCGATGCTGACCCATTTTTTACACTGATAATAAGATACTTAGGGGATATTCATTATTTACCAGCGATAGATACTCTTGTAACTATTGCTAAAGATGTTAATGATGAGAAATATTTCTCTTATATAATACGAAGCCTATCAGATATGAATAATGAAAGGGCTATTCGTGCTATATTCACTTTATATGACCCATGTAAATTTATTTATAGTAGTGAAAAATCAAAAGTAATGCATTCGTTGACAAGAACAATATCTGGCAATGCTGAATTAATTAAGGGAATGATAAAAACAGGGAAAATACAAAAGGATGTCGTGCATCGAGTATTATCAGGAGGAGTTTTTAATACCTATGTTCAAGACATGTATAAAGACATCTTGTCTGTATAGAATATGCCCAGAATGTATCATGCAATAGAGTGATGATGGATAGCTTAAAATAAAGAGATTGAATAGGTCAATGGAGGGACGATATGCCATGTATTAAATGTATTTCAAGTGAGCTAAGAGAGTTATTATTGTCTGATAGTCCGAGTGAGTTTATTAAGACTATCGAGGACATTGATGTCTGTGGTGATGATAGCTTGATTGAGTTTGAGAAGAAAGGTAAAAATGGTAAAAAGAAGAGAGAGCCTTCAGAATATAACAAATTCGTTGGTGTTTGCATGAAAGAGGGCAATGGTATGAAGGATTGTGCGGGTAAGTGGAAAAAGAAAAAATAAGGAGGCAATTATGACACTATCACAAATTAGCCGCAAAAGAGAAAATGAGGCATTGAGAGCAGAGCATAATGCTGATAGGGCAAAGAAATTATTGGATGACGCTGAATTAGCATTAAAAAAAGCTATGAATTTGGCTAAGAGCGTTGAATCATTTTTTGGAACAACATTAGGGGTATCGGTTTTTGGACTTATGATACCGTTCCCTGCTGTAAAGCTTGTTAGTGCTGCTGGGGTTGTTGTATCGACAGCGGCTTTGGTGGCTGAAAGACAACTTGTGGTAAAGGTTCAATCATCACTGAAAAGAGCAACTGCAAATAGAAATAAGGTTGCTGCGACCGCTATTCGATTAAGGAAAATTGCAACGCAAGCAAGATACCAAGCGGTCCAATCGAAGGCAAACGAATCATCTGCAATGAAGCTGATAAAAGCAGCTCCTTCCACTGGTATTGCATCGTTAGAAGAGACATTGTTAGATATTGAGGCTCAAGCAGATAATACCGCAGAATATGCTAATCAAATAGACACTATAGAAGGGCAAAATACAAATAATTGGTTAATGTATGGTTTGATTGGTTTAGGTATTGTTGGAGTAAGTTATAAGATGGGACAAAAGAAATAGGAGTTTACCATGGCTACTGTTTATTGCATGTCAAACAGCTTGAAAGAAATACTGGTTAAGACTAATCCTGATGATAATGATATTCTTAATGATATGCCTGTTTGCCCTAAAGGTGATATTATTCGATTAAGTAAAGAGGAAAAAGAGCAAGGGGTTATTTCTAAGGCTGTGCAATCCATAGCTACTCCTGTCGGAGAGTTTGTTGCACCTATTACAAAACCAGTAGGTAGATTTGTTGCACCTGTATTGAAGCCAGTGGCAGAGGCAACAGGTGCTGTAATTAATCCTATGGTTGAGCCAACGAAAAATTTAGCTAAAAAGGTTGGGGTTGGAGTAATTGTTAGCTTAGTAGTAATTGCAATTGTTAAATATATTGGGAAATACAGCAAAAACCAGTAAAAAAGGTGAATATCGCCGCAAATGGGCTAAAAATCGGCTTAAAAACTTTTTGAGTGGTTTTGTATGGCAAGAATGCTCTAATAGTTTCTTTATTGAGAGTATAATCATGATAATTCCATCTGGTAATGTAGCATTGATAGAAAATGGTGGTTTTTAGGGAGGATATAGGATATGGGGCATTCATTGTATTTAATTAATAAACATTCGACCCAAATGTCTTCATGGCAAATGGGGCAAGATGTTTTCTTGTCATTCCAACTATTGGCAGGCATATTGTCCCATATAAATTTATCTTATCAGCCAACGACAGATAATTATCAAACCAAGTTTACGCTATTAATGATAATAGGGATAAATAAGGAAGGTCAAAAATCTATTGGTTGTTTTCAAAAATGGGTAATATCACCACCGAATAATTTCGATAAGCAGATATTACGATTGAAATTAACATCTCCGCTGGTAGTCGTCAGTCCTTTTTCAACTTGTACTATAAGGATTAAGTGGACATGCAGCAGTCTTTGTTTCAATTGGTTTAATGTTAATAATATGTCATTAGATACAGATGATGTGAGTAGTTTAGTATTCAGTCGTAGCCCTATTACCCATGATGTTGTGCAATCGGGAAGATATGTATCCCAATTGCCTTCTTTCCCAGAATTAGATATAGTATTCAGTGAACCACATAATGCTAAATTTATTGCTACTCCAATATCGGGGATGTCTCCATTGAGTGTGCAATTTACGAATAAATCTATTAATGCAGCAAAGTATCTCTGGAATTTCGGAGATTAATCTAAATAAAAAGAGAGGTTATGAAAATGAGCACAAGTATAGAAGCAAATCCAGTTCATGTGTATAGCCAACCAGGTAAATATTCTGTAACGCTTACAGCGTATAATCAAGATGGGCAAGCGATATTATCATCACCACAGGTGATTGATGTAAAATATCCGCTACCACTGGTAGATGTTGTAGTATCAACATTTGATGGGATTGCCCCCCTGAAAGTTGAGTTCACGAGCACACCAACAAATGCAGTAAGGTATGTGTGGGACTTTGGGAATGGTGGATCAAGCACCATTCAGAGTCCAGTGTATGTATATCAAAAGCCAGGGACATATACTGTAAAAGTTACAGCATATAATGCTGATGGTGTTGCAAAAGAGTATACATTAAGCAAACCAATAACTGTGCGTTATCCACTTGCTATGGCTGATTTTGAGGCTATTCCTTTAACTGGAACATCTCCATTGACAGTAAAGTTTACGAATAAGTCAGTTAATGGTGTAAGGTTTGAGTGGAGATTTGGAGATTAGGGATGGGGTGATAGAGATGTCAATAAACCGTTATTTCAAACAGAAAAGAAATGATATGGAATCTCTAATAAATTATTATATTGGAGAAAAAGAGGCTATTGAATGGTTGTCTGCTGGTGAGCTTAATGATATAGATATTGATATGTATCTGTGGTTTTTCGAAGATGGGCATACCGAGATAGGGGGCTATTCATGCGACCATGTATACCAACCTATGTTATCAGTAATAACGCCTTGGTGGGATGATGAAATTAGAGAAAAAGATATGCCTTCAATTATTAGAGAATTAAGGCAGAGGCTTATGGTTGCATATACTCAATGGGAGTTCCGAGAGCGACTCGATATATGCAACGAATCCATGTCGTTGAAAAGAATGTCTTTTGCGAAGACAAAACATCCTACTGAATACATGCAAAGACAACATAGAGAAAGTTTGGCAGGTGACGAAGAAGAGATAGCACGTATTTTAGATGAATATTAATGGTGAAGCATAATGGCTATAAACATAGAATCGGATGCAGTATATACGTATGATAAAGCGGGGACATATAATGTAGAGCTTTCTGCCTATAATAAAGATGGGCAAGTATCGAAGAAAGCTGTTGAGATAGTTGTGTCTCCTTCGATAATGAAGGCTTCACCTATTGAAGATACAGAGGCGGTATCTAAGTCATCTAACGCTATTGGCTTAGGCTTTATGTTATTGTTTTTGTTTTTCATTGGGAAGAATAGAGATAAAAAAGCTGTATAAGCGTTTGGCTGTGAAAGCATAGAAAAAATGTAAAAGTATAGGTAAGGAGGTTGCCATGAATTGTTCATGTGCTACGTTTAAGGATAAAAGGTTGTTAGTGGAAAGTATTGCAATGAATAAGCATCATTACGATGATATGGTGGAATGTTCTGGTGAAGAATTTAAGAAAGCGATTCAAGATACCAGAATTAATCCGTTGAAGGCATTGCTTGGAATTTTTTCCCGTCTTGAAATATGTGATAATGATACATCATTGCAAGAGAATACGAAAAAAGCAATAGAATGATTATACCGTGAATATTGACAATGTTATTGATGGAGATAGATTCAATTTTCATCACATGACGTGGTCTTTTTTCTTCATCTTGTTCATTATTCTATTTACTGCTTTTTCGTTTTTTTCACCTATAGTAGAGATAATGTAATTCTTGAACCATAGGCAGCTATCCTCTTTGGTTTCAGGGTATTGCTTGCGAAAAAGGAATGATGAATGGCTTTTTAGGACATTGATTATTCCTTTTAGTGTTTGGTCTAATGGGAGAGTAAAAACAACATGTATTTGGTCTTTTTTGGTAGACATATCAATCATATAGCAGTTATGCTTGTTGAGGATTTTTCCGAAGCAGCTAACCAAAAACTCTTGCTGTTCCTGTGATAATGCTATAACAGGTAGACAAATAAAATAGTATTGAATATCTATGATAGAATAACGAGTTTGGATATACATAGTATCTATATTATACTATAGGTAGACAGAAAAGTCAAGGAAAAGGGTTGACAAACAACAAAATATATGGTATATTAACAATGAAAAAAGAAATACATCCATTTGATGAATATTTATTAGCAGAGAAAGAACTGCAAAATGGGAACAAGGAAAAGGCAGCAGTCCTATTGTCTTCTTGCTTTGGTATTGGGAAAGTTACTGAGCCAATAAGAAACAATATAGATAGAATTTTAGATATGGGTACTAACGCCCACAAGATATTCTTGCCGTTGTTGGTACATGAATGCAAGAGGAGGAGTTAGCATGGACTGCAAAAATATTGTGTCTATGGAATCATTTATAAATGACACGAAGAAACCGAATGGTCAAAAAAAATGCCCACCTTGCACATTAGGGATAGTTGCTAATTGGTACAGGTCTGAATTGGAAGATTCTGGACAAAAAGCACAGGCTGATTTTTTGACCAATCTTGTAAAAGATACTGTATCATCGCCATTAGACATAGCGAAAGGAATGGACAAAATAAAAAAAGAAGTGCCTAAAAATGTAGAATCAAGATTATTAGATTTTGATTGCTCGGCACAAACTTATGAAAAGGAGGGATAATATCATGGCAGGTAAAAAAAAGGGAAGTGCATTGTCTGCATTCAAGTCAAACGGTTCTTTGACATTGTATTCTTTGCGAAAGATAGCAGGGACAAAAGCAAAGAGGTCATCTGCGAGAAATTCTTGTGTTGCAGCTGAATTAGAAGGCAAATCGTATGCAAAGCCAGCAGTAGGTATGGGCGGACGTAAGGATAAGAGAATCCAGGATGCGTTTAAAGCAGCATCCAAGAAATGCTCGACAGCTACGAAGGCTACTTAGAGAGTTATTTATAATGGCGAGTTGTCCTTAACACGAGCAACTCGCTATTATAATATGTCTATTAATTAAGAGATATGACCTTATGGGAAATTCTTCTCAATTATATTCACCCAAACAAAAAATCCTAAATAAAATCAACCAATTTTTCATAACAAATAATTCAGGCTATATCTGTGTCCCTACAGGTTGGGGAAAAACATTCCTTTCAAAGCACATTATCCAGCAGTATATCAATGCTGGACAACGAGTTCTATTTCTGGTATCACAGAATAATCATCTTCTAACACAAACAGCTACACATAAGCAACAAAGGGTATTCCCTAATAGCTTGATACTATCTTCTCATCATGATAAATTAGACAGAAATGAGCTTAATAAGTATTTTAGGAATATATCTGGCTGTGTTATATTCGCATCATTGCAAACACTGTTATCTGCCAAGAATGAGAATGTAAAAGAAATACTAATGAAACGAGTAAATCTTCTAATTGTAGATGAAATCCATAACTTTATCAAGAATAAGGGGAATGAGTTTATTCATGCTATGCCTAAAGAGTGTAAGATTTTCGGTATGACGGCAACGCCATTTCAGGGCATTCTGGACAATATGAAGTATGTAACAGAAATATGTCCTGACATGAAGATGATCCATCATGAGTATCTGCGAGATTGTATTGACAATGGAACTTTATCAAAAATTGATTATACTATTATAAATAGCGGGCAAAGTGTTGTTGATGTATTTGATTTTAGCCATGGGTTGATGGAATTAGCCAAGCAAGAGCTAACTATGGATTGTTCGACAAAAGACAAGATTGAGGCTGCTATACGAAGGACAAGACTGGCAAAGAAGGTGTATGATACCCAGTCAAACTTTAATGAAAAAGCATTGGTTTTTTGCTCACCTTCACGAGGGTTTAAGACAACTTCATTCCATGCAAAACTATCAGCATTGATATTTAATAATGAGCCATTTATCCCTAAAATTGAGCCAACGAATAAGGATATTTTGGGGAATTTTAAGAGGGCAGCGTTCATTTCATCTGATATGACTAATGATGAAAAACAAGAATTGATGGATAACTTTAGAGTTCTGAATAAGCCTCCGTATGTATTGTGCACGGTAGGAATGTTAGTTGAGGGGTTTAATTTTCCTGACTTGCAAAACCTTATACTGCTTAGACCAACATTAAGTATGCGTCTTTTTGAGCAACAACTTGGACGGATACTGCGTAAGCCTGAGAAGGTAAATAAGGAATGGGGGAAGATTTATGAGGTTGCTGACAATATAGACATATTGTATGAGAAATTTAATAATCAGATATTTAACCCTTCTGTGGCAGAACAATTGCAAATATTGCAGCCTCGTATCCGATTTGAACTATTGATGTTTAATAACAGGGCGTCTTGTGAGGATACTAAGAATATAAAGATTACGGAGATAAGGGATAAGGATACATTGCATATAGCAATAAAGAACTCTGCCACAAATCAGCAGGTTAAACATCTTGAGAAGATGATTGAATTGTTGGAAAAAGTTGAATATGGATGTATGTCAAATGAACATCAGACACTACAGAAGGTTGCTGGATGTATTAGAATGAATACGATTGATGATGTCTATGCTGTGGTAGAACTTATCAAGAAGTTGTCTATTGTAAAGCAAAATGCCATCAACGATGATAATTTGAGTTGTAGCTGTAAAAAGAATAAGCCAGTTATTATAGATAAGTTAATTTGCTTATTAAAGCTAAATGTTGCTCATAAAATAGAAAAGGTTGCCCTGCCACCATTGGACAGGATGAAGATTACTCAAGAGATAGGTTGTGGGGATAATATGCAGGTATTTAAGGCTGATTGTTTCTGCCAAGGATTAAGTCAAGGAGTTGAGAATATAAGGGGGATTGTGTCAAAATATGAGCAAGATGCTACATCCAGTAATAGGGGCAATAAAGTTAAACAAATAATAAAAAGTGAACAATTCTTAATTAAATATTACAATAACTGGTTGCAGTTTGTTTGATGTATGTATGTTTTTTCTTGACAATGTTAAAATTATAGTGTATATTGATTATATCATTATATTAGGAGTATTAATATGTGGGATTGGAGAGAGTTTATTGCCATTCTTGGAGCAGTTTTTGCAGGATATGAGCCATTACTCCCTCTATTGCAAAAGAGAAACGAAATCGGAGGGATAAAATGGAAAAGAACACACTCAAAGTGACTGCTGAAGAATATGCGATTGTATTAGAAAGAGAGTTTTCCCATTATTTACGTATACTAAAGAAGAATAAAATTACATCAACCGAGTTTATTCTTAGTGTAGGGACGTTATTGGATGATATACGCAGTAGCCTCATCGGGGGATATGCCGATATGACAGATGAAGAATGGAGTAAATAAATGATTAGCGATAAAGATAGAGAAATAATTGAGGATATGAATGCAGGCATTAGAGGCAATTATAGTATTGAGGAATTATTTAAGCGGTTGTCTCCATATGATATGCTTGAATTGATAGGTCTTGGGGATAGGTTTGTGCAGATAAATTTAGCACTATGTTTGCCATCAGAATACCTGCCTAAAATGCTTGAAGTTAGAGGCATGGATATTCACCCTGCTGCATTAATTGAAGTTGCTGGCAGGATGCATCAGGAAGATTTGCATACGCTAAAGAAGTATGTATATCATTACAATAAAGGAAAAGGGATGGATATTTATACTGCTGACATGCTGAAGGAAATCTTGGCTGCAAGGATGCTATCTGAAGATAAAATTTTTCTAATGAGAGATAGAGACGAAAATATCGCAGATTTGGCAGTATGCTCGGCTTGCGGAAAAAGGCATGAATAAAGGGATTGACTATGCCAACAAAGAAAATTGATAGACCAAAGAAAGAAATTCATTATGTCGTCTGCCCTATGTGTGCAATGAATAGAGTTGTCCATAAGAAGGGTAGCAGGGCAATATTAGAGCATAAATCATTGGACATAAAAGAGCCAGGGCGAGTCGTCTTTGGTGCTATTAACGTTCAGTCTGACCCATTCATTGATATTAGGATGGCTGTAGGCGGGACAACAGGATTTAAGAGGGTTAAGACATTCTCTTTGCCTGAAGTCATTAAGTCTGGTGTATATAAAGACTTCGAGGATCAGATAAAGGAACAGTGCTTGCAGATACTAAATGTATTAGGGCATGCAGTAGCAGAATCACCTATATCGAATATACCACTACCTGCTCCTCAATCCATTAAAAAGCCTGTAGAAAAAGCTAATATCAATCAGGCACCTAAGACTGATATTGCTATACGAGATTGGATACATGATTACTTTACAGATATATTAATAAAATCACCTGTCAGTAAGAATGTTTTTGAAGAGAGATATTCAGGCATGAGCTTACATCTGCCCTCTGGCGATATATTTAGCACAGAGAATCTTGACTTAGGAATGTTGTATGATGTGATTATGCGAGAGGTAAACAAAATGCCGAAGAAGAAAGCTAAATCTGTGGATGAAATGGGTGATGATGAGTTTAATGAGTATATAAGTAAGCAGACAAAAAGAGATATTGATTACTAAATATTTCTTCTTGATATTAAAAATCAATAAGGACGGTGGAAACTATGAGTGGTAGTGGAAATTACAAAGTAGACTCGTTTTTCTTTTCTTATGATGGGAAGTTATTGGATGACCAGATACTGCCTTGTTATACAATAGTAGCAAGCAATGATGGAGAGTTAACTCTTGCCGAGAATTATCTTGATAGAAATGGAGAAATGGAATCGTCGGTTATCCTGGTTACATCAGACGGCACTAATATGACATGGGTAAAGAGACAAATAGAAAAAGAAGCCTTATGGTTGGCATATGCTTGTGCTGTTGCGTTGGCTATGGTTGGATGTAGAATAGATACCATTAGAGATGAGGTTGATGTTGGGCAAGCTTTATAA
>ERZ1292625.2526-Hain-H41-01um-R1-2526-length-16687-cov-11_pt1 | contig 16687 bp, 16 predicted proteins | sample MGYA00564400_ERZ1292625 | MGnify/ENA primary metagenome ERZ1292625 (study PRJEB36523, sample SAMEA6512639) | groundwater metagenome | collected 2019-01-08 | study: AquaDiva: Metagenomics assemblies of 32 groundwater samples | reverse complement strand
TCTCATAAAAAAGAAAAAGTATCTTTTTCCGATATAATTGCGAGTTTTCGCGCTAAGATATTGTTTACAACGGGATGCGCACTCCTTCTTTTTATTGGGGTGATATTTGTGTTGGTAAGATTTTTTGCTGATATTATCTTGATATCAAGCATTTTTGGAATCATCGCAATAACGATAACCTTCATTATTTTATACGTAGTAGTTGCACGAACGTCCGCAAAGTTTCTTACTGAGTATCACAATTTTATTAAGCTACAAACAGCGGTGATTAGCAGACTTAAGAGCGAACATCAAGAAAGTATAGATATCTTGCTTGTTCGAGACAAACAACTCTCAGAGATAAATAGACGGCTTATGAAGTCAAATGTAGATCTTGACTCAAGTACAAAATTGCTCATTAGAAAGGACCGAGAACTTGTTGCCGTAAACGAACAGTTGATAAACATAGATGAACTTAAGTCCGAATTTGTTACGACGGTAGCGCATCAGCTTCGCACACCACTTTCAGGAACAAAGTGGATTTTGAGCATGCTTTCTAAGGGAGAGCTCGGTCCAATTACTGAAGAAGAGCGATCGTATCTTATAAAAGCGTATGATAGCAATAATCGGATGATTGTTCTGGTGAACGAACTCTTGGATATTGAACGTGTTGAGAATAACAAAATACAATACACATTTTCTGAAATTGACCTTTTTGAAATTACAGATAAGCTTATTAGCGAACTTTCGCCTTCTGTAAAATTAAAAGGCGTTGAAGTTTCAGTGCAGGGAAGAGAAGCACCATTTAAAGCTATCGGGGATATTCAAAGAATAACCACCGTAATACAAAATCTTCTTGATAATGCAACAAAATATATTTCCGGAAAAGGGGAGGTTGTGATCAAGATAGAAAAAGATGGCACGCAGGCTAAATTTACAATAAAAGACTCGGGGATTGGTGTTCCTGTAAGTGCGCACGACAAAATTTTTACCTTATTTTATCGTGCGCCGAACGCTACTGAAACAGAAGCAGACGGTACTGGGGCGGGATTGTACCTCTCTAAGAAGATATTGGATAAACACAAAGGAAAGATATGGTTTGAAAGCGAAGAAGGAAAAGGCTCGACGTTCTATTTTACATTGCCACTAGACACAAAGGTTGATACGACGACAATGTAAAAAAGGACAAAAGTGTTGATTTGCCACAGGCCATAGTCTGCGATATAATAAGCAAATTAATAATACAGAGAGGCAAAATGCATCTACTGGATCGGGGGACATAAATAATTCTGCATAGAAATTTTACCGTATGGGAAATGATAAACATCAACATTCTAGATTAAAGATTTGCGTTTCAGGAGCTGCTGACACAACGCATTGCGGTCCAGAGGCCATGGATCTTAGTAAAGAACTTGGGCGCGAGATCGCGCGACAGGGCGCTATTTTGGTTACTGGAGCAACGACAGGGTTCCCCATTTGGGCGGCAATGGGTGCCAAGGAAGCAGGCGGTACTTCTATTGGGCTCTCGCCAGCATCAACAGAGAAGGAGCATGTGGAGGTTTATAAGCTTCCTCTTGATTACCTCGACATTATAATCTACACAGGGTTTGGTTATTCTGGGAGAAATCTTCTTCTTACACGTTCTTCAGACGGTGTAATTGTAGGATGTGGGCGCATCGGGACTATCAATGAATTCACGATTGCATTTGAAGATCATAAACCACTCGGCGTTCTCGAAGGTCCATGGGAGACTGATGAGGTTATAAAGATGATGCTCGACAAGAGTCATCGCAAAGAAGAAGGAAAGGTTGTCTGGAACGAAAGTCCAAAGGAATTGGTTGCAGGACTTATCAAAACGATTCAGGAGAGTAAGATTTGTGATTTGGGAGAAGCATGTACTCTTTATGCGTATGAAAATAGTGATGGTGTTGGCGGGAAGACAGGTGAGCGCGTGCTGTAAAAACAAAAAAACAGTGCCACTCAAAGGTGGCACTGTTTTTTGCTAAGAGAGTTTACTTTACTTCATTAACAATGTTCGCAAATGTCTCGGGATTCTTTTCTGCAAGAAGAGCAAGGATTTTGCGGTCAATAATAATGTTGTTCTTCTTGAGCGCATCAATGAACTTAGAATATGAAAATCCAAGAGGGCGAAGCGCGGCGTTCATCTTTACGGTCCAAAGACGACGGAATACGTTCTTTTTGTCGCGACGATGTGCGAAAGCATAATTGCCCGCGTGTGCGATAGCATCGTTTGCCTGAATCTCTTTATTGCCACGTCCAAAACGATAGCCCTTTACTTGGACCAATACATTGTGGCGGTGATTTAATGATGTTTTTCCTCGTTTTACTCTTGTCATGGTATTTTACTTTATAAGTCCTGGTAAAAAGCGCGCCTTCTGCTTGTTTGTGAAGGTGAGCTGGTTGGGGCGTTTGCCTGCAAGCTGGCTTGAACGGCTAGCCTTTGCATTAAAATGGTTCTTCCCTGGACGGCGAGCAATAATCTTGCCGGTCTTGGTTATTTTGAGTCTCTTTGTGTATGATTTGTTGGTTTTCATAAATGTAATGCTACTTTTTTGATGCGCGTTCGATTACGATGATGAGTCCTTTTGGAGTTTTTAAGGGCTCTCCAGAAACGCGGTATTCTTCGGAAATGAGGGTGAGCAATCTGTCGAGACGTTCTTTTTTGAATCCCATTTCCGCATACTTCGATCTCCCTACGAGAAACAAGGTAATCTTCACGCGATGCCCTTCCTTGAGCCACTTTGAAGCATTCTTTGCCTTAAGCTCAAGGTCGTGTTCGGAAGTCCCGATTTTTACTTGCAGTGATTTTGTTTCCGTAACATGCGAGCGCGACTTAGCTTCCTTAAGCTTTTTGCTTTGCTGATACTGGAATTTTCCATAATCCATGATCTTCGCAACAGGAGGCACTGCGGTTGGGGAGATCTCAATGAGATCTAGTCCAAGTTCCACTGCCTTTTGAAGCGCTTCCGAGAGTGAGAGAACGCCAAAATTTTCGCCTGTATCCGTAATAACACGGAGTTCTTTAGCGCGAATTTGATGGTTGATTTTCGTTCTTGGATTCAATGGATTAATAAAACCGCAAGTACATTGCGGAATCCCATATAATATAGGCTATTTTCAAAAATAAGTCAATGAGTCAAGCACGGTCTATAATGGAAGCACTTAAAGCGGGGGAAATATGAAAAAGCCCTTTGGTCGAGGGCTTTTTCATCAAACATCGAATTACTTCTTGCTGATTTGTTGCCAGAGCCAAACAGCCGCAAGTATCCCGACGATAAACCATACAAGCCAGGTTAGAATCATAAAACCACCCAAAGAACTCATCATTTCATATCCATATCCATCACCCATGTTTGCGCTTGCGATCATTGGTATCACGAACATTAAACTAAACACTGTTCCTAGTATTTTTTTCATAATGTTTTTAAATTAATTAATGCGAGAGACCTAAATATAGTATATACCTAGCAAACGAGTGTGCCAACACTCCCTCCTTGGACTATTTTTTTAATGTTACCTTTTTTTAGAAGGTTAAATACACAGAGAGGAAGATTGTTATCCATGGCAAGTGAAATCGCTGCATTATCCATCACCGCGATATGAGTATCTTTAATTGCATCAAGATGTGAAATGGTTCTGATTTTTTTTGCATCTGCATGCTTGTGCGGGTCTTTTGAATAGATACCGTCTACTTTTGTTGCTTTGAGCACGATGTCGCAGTTGAGTTCAAGTGCTGCTGCTACTGCCGCTGTGTCGGTGGTAACATATGGGTTGCCCGTTCCTCCTCCAATAATAACCACACGTCCTTTTTCCAGGTGGCGAATGGCACGACGACGGATGTATGGCTCTGCCACCGAATCGATGCGAATCCGTGTTTGCAGACGAGCCGGCTGACCGAAGTGTTCAAGGATATCAACGAGCGCCATGCTGTTAATGACCGTTGCGAGCATGCCCATATAGTCTGCGGTTGCACGCTCTATCATCGTTTCGTTTTTTGAAAGTGTTGCCCCGCGAAGAAAGTTTCCTCCGCCTACGACGATTACAATTTGAGCTTTTGTTTCCGTGACAACTTCATGAAGTTCCTTTGCGAGGTCGAGGATAAAATCAGTATCAATACCAAAAGAATTTTTACCAGCAAACTGTTCGCCCGAGAGTTTGAGTAAAATTCTTTTTGGTTTTTTCATTAGGTGCATTGTAACATATTTGTGCCAGCTTTATGAAAGAAGGTGAAAAAAGCTCGTTTTTGTGGTATAATTGCTCTACAAATATTTTTCGTTGAGAGCGTTCTTCCAAAGAGCACAGCGAAATTTTTTATGCATAAATCTCAAAATTCTATATTCGCCAATCACCCCCGAGGTTTTTTCCCGGTTATTGCGGCGCTTGCGGGAAACTTCTTGCTCATGATTGCCAAGTTTTTTGGCTTTGCCATTTCGGGCTCAGCTGCGATGTTTTCTGAGGCGATTCATAGCTTGGCGGATACGATGAACCAAGGGCTTCTTCTGGTGGGTATACGACGGTCGCTTCGCGTGGCTGATGACGGGCATACGTATGGCTATGGGCACGAACGCTTCATTTGGGCGCTCATATCAGCATGCGGAGTTTTTTTTGTTGGTGCAGGGATCACGATATATAAAGGAGTTACTTCACTCATGTATCCCCACGAGATTGTTTTTTCTCCGCTCGTGTTCATTATTTTATTAATCGCTCTCTTTACTGAAATTATTACTTTTTTTGTTGCATATAGAGAGTTGAGAAAACACAGTGAGGGGATGAGCATTCAAGAAGCGCTACGTGACGGCGACCCCACCACGATATCGGTGCTGTACGAGGACGGCGTTGCGATTCTCGGCGTCTTGGTTGCGCTCTTGGGGATCACATTTTCATACTACACACATACGAGCTATGGCGATGCGATGAGCTCAATAATCATTGGTATGATGCTTGTGTGGATTGCAGTCCTGCTCATCAATAAGAATCGCGAGTTCTTGACTGGAAAAGCAATGCCGGAAGATCTCAAAGATGAAATAATAGCGCTCTTGGAAGCAGAGCCTGCAATAGAAAAGGTTATTGATTTTAAGTCCACATCAATCAATATCGGCGAGTATCGTATTAAGTGCGAAGTAGAGTTTAATGGTACCGCTCTTCTTAGAGAGATTCGCGAGGCAGGAGACCTCAGGGATGACTTCGATGTTATTCGAGATGACTATGGTGAGTTCGTGCGTTTTTGTTCCGAGTTTATTGACCGTATCCCGCGTTTAATAGGCAACAAAATTGATGAAATAGAAAAGAAGATTCAGGCTGAAGTTCCAGGAGTCAAGCATATCGATATTGAGATTAATTAGAAATACGGTCTCCCATTGTAGCGAGGTCTTGAGGCAGGGTGCATATAATAAAAACACGCGCGCTTTTTTTCCAAAAAGCGCGCGTGTTTCCTAAGCTAGTAGTCTAAAACTTTCTATAAACAACGTCCGTCTTGCGAGGAACATTTGCAGATGGCGTATCTACCGTGTCCAAGATGGAGAACCGCAAGAGCGGTCAAGATCATGAAGAGCTGGAATTCGTACCCGCCATTCATCACCGAGAAACCGTTTACTAGATGCACTTTGATGATTGCGACAATGAGTATGATAATCATTACCCATGCTGCAAAGTTGGTGAGTGCACCGAGAACCATGAGAGCACCCGCCGTAACCTCCGTGATTGCGACAAGCCATGCGACCCATGCCGCAAAGCCGATTGATGCGAAGAATTGAACTGTGCCATCCATCATCATGAGCTTCTGAATTCCGTGGAAAAGGAACACGCCTCCGAGAGCGATGCGAAGCAAGAGAAGCGCGACATTTTTACCTTGTTCGCCTTCAAACAATTGAAAACCTTTTTTCATAACATTAAAAATTATTACCTAATAAGGACTCCTTAAATTATATCACGGTGCAAGTATTTGGGTAGAGTGGGGGGTAAAGAAAAGCGGAAAAATAGTCGGCCATCGGCAAGCCACACCGCTAGTCTTTGCGAAAGCAGAGGCTGGTTTTTTATTTGTGGGGTGGGGGTTGACAAAGACATATAAAATGTTATACTTAGAGCAGTAAAAAGTATTGATTTTAATCCGTAATTTCACTGGAAAAAAGGAGCAAGTCATGTTTAAAAATTTGTTTGTAGCACTGTTTGCTGTTTTGGTTGTTGGTGTTGCACATGCGACACCCCCGACGACAGACAAGGGCGACACAATCTACGTTTCAAAAAAAGACATAGACAAAATGAACAGAGCTGGCCAAGTAGGCCCGACTCCGAGCATAACGTGGGGAACATACTACGAAGTCTTAACTGATGAAGCTACTTTTTGCAGGGTCCGTGCGACAGTCGTCGGACTCCACATTTTTGCCAGTAGTGGGAAAATGATGGGTTCAGGGGTCTTGAACAAAAGGACTAATAAACTTGATTATTACAAGGTCCCGCCAGAAGGTCAGGCACTGGTAGAAGCTTGCGCGAAATATGCAGAGTATCTTCCTGAGGAAGCGAAAAGATCCTTGGTCGGTATCCACAGTAATTAACAAGTTTAGTATTCTTGTACACACCGCCAGTCTTTGCATTTTGTAGGACTGGCGGTTTTTTATTGTGGGAGAGGGGGGGGATTAAATATCTTACGCTCTCAAATAAAAATCCGCCACCTCAGACTCTGAGGCGACGGATAGAAAACGAACACAGCAATTTTTTAAACCTTGATTGTTGCAACGACATAATCAGGAGGCGAATAGCTGATTGGGGACTTTTCCAATTCTTCTATGAGATTTCCGAATTTATGAGCAAGGTCTTCGTCTTTGAGGACGTGCTTAGCTGCTGAGGAAAAACTTTTTAGAAGCCCAATAAGGTCAGGTGTGTTGGACACATTTTCTTCGCGCCTGAATCTCTGAATCGAATACTCGATGCCAGTGTCAATTTCGCTGAAGAGCTCTTCAAATTTCTCGCCCATGTAAGGATCAGCTGAAAACCTTTCAAAAAACGGAAATGCAAGATGCTTGATTCGTTCTATTGTTTCAGGGTTTTTGGTGCTTTGAAACATTCTCCAGTCATACTCGATCAAGACCACACTTTCCTTTGCAACACGCAAGCTTTCTTCAAGCACCTGCTTCCGCTTCTCTGGAGCGATATGCATGAGTACGAAACGCTGATGTACAATATCGAAGAATTTATCGGGGAAATCCAACTTCTTCGTTAAGTCAGCTTGAACACCATGGTACGGTCTGCCTATGCTATCAAGCTGACTCTTCATGGTCGCTAAGACATCTTCCCGACAGTCAAGATGAACATACGTTCCTCCCTTTTCGAAAACAAAAACTGCGAGCATTGAGTTTGGCCCAGCTCCCGAATCAAGAACTTTTTTGCCGTCCAGGTCAAATTTGTTTAGCACTGTTCCAGATAGCCAGCTTGGATAAGCCGTTTCTTTTAAGCGGTCCATTTCTTCCTGAGGAATTTCTTTGCGAGTATAGAATTCTTTGGATTCCATAGCGTATCTCCTTTTAATTGATTGTAAAGTTCGGTTTTGTACCCCTTTTTAATCATATCACAAAAACAGGAAATTGTAAAGTGGTAAGCCTTTTGGCAAGGAAGGTCTGGGTTTTTATGGGTGGGGATTCATCGGTAACGAGTTACTAGGTCTGCTCAAGTGAGTACACTTTGCGCGCGCCAAGTACTCTCGACCCCAACTCAGCGACCCAGTGAGTACACTGTATGCCCGCTTCCGTTTTTCGACCACCAAATGCAAGGTTCATCGGTCACAGATATTTTGGTCGCGCTTTAAAGGACATTGCGCGACATGATTCTGCCGAATCAAAAAATTCCGCGACCCCGCCTCGCGCCGTCGCGCTCCGGCCTTCGATTCCCCGGGTAGCTCCCCGAAATAAAAAACAGCCCGACTTTGTGAAGTCGGACCATTTTTCATTTTGTGGAGATGGGGGGAATCGAACCCCCGTGCAAAAGGCGTTCAGTGAGGGATCTACAGAGCATATCTTGTTTTATTTCCCCGAGGGGAATTTAAAGAACATGAATATTAAACAAGCAACGCTTCATGTTCTCGATTCTCTTTGATTTGAAACAATACCAAGACGTCATTGTTTCTATCCCGAAATTTATATCACCCGTCTTTCTCATCGGAAGTCAGAAAGAACGAATGCGGCTTAGGCTAAAGCGTAAACCGGAGCAAAGTCGTTCGCCTTAAAGAAAGGTGAAACTACTGACTTTGCTTTTGCAACATAGTTTTTTGCAACTAGATGTTTTTCTCTTGAGTGCGAGGAAAAGAGAAATCTCGGCTCTGCGCCTCACTGAGTTGACCCCTTGTCTAGGCCGGTCATCCCCATATATTTTCAAAGTTCACATTAGCGCCCTTGCTTGATATCCCGTAGGACATCTCGTTCGGACTCTCGTTTCTTCATGGTCTCGCGCTTGTCGTGGAGCTTTTTACCCTTCACGACCGCGATTTCTACCTTGATCTTACGTCTTTTATTATACATTGCAACGGGTACTATTGTCAACCCTTTCTTTGATTCATGCGCTGCGAGCTCGCTAATCTCGGTTTTTGTGAGAAGAAGCTTACGATTCCGCATCGCTTCATAGCCTTTTTGTGTATTGCCTGGTTGATACGGGTTGATAGTCGCACCAATAAGAAATGCCTCGCCTCCGCGTACTATTATATGTGCGCCTTCAAGCGAGCCGTGTTTCGCGCGGACGGCTTTTACTTCGATACCAAGAAGCTCGATACCCGATTCGTATCGCTCGAGGATCTCGTAGTTGAAGTGCACCTTTTTATTTTGGATAAGCGACATCGGGACATTTTAGCATTTTGAGAGGTACTTGACAATAAGTATCAAAAGCGAGATAATAAAATACGAAGTTCTTTAATTAACCTGAAAGGGGAGTACTTGAAATGAGTATTGCACTAACTGTAAGCAGCATGGCGGGATTTGTGATTGTTGTAGTTGGCGGATTGACCTTCTGGCGCTGGTTGTACAAGCGCTCGCTGAAAAATTTAAAAGACGGTGACACATGTCCGCACTGCAAGAGAACAAATGCAATCAACAAAACTGTTACTTCGCCTGTGGCTGATGCATCGGCGAATCTTTTCGGAGAGGACGGCGAATTTCCAACTTTTCGCGCTATGGTGAAAATCTGGTGCGAGTTCTGTAATTTTAATTATCAGGGTACTCAAAAAACCTGAATTTAAAGTTCTGTATTAGACAAAACCCATCCATGTGATGGGTTTTTTATTCTGTGGTATATGAGATTGACAAGAATTATAAGAAGCGTAGTATTTTTATGGATACACTATTGGTCATCACGAAGAAAGTCTTTAGTGGAGGTCTCTATGGGCACTATCTTAATTCAAGCAGGTTTTATTGTTCTGGGAATCGTCGTTGCTTTGTGGGGGATTCGATTCTTGTTTAAATGATGGTAAACAATGCAAAAGACCTGCTTCCCGTGGGTCTTTTTCTTTTCTCGCAAAACACAATATTTTGTGTATAATACGCTAATCATGGACATATTTAAGAACAAAAATAAAAAGGATGACATTAAAGATAGCTCACCAAAAGCTCATGAGCAAAAAGAAAAAATTCCACCAGTAGGATTGCCAAACGGTGCCCCTGTATCTAGTGGTGGGCAGTTTTTTTCAAACATACTCACAACAATACTTGTGTTGCTAATCGTTGCCACACTCTATTCAATGGTTATGGAGAACAAGGCAAAAGTTGAGGAAGTTGCAATCTCAAAAATTGCTCAAGATATTTCAGCTGGCAGTATTAAATCCATCTCGGTTGCAGGAGGAGAGGTGAGTGCTGAGTATACTGATGGCACGAAGAAAAAATCAAAGAAGGAGGTTGATGCGTCGCTTTCTCAAACGCTTGTGAACTACGGCGTCTCATCGGAGAATCTTGCAAAGGTTGCTATTGAAGTAAAAAAGGAAAGCGGGTTTGGATACTGGGCGCTCAACATGCTGCCTTTCTTGTTGCCGATACTACTCATTATTTTCTTCTTTTGGTTTATCTCACGACAGGTCAAGGGTGCGGGCGTGCAGGCATTCTCATTTGGACAATCAAAGGCTCGCATGATTGATCCTAATGATGCAGGGCAACGCGTCACATTCAAAGATGTCGCTGGTGCAAAAGAAGCAAAAGAAGAGCTTATCGAAATCGTTGACTTTCTTCGCAATCCGCAGAAATTTTTGGACATTGGAGCGCAGATTCCAAAGGGCGTGCTACTTATGGGAGCTCCTGGTACAGGGAAGACACTTCTTGCGCGCGCGGTAGCAGGAGAGGCAGGGGTTCCGTTTTTTCACCTTTCAGGTTCAGAATTCGTAGAAATGTTTGTCGGAGTTGGCGCATCGCGTGTGCGTGATCTTTTCAAAATGGCAAAAAAGTCTGCACCAGCCATTATATTTATAGATGAGATTGATGCAGTGGGGCGTGTTCGTGGAGGAGGAACAGGAGGTGGCAACGACGAGCGTGAACAGACATTGAACCAGATTCTTGTTGAGATGGATGGTTTCGAGCCCAATGAAAAAGTCATCGTCATGGCGGCGACGAACCGCCCCGACGTGCTTGACCCCGCACTTTTGCGCCCTGGCCGATTTGATCGTCGTGTGATGCTCGAGCTTCCTGATCGTGAAGGTCGTGAGGAGATTCTCCAGATTCATGTCAAGAAGAAACCCCTTGCAGAAGACATAAACTTGAAAGTGATTGCAGAACGAACGCCTGGTTTTTCTGGCGCGGACTTATATTCTCTTATGAACGAAGGAGCGATTCTTGCAGCACGCGAAGAGAGAAAGAAGGTTGCGCAGTTCGACCTCATTCGCGCCATTGAAAAGGTCATGCTCGGGCCCGAACGAAAGAGCCACATTCTTTCAAAAGAAGAAAAGAAAATTACTGCGTACCACGAAGCAGGGCATGCACTCGTCGCTTCAGTTCTTCTACACTCTGACCCTGTTCACAAAATATCCATCATCGCGCGCGGTCATGCGGGAGGGTATACGATGAAGCTTCCTCTTGAGGAGAAGCGCCTCCATTCAAAGAAAGAATTTCTGGATGACATTGCGATGTCTCTCGGTGGATATGTCGCGGAAGAAATGGTGTTTGGAGATATAACAACAGGCCCATCAAACGATCTTCAGGTAGCGACTGCTCTCGCGCGCGACATGGTCACAAAGTACGGCATGTCAGAAAAGCTCGGACCCGTTGCTCTCGAAGGATCCGAAGGGCGCGTGCTCTTCGGGGGACGTGGAGTTGGAGGACATGAATATTCAGAAGATGTGTCAGCAAAAATCGATGGAGAGGTATCAAAAATAATGAATGAAGCTTTTGAGAGGGCTCGTAAGGTAGCTACTGAACACAGAAAGACTCTTGATGCGATTGCAGATGAGCTCATTCTCAATGAGTCAATAGAACGAGAAGATTTTGAAAAGATTCTTATTGCAAACGGCATCATGCCAAAAAAGAAAAAAGAGGAAGTAATAGCATAACGCATGTTTACATACAAAAACACTCGCAACATTTGTTGCGAGTGTTTTTGTATAAAGTTGATTTGCATGTCACTGTCCGCCCACTTGGACTCGAACCAAGGACCGCAGAGATATATCTTCGATATAATTTCAGCATTCGCTCGGAATTGCTAAACACTGTGCGCCCACTTGGACTCGAACCAAGGACCGCGGAGATATATGAATACATATAATGACGGCACTCGGATGCTATGTAAGTGAGTACACTTCCACACATCCTCGTTTGTCATTATAAGCGCCGTGCTCTGGTCCGCCCACTTGGACTCGAACCAAGGACCGCAGAGATATAAGCTCTGTGCTCTAACCTACTGAGCTATGGGCGGGATTGACCATTATCTTATAGCAAATAGGGTATGTTCGCAAGATGCTCCCTACCTACACTTTTTTATTCCCAATGAGTGCCGTGATGCGTTTTGATGACGCGGTCGCGGAGAAAGGGATGGTGTTTGAGCTCAGAATCAGCGTCAATGATTCTTTGCGCTTCGTTTCGAGCGGCTTCGACCATTTTGATATTTTTAATAGCCTCCATGCCGAGGTCTGAAATGCCCCATTGCTTACCACCGCCGAGCTCACCTGCGCCACGAAGCGCGAGATCAAGCTCGGCGAGTGCGAAGCCGTTTTTTGCTGATACGAGAGCTTTAAGACGCTTTAAAGAAGTTTCATTTGTAGAGGTGGGGAGAAGATAGCAGTAGGGCTGGTGCACGCTTCGCATTACGCGACCACGGAGTTGGTGCAGACTTGCGAGGCCAAAACGTTCTGCGCCTTCGATGACGATGATTGTAGCATTAGGCACATTGACACCGACCTCAACGACCGATGTTGCAACAAGAATATCAATCTCTCCTTTTGCAAAACGCGCCATGATAATTTCTTTGTCTTTTGGAAGCATTTTCCCGTGCAAAATATCTATCGTGAACTCAGGAAAAATTTTTTCTTTGAGGCGAATAGCTTCTTCTTTTACAGATTTAACGTTGAGGGCGAGCTCCTTTTCAGGGTCGGGCTCATCAATGCGCGGGCATATGATAAATGCTTGCCTTCCATTTTTTATTTCTGCACGAATTTCTTCCTCAACACGCTTGCGAACACTTGGTGTTACGAGCTCTGTTTTGATAGGCAAGCGTCCCGCGGGCATTTCGTCGAGAAGGGTGAGATCGAGGTTGCCATAAATTGTGAGCGCAAGGGTACGGGGGATTGGAGTTGCAGTCATTGAAAGAAAATGGGGAGAAATAGCATCTTTACGCGCGAGGGTGCCACGTTGGGCGGTGCCGAAGCGATGTTGTTCATCGACGATTGCAAGAGCGAGATTTTTAAACACGACGTTTTTTTGAATGAGTGAATGCGTGCCGATGAGGATGGGGAGCGTACCTTCTTTTACCCATTTGAGAAGTTGTGTGCGCGAAACCGTCGTCGCTCCGCTCGGGTCGACTTTTGAAGGGAATTTTTTACAGGTGCTTCCTGTGAGAAGTCCGATCTCGATTGGCAGATCGCGGAAGTATTCAATGAAACTTTTGAAATGCTGTTCCGCAAGTATCTCGGTTGGCGCCATGTATGCTACTTGGAGATTTCCGAATTTATTATCGCGTGGAGCGGAGGTTGTCACAACGTATGCGGCGCTCGCAGCAACGAACGTTTTACCCGAGCCCACATCGCCTTCGAGGAGTCGCGCCATGGGAGACGTCTTTTGAAGATCAGAAAGGATATCTTGAAGCGCTTGCAATTGTCCTCCTGTCGGCGTGAAATGGAATCGAGAAATAAATCGATCGAGCGTTTCCTTTTTTGGTTTTATCGTAAAAGCATCATGCGCTTTAAAGAGTGCGCGCTCTCGTTTTTGTGCGAGCTGGATTGCAAATACTTCCTCAAAGGCAAAGCGTTTACGCGCGGAACTCGCATCGTCATTATTTTTCGGAGCGTGTATCCATACGAGTGCGGTGCGAAGCGCGGGAAGATGATACTTCTTTAAAATATCATCGGGGATCATTTCTTGCACGTGGTTGAGCACGCCCATAGCAAGGGTCTTCTCAATGTGATGGTAGATGAAACTTGAACTTATGCCTTTTGTCTCTGGATATACAGGAAAGAGCAATGTTTCACTTTCGCCCTGCCACAATGAATGATCTTTTTCAATGGGGATATTATCCAACTGAGAAATCTCGGGGTTGGTCATATAAAGTGTGCCTTTGCGATCCTCGATCTTTCCCGAAAGTTTTACCATCGTATTCGGCAAAAGTTTTTTCGCCATGTAGGCCTGATGAAACCACACTACTTTTATTTTCCCTGTACTATCTTCTACAATCGCTTCTGCCATGGGAACTTTTGTGCGAAAACTCCGGCGAACATTTGTCGAGACGACACGCCCGTGCACTGTAACAAGCTCTCCTTGAGCAAGGCTGTCAATTGTTCGCGAAGAACCTTGCGACTCATAGCGGACGGGGAAGTAGTAAAGCATATCCCGTACATTTGTGATGCCGAGTTTTGTGAGACCTGTTTTTTGTGGAGGGGTGAGACGAAAAATCTCAGAGAGGGGTGTTCCAGGGAGTACAGGAAGACTGTTTTTCACGATAGTTTGATTTTACCATCTTCCTTAAATTCTACAGAATTTGCTATAATGGCTATGGTCAGTTCATTTTACATTAGGAGGCAATCATGGACACAAACTACCTTTCTGGGTTAGTTGTTTTACCGTGGTGGGGATATGTTGTGGTTACCTTGGTACTCACACACATCACCATTGCTTGCATAACTATTTTTCTGCATCGACATCAGGCGCATCGCGCACTCGACCTGCATCCAATACCTAGTCACTTCTTCCGCTTTTGGCTCTGGCTTACAAGCGGAATGGTTACGAAGGAATGGGCTGCAGTACATCGAAAACACCATGCGTGGTGCGAAAAGAGCGATCCACACAATCCTAAGAAACGCGATCCGCATAGCCCTGTCGTGTATGGTCTCCGCAAAGTTTTTTGGGAAGGTTCGGAACTTTACCGCGAAGAAGCCAAGAATCCAGAAACTCTGGAGAGGTATGGGCAGGGAACCCCTGACGACTGGATTGAGAGAAATCTCTATACCAGATACAGTGCAAAAGGAGTTGCGCTCATGCTTATCATTGATGTCGTTTTGTTTGGCCCTATTGGCATCACCATGTGGGCAGTACAGATGCTTTGGACTCCTGTTATGGCAGCAGGCATCATAAACGGTATAGGGCATTATTGGGGGTATCGTAACTTTTCACCTGATGATCAGTCAACGAATATTTTGCCGTGGGGCATTATCATCGGTGGAGAAGAACTGCATAACAACCATCATGCGTATCCTACATCAGCAAAGCTTTCGAGCAAGTGGTACGAGTTTGATATCGGATGGATGTATATTCGTATTCTCGAAATGTTCGGATGGGCGAAGGTGAAAAAAGTTCCGCCGAAACTCATCATTGATAAGAGCAAGACAGTATGCGATAAGCAAACCCTAGATGCGGTATGCACGCTTCGTTTTCTTGTACTGAAAAAACTTGATATCGCGATGAATTCTGCGTGGGGGCATCATTCTGCTGAAGCCCTTAAGAAGGAACTTCCTATTATTTGGGAAGACAAAAAAGCGAATGCTCAAGAGTTGATTGTCAGGCTGGAAGATTGGTGTCATCGCGCAGAAAATGGGAAAATTCCTTCGTTACAGGAATTTGCTCGTTGGCTCAGGCAGTGTACTTTGAAATCTGCTTGAAGAAAATTTGAACATACCGGGGTGGCAACACCTCGGTATTTTTTTGTTTATTGATTACACCGCGCGATAAACAACAAGCGAAACAAGTCCAAAAAATATCGCAAAGTAGAAAAAGTAGAGTGCCATCGTGAGGAAAATCGATATTTGCAAGAGTGCGTAAAGAAGAAGCGCGCCTATGCCGAGAGACTGCATAATCATTTTAAGTTTTCCTGAATTCTCTGCCTGAAGAACTTGGCTAAAATATTTTCTATGATACCAAGCGTTCACAATGAGTATGATGTCGATTGCGACCATCGCAAGGACGATGCCCCAATCAAGATAGCGAGGGATGAGAATGAGTGCTGCGGTTGCGATGAGGAGTTTGTCCGCGAGTGGGTCAAACATTTTCCCAAAGTCCGATATGAGTCCGCGCGTACGTGCAAGCGACCCGTCGATTGCGTCCGAGAATGCTGAGAGGAAAAAGAGCGCAAGCGCGATACCGTAACTTTCAACCCAGAAAAAATAACCCACAAAAGGCACACTAAAAAATCGCAACCATGTAATCATGTTCGGGGTAATCCACTGAGGTATAATTAAGAGCAATGATTTTGCCAAGATCTTGTCGGTGATAGTGAGGTTGTTTTGCATAAGTATAGTATACAATAAAAATAATAAAGATTGGTTAAATTGAATAAAGGTCGAAAAATTGCTAGCATCAGGTTTATGTGTGGAATCACTGGATATATAGGCAAAGAAAAATCACTGCCAATTTTGATAAGCGGGCTTCATGCACTTGAATATCGAGGGTATGACTCTGCGGGCATCGCCGTACTCTCGGATGGGGAGGTTGAGATCATGAAAAGCGTCGGGAATGTTGGGGAGCTTGAGAAAACCCTGAAGAATAATAAAGGAAACTTTAGCGGGCATCTCGGTATCGGACATACGCGCTGGGCGACTCATGGGGCTCCAAGCGAAGAGAACGCTCATCCTCACAGCGATTGCTCGGGGCGTGTATTTGTTGTGCACAATGGCATCATCGAAAATTACCGAGAGTTGAGAAGCTATCTCCAAACAGAAGGACATGAATTTAAATCAGAGACCGATACCGAGGTCGTGCCACACCTCATTGAAAATTTTTTGAACGAAGGCAAAGATTTCGATACAGCGCTTTTCGATACGCTGAAAATGATAAAGGGGGCGTACGCTCTTGCTATTATTGATGCGGAAAATCCTGAAATATTGTACGCTGCTAAATTATCTAGCCCGCTTGTCATCGGTATTGGAGATGGAGAAAACTTCTTAGCTTCCGACCCCTCCGCGCTTGTGGGGAGAACAAAGGATGTTGTGTACCTTTCTGATGGAAAGATTGCAAAGATGCGGGAGGGAAGTATCAGCATCACTGATTTTGAGAAAAAGGAAACCCCGATGGAGATTGTTCGTTTAGAATGG
>ERZ1292625.635-Hain-H41-01um-R1-635-length-50388-cov-34_pt4 | contig 16690 bp, 19 predicted proteins | sample MGYA00564400_ERZ1292625 | MGnify/ENA primary metagenome ERZ1292625 (study PRJEB36523, sample SAMEA6512639) | groundwater metagenome | collected 2019-01-08 | study: AquaDiva: Metagenomics assemblies of 32 groundwater samples | reverse complement strand
GCGTTCCTTAGATACGTACAGACTCTTCCAGGATGGGATAACCCGGCTTTCCAAATGGATAGAACAGACAACGATGGAAACTATGAGCCGGGCAACATTCGGTTCGTGTCCACATCAGACAACGCAAAAAATAAACGACAAGTTGGAAAACTACAACAAAGAATACACGAACTTGAGGAACGTCTACGACATTGCAAATGCGGGGCCGAAGCATAGGTTTTTCATATATACAGACGCCGGGTTTATGTGTGTGTCTAATTGTATTCTAGGACTCGGATACGGGACTGGTCCAGACAAACTAAGAGATACCCTCGCCATAGGACAAGGCGGAATCAAAGTAAACATTGACATTGAAGAAGCTAAGCGTATAGTGCGAGTGTACCGGAGCAAAAATCATAGAGTAGAGTCTCTGTGGCGCACAGGACAATCAGCGCTAGTTCATATGGCTCGCGGCGAAAGTGGGCTGTGGGTGGATCACGTTAATCTTAAGTATACAGGACACAGGCTCATACTTCCCAACAATATGCCACTTACATATAACGATCTTAGGTACGACGGGAAGAACTATAGCTGGGATACCCGCAAAGGCGCAGTGAAAATATACGGAGCCAAACTAGTAGAAAATTCTATTCAGGCGCTAGCCGCCTTGATTATCCGAGAACAGATGCTTAGGGTGGGTAAGAGATATCCGGTCGTGTTGCAGGTGCATGATGAAATTGTATTAGTAGTGCGCGAGGAAGAAGCAGAGGAAGCCGATAAGTTTGTAAACGAAGTGATGCACACGCCTCCCGACTGGGCACCGGCACTGCCCATTGCTTGTGAAAGCGGTTGGGCTAAGAGTTATGGAGAAGCGAAGTGAACAAGAAGAAGTCGCTGGATTATATTAGGTTGGGGTTTATTATGGGGAACAGGCTTTTCTTTACGTCGCTTGCTCAAACCTCGCTATTCTTAGGTATGACGCAACAGTTTCCTGATTATCACTGGTTTTTACATGACTACTGAAAGGGAACACAACCTTATAGAGTTAGGGTTCTGGTTTGCTACTGGATGGTCTTTTATTTATATTCCAGAACACCTATGGCCTATTGTTGAATCGTTCGATACCCCCTACACCACGCGTACGGAGTTATTAAAAGATGACTAATTACACCGGAATAGACCCTACGGCGGATGGACATATGGTATGTAATGAATACTACAAAGATGGCTCGTTGTGCGCCAACGGTGCAGAAATCTTTACAAACAAAGAAGAGGCAGTAGAAACTGCATGTATGTACGACAGTAACCACAAAGGATATAGTTGGGTCAGTTATTATGTTCCTATCCAAAAAATTGGACCCTTTGTAGACCCAGTTGAGAACTGCATAATCCGCGCGGCGGCTATCGCTAGACTAGAAGATATGATAAAAATACTTAGGGGAGAATAGGGGAATATGATCCTGCGCCACTCGTATTCGTCGCTTAAAGAATTTGACAACTGCCCAAAGCGGTATCATCATACACGCATTATCAAGGATGTAAAAGATGTCGGCGGCGAGGCCAGCATATATGGTGATCGTGTGCACAAGGCGCTTGAAGAACGAGTGCGCGACGGTGTAGCATTGCCAGACGATCTAGAAAAACACGAGCCGCTATGCGCGGCTATCTCTGGTATGCCCGGGAAGGTGTATGCGGAACTTGAGCTTGCTTTAGACAAAAACCTGAACCCCGCCGGGTGGTGGGACGATAGCGCATGGATAAGGTCCAAGCTCGATGTGTTTGTTGATGCGGGTAAGAAGGCGCTCATCGCAGATTATAAAACAGGTAAGCGAAGACCAGACTTCTTCCAGCTGGAAGTGTCCGCAGCGCAAGTGTTTATTCATTACCCCGAAGTACAAGCGATTCAGACGGCGTTCCTGTGGCTCAAGGAAAGTACCAGAGACGATGAGCCTTACTACAGGAAAGACTTACAGCGCATACTCGATAAGATGGGTGCTAAGATAGATAGAATTGAGGCGGCGGTCGTTGATGACGTGTGGCCTGCTAAGCCCAGCGGCCTGTGTGGATACTGTCCAGCAAAAGATATATGCTCGTTTGCACAGAAGTATAGGAGAAGGTAAGCTGTGTTGGTAGATAAGTTTGGTAGTCTGAGTATCAAGATAAATATATACAACGGCTACAAAACTGTAGACTCTATGGAAATAAATAACACCACTACGGATTGGAGAAAACACACTACGCACGACGTATATAAACTGTTTATTGAAGCCGCACAAAAAAAGCTAAATGAACCAGCGAAGCCACTTGACACAGGCGTACAGGGGTGATATGTATGGCAGCTACTCCGGAAGGTAAGATCAAAGCTAAGCTAGATCGTATGCTGAAAGAGGAAGACGTGTGGTTTTTCCCCCCACAGGCTGGGCCATATGGTAAATCAGGAATACCTGACCGCATACTTTGTGTACGCGGCAAGTTTGTTGGTGTTGAAGCCAAGGCCGATAAGAATAAAGAACTGACCGCGCTACAGAAACTATGTCGGGCGGACATACTATCACACGGCGGCGTATACTTTACTGTGTACGACACTGATACTATTGAGAATGTAAGGCGATATATCTATGCTTGTAATCCCGCAGCAGCGCTCACTAGTACTAAAGCTTACAGACTGCGAACGGATAACGACGGCAATACCATCTGCGAAGAGATTTAATTATAAAGGCGCGGAACTTGTAGCCGTGCCACATAAGACAGATGAAGTTAAAGTACTCCGAAACCTTGGGATAACTGCTCCCGCCCCCATACTGCATTACTACAAGTGGCGCGGTAGGTACACGCCATACCAGCACCAAAAACTTACGTCCGCTTTTCTGACAATGAACAGGCGGGCTTTGGTACTTAACGACCTCGGAACTGGGAAGACAGTAAGTGCGCTGTGGGCGGCGGACTATCTCATGTTGCAGGGCGAAGTGAGTAAGGTCCTGATTATATCCCCGCTATCCACACTAGAGCGCGTGTGGTCAGATAGTATATATACAAGCTTTACAAATAGAACGTCGGTAACTCTGCATGGCACATCTGAGCGCAGAAAGAAACTACTTACGACCGAAGCCGACTTCTATATTATCAACCACGACGGCTTCCCTATTATTTCTGAGCTAATAAAAGATAAGTTCGATCTGGTTATCGTCGATGAGGCGGCGGTTTATCGCAATCCAGGCACTACTAGATTCAGAGCGATACGTAAGTTCATGTTGCATAACCCCGACGTTAGGCTGTGGATGATGACCGGAACGCCTACCCCAAACGAACCTACAGATGCGTGGACACTCGGTAAGCTGGTGGAGAGTCCGGCACTCACGTCCACATATACAGGCTTCCGTGATAAGGTGATGATGAAAGTGGGGCAGTGGAAATATCTACCGCGCCCAAACTCCCCCGAGATAGTATCCGAAATACTTCAACCAAGCATTAGGTTCACTAGAGAGGAGTGCCTAGACCTCCCCGGCGTAGTGTATCACACAAGAGAAGCCGAACTTAGTAAAGACCAAGATGTGGCATACAAAGCCATGGTGAAGCATCTTACTGTAGAAGCGCAGCAAGGGCAGATCACCGCCGCGAACGAGGCGATAAAGGTTCAGAAGCTCGTACAGATTACTTGCGGCTGTGCATATGATATTCACGGTAACACAATTGAAATTGGCGCAGCGCCGCGAATAAGTTTAGTAGAAGATATTATCGAAGAGGCCAACGACAAAGTGATAGTGTTTGTTCCGCTGACCGGCGCGCTTAATATGCTGAAGCGAGAGTTATCCAAAAAGTTTAGTGTCGAAGTCGTGAACGGTGAAGTTACCGCTAATAAAAGAAACGACATATTCAATCGTTTCCAGAACGAGAAAGACCCTAAGGTTTTGGTTGCCCACCCGGGCACCATGGCTCACGGGTTGACCTTGACAGCTTCGTCAACTATTGTATGGTATGGTCCAATAACCAGCAACGAACAATACACCCAAGCTAATGGAAGGATACAACGCATCGGGCAGAAACATACAGCTAACATTATCCACATCGAAAGCACGAAGTTGGAGCGCACGATCTTTGACCGATTGCGCAACAAGCAGAAACTACAAGGCGTACTATTAGACATGATTGGAGGAAGTTATGACAACTAAGTTCACAGTTGATACACATGCCGGTTGGCCGGTTGAGGTTGTGCGCGTAGACCCGACAACAACAGAAGCACAAGACTCGGTATATGTAAAATCTTACAGCACATATACTGGGCATATACATAGCGGGCGCACCGTTATCCTACGTGAAGTGCAGCCTGACGAAGTTCTTCCTGGCGCTGGCCCTATTTGGGTAACTGACCCGCTTCCGTTAACAGGAGAATAAACCGTGGCCGCTCCCAGTATGGACACTGTAGTTAAAAGTTACATGAAGCTGCGTGATCAGAAAGATGCCATCAAGCGGGAGGCAAAAACAAAGGTCGATGAACTAGACGCCAGCATCGAGAAACTTGAAACGTGGATACTCTCTCGAATGGAAACAGACGGCGTTACCTCATATAAGACAGAGCACGGCACCGCATTTAGGACCACTACAGACTACGTTACTGTGGCGGACTGGGATGCGGTGCTAGACTTTGTGAAAAAGGAAGATGCCTACCACCTGTTGGAAAAGCGCGTTAGCAAAGCCGCCGTGCTTGGGTATATGAATGACCCGGAAGATAAGCGTGTCCCTCCTGGTGTGAACTACTACACAAGAGCGGACATAAATATTAGGAGGCCAACGAGGTGAGCACGGAAGACTTATTCACAGACATGTATAACTGGAAGTATGGTAAGTCTGTACGACAAGTAATTGAGGCTCTTGAGGCGCGCATTGCGGAACTTGAGAAGTCCAAGAAAGAAACCGAAGAAACTAAAGCAGCAGAAACGCCCCACTGGGGCATGATCTAGGAGAACATACGTGAGCAACGACCTTATTCCAGCTAACATTAAACTACCGGCCCACTTGGCTAATCGCCTTAACACACCCTCACAACTTGGGAGTTCCATCTCCGCTGGGATTAGTGCCGGTGCGTCCATGCCGCGTATCTCCACTAAGGGGTCGCGCTTCCGTATTGTCGAGGGCGGCACTACTACGGTACTTCCTGACCTATCACTCGATGTGGTGATTGTTGGTGCAAACCCCGCGCTTACGAAGCTGTGGTTTGAGAAAGAATGGGACGCGGATGCACCACCGGATGGACCAGACTGCTACTCACTGGATGGACGCAAGCCCGCTGGCGACGCAAAGAAGAAGCAAAGCGACTTGTGCGCCACATGTCCGCAGAACCAGTGGGGCTCTAAGATTATCAAGGACAAGAAGCTCAAGGCGTGCGCGGACCAGAAGCGCCTTGCTGTCGTGGCTAATGCTGATCCAAGTGGGCCCATCTACCTGTTGCAGGTTACGCCAGCGGCGCTTAAGGGGTTGAACGAGTACCATAAAAGCTTGTCTATGCGCGGCATCCCGGCGGAAGTTGTGATGACCAAGCTGTCGTTCGATACTGACGCTAGCTTTCCGAAGCTTAAGTTCTCGTTTGGCGGGTTCTTGTCTCCTGAGACGCAGGCGGTTGTGGATGATTTGTTTGGCAGCGAAGCGGTGCTTGAAGTTACCGGAGAAACAGCAGCCGTCGCTACTGTCGAAGTTGCTAAGCCACTACTTGTCACCGAAGTAAAGAAGCCGGAGCCTATTGTTGTTGAAGCAGAACCTGCCCCCGAACAACCCAAGCGCGGATTTGGTAGCAAGAAAGCCGAAGTGGCTGCGCCTACACCGGCACCAAAAGCCCGGGTTGTGAAAGAGCCGGTCGAGGCCCCGGTTGCAAATAACGATGCAGACGACATTGCCTCGTTGCTGGATAGCCTGGGGTTTGACGATGAGCAACAAACTTGATTTTGTAAAGGTGGACGCCCTTAGAAGGCACATGTTATTGACCTCTACCGATATGGCGCGTGTCTTCAAGGTGTCCAGGCAGACATATTATAACTGGTGCACCGGGGCATATCCGAACGAGCAGAAAGCTCTAGCGGTTAAGGAAAAGCTACGCGAACTAATGGCTCTTATGGCTACAGGGAACTGGCCTACGCCAGAAGCAATTGCTGCAAATTCTGACCAGCGATACGAGAAACTGCTTGAAGCCCTATCGGGTATGTAGTACACTAAGGGTTTGGCGGTGGTTGATGAGACCTAGTTGTGGGGCCCGTTATCCCCCTAGCATTCATTAGCCGCCGCCATATTTTTCATAGGGATTAGTAATGAACACGTTGGAATTTCTCCGACGAGTTCTCCCGTCAGACGGATACTATTGCGCCGGGTTCATTAAGCCGAACGGTGGGTACGCGCAGAAGTTTGTGTCTACGATTGAGGACCTAAAAGACGTTACATTAGCCGTAAGTGAGATGGGGGCAGACACATACTATGCAATATCTTCTTATAAAAACAACACCAACCGGAAGCAAGATAACGTATACTTAACAAAAGTATTTGCCCTGGATATAGATGTTGGTAAGGAACAGAACTCCTATGCGTCCATTAAGGACGCACTTCTAGGTTTAAGCTCTTTTATATCCGCGACTAAACTACCAAAACCCCTCATCGTGTCTTCTGGTAAGGGTTTGCATGTCTACTGGACCCTTACTAACCCAATCGCTCCAGACGCATGGAGGCCCACCGCAGAGCGATTAAAGGCATTAGCCCTTTCGCACGGGCTTATTATAGACCCAGCTGTGCCGACTGACCTTGCCCGCATATTGCGGCCCATAGGCACCACGCACGTTGCAACTGGGCGGAAAGTCCGTGTGGTTATGGACGGTCCGGAGACCACCATTGATGATTTTAATAAGGTACTCGGCGTAACTAAAAGAAAGACTACACTCTTAAATAACTTAGAAGTAAAACGAGAATACCCACTCGGGGTTACTAGGTCTATCGAGGACCGATGCGAACAGATCAAGTGGGCGAAGGCCAATCAAGCAGGCGTTAGCGAGCCTATGTGGTATGGGCTTATGGGCGTAGCCGCGTACACCGCAACCCCCCTAGAAACGGCCACAGCTTGGAGCAAGGACCACCCAGAGTTTTCTGAGCGCGCTACACAGAAGAAGATGGACCAGTGGAAAGAAAACGTATCCGGCCCAACTACATGCGCCAAGCTCGAAGAACTAAACCCGAGTGGCTGCAAGGGATGTAAGTTCCAAGGCAAAGTCTCTACGCCGGTACAGCTTGGCGTAGTTTATGAGGAAATAGAAGCTGCTGAAGACGCACCCGCCACGGCTGTGACTTTGTTGCCACTACCCAAACCATTTAAGCGTACGGCTGACGGGATAAAGCTGACTATTGACGGAATAGATGTTGACGTTTGTGCATTTGACATATACCCTGTAAGTTATGGTAAGGACGAGTCACTAGGATACGAGACTGTCAGATATTGTTGGAACAGGCCACACGTAGGCTGGAGTAACCTCACGTTTCGGCAGTCATATTTAACAGACGGAAGCAGGGAATTTCCTACAGCAATAGCAGACCAAGGTATTGTACTCCCAACTAAGAAACACACGGAGACTTTTCAGTATATGCTTAGATCATATATGGACAAGCTGCGCCACATTAAGTCTCTGACCAACCTGTACTCTACCATGGGCTGGAAAGAAGACCACACCCAGTTTGTCGTTGGCGACACGATCATAAGAACAGAAAACAACGCGGTCGTTGAAGAACAAACATTCCTAGCCGCCGCCGCAAAAAACGGCAGCAATATGTATGGCACAGCTGGCAGCCTGAGCGTATGGAGTGAAGGAACTCGCGTACTTGAGAAGGCTAATATGCCGTGGCACATGTTTGCGCTGGGTATGGGATTTGCCGCCCCGCTGTTCTCGTTCACTGGGCTAAAGGGCCTTACTGTTTCTCTTTACGGCCCCACTGGTGGGGGCAAATCGTTGGCGCAATACTGGATACAGTCCATATATGGCGACCCCGACAGACTTCACTTCGCTGCTAAGTATACTCAAAACGCGCTGTTCAGTCGGCTCGGCTTGTTCAATAATCTACCGCTTACAGTAGACGAAGCGACGATGCTCCAAGACAAGGACATTGGTGACTTCCTCTACTGGGTGAGCCAGGGGCGGGATAAGGCGAGGCTGTCTAGGTCAGCCGACGAACGCGAAGCAAAGACTTGGGCGACGCCGGTTATTGTCAGCACGAACGTATCCCTGGCGGCTAAGCTTGTGTCGTCGGGTCTAGATACTAATGCGCAGATGGCGCGACTACTAGAGATTAGCGTGCCTAGCCATAACCTGTTCTCAAGAGACAGCACAGCCGGCCAAAAGATTTACTCTCACCTAATGCTGAACTACGGCCACGCGGGCAGAGAGTTTATCAAAGAGCTTGTGCGTATGGGTGAAGGTGGTATTAGGTTGGCAATAGAGGAAGCGCGCCAAGAAATGATGACAAAGTATGGTGCTTCCTTTTCTGGGGAAGAACGATACTGGGAACAGGCCGTTTTACTCCAGGACCTTGGCTCTAAGATTGCGCATAGACTTGGCACCATAAAATATGATTACGCTGTGGGTACGCGGTGGGTTCTTGAGCAGTTAGGCGCTATTCGTAAGGCCGTGTTGGATAACAACGTTGACTCGTTTGATGTACTCAGTGAATATTTGAACGAGTTCTCCTCGTCGTCCATTGTGGTCATGCACACGGGCACAGCCAAACCAATGGCCGACCTCACACGTATGCCGCGTGGAGAGATACGGGTAAGATTTGATTTATATAAAGATAAACACGGAGACCCGTTTGTTCGCGGCCAACTATTAGTTGATCGCACACACTTCCGTAAGTGGGCTAGTTCCAAGGGTATAGACTACAAGAGGTTTATGGCAGAGATGCGAATTGCCGGAGCCGAGTCCACCCCACGCTCAGAGAAAGCAAGCCTAGCTAAGAACACACCAGCCAAGCTCACACAGAGCTACGTCATTGGGTTCGATCTAACACACCCAAGATTGGTTGGGGTGTTGAATGACGAAGACGGGGACGCGACAAGAAAACTTACGTTGGTTACTGGAGCAACAAATGGATAACGAACACGGGTACTGCCCAAAGTGTAATGCAGACCTAGACGGCGGTAGTATATGGCAAACGTTCTACGACCAAGCTATAGAAGGGAAGCATTACAAACACGAAGGTACTCCCGCATCAGAAGATGAGGCAAAGCGTTTAGCAGACGCGTCGGCGAAACTTTACGGAGCAAGCCGCACAAAAGGAAAGTGGGGGCGCGTCATAGGTATGACTGATATGATTAAAGACAGGATAGTGTCGTGGGTATGCCCCGATTGTAAACACGAGTGGCCTAGATGAAAAAAACTAAACCAAAAAACTCTGCGGTTTATAGACCTAAACATTACACTAGATTTAGAATAGAGCCTATAACCTTTATCATGGAGAATAATATACCTTTTGCTATAGGAAATATTATCAAGTATGTGTGTAGGTACGACGCAAAGGACGGCCTTCAGGACCTGTATAAGGCGAGGCGATACCTTGACATGGTGATCGCTAAGACCGAAGGTAAGAAGAACTGGTCAGCATAGGAGATATACATGACCGACGAGAACGAAAAGGTTTACCAAGACGGTGTTGAAAATATCAAGAAGTTTGTTGTGTGGGTTGGTGGCGTAATCGTCCACACTGAACGCTACGTATCAAAGCTTGTTGGAAAAGTTGGCCGTGAGGGCTGGCGTCCGTCGTTCTGCTGGTTTGGTGGCGCGGTTATTCTGTTTGCTCTCAAGACCGCATTTATTGACATTCCATCTACCGGTATCGTTCCGCCAGAACATTTCTATGCGGCGCTTAATGTTGCCTTCGGTATCATGGGCGGCGTACTTGGCGTACGCGGTATTGAAAAGGGTTACAGCACATACCTCGCAACTGAGCAAACCCGTAGGCTAGAACAATGAACACAGAATACTTCACCAAGGACGGCGCAGCCGGACTAGCCGGTAAAATCATGTCTTATTGGAACAGTGAGGAAAACAATAGGCGGGAGATTTATGGGAAGTACCTGCGCGTGTGGGTAGAGAAACTGGGGGCTTTCCATAAGAGTTATTCCGTGACTAGCAATATGGTCAACGGCTATCCGCCTGCGCCACACGTTGTAACTGCCGCAGACTTGGAGCGTAACGTTGCTGCCACAAAGAAGAGAAACAAGTCTCGCAAGCACTGGGCTATTCTAGGAGACTTTGAATGAACTACACATACACGGTCGGCGGGTTAATTGGGGGCATGGCTAATTCTGGTTCTCCCACCGTAAATGTTCAGGGGGGTATTTACCCCGGTGACCTAACCGAAAAGAACATGCGTGACTCTGCCAAAGACAAGTGTGTTAGTCTACACAGACTAAAGTCTGTAAGCGAGGCTTACAAATATGCTAGGTGTAAAGAGATTTTAGATGGCGTAGAGATCGCTATAGCCACGAAGCATAGGATGGAACAGGAAAACTACGAACGAGAAGCACATAATAATATGGGTACAAAAGCACTCAGACACACCTATCAAATATCTTAAAAAATACCTTTAGTCACTAACTTCGTCGGGGTCGAGTCCAGTTTGTTCTGCAAGCTGGCTCACCCCGGCTCTAGTGCTACGCGGCGCGGCGTCTATGTATCTGTTCAGTGCGCTCTTACGATTAGCCCGGGCACTTCTCATAGCCGCATCCATAAATCCACTAATCACAAACTCTTCGCGGCCAGCGTCTCGCGCTGCACGGTTCCAATCCCTTACGTCTTCCTCGATGCTGCGCATCCGTGCGCGGTTGTTGGCGCGCTGTGCTTGCGCCCAGGATGTTACATATCCTCTCTTTATAAGGCTAATGTATGAGGAATTGTAACGGCTCAACCGAATGATATCGTTCTGTTGTGTGGCTACTGTTGGATAGAAGCCAAGCGCTCTAGCGATAATTGTTTGTGTATTAGCGTCGGTAGATACAACTTGTCCGCGTTGGTTCGTAATCACGCCATCGGATGCGTAGATAGCTGCTTCACCCAAAGCCCTGACGCCGGCAATTGGCGAGGTACGAATAATGTCAGCAAAGGTCAGCGTGTCATCCTTCAGACCGGTCTTTTGTAAGAACAAATAATCCGCGAGTGTGCCCGCCCAGTCCATAGTAGCAGTTGTGTTACCAAACACCGGCCCAAGGGCCGACTCCAACTCTCTACCTACGTCTGCGCCCGCGCGCAACGCGCCCGTAAAGGGTATTAGATCGCCCATACCCACGCGCGTGGACAGCGTGCCGCTAAGCCACGCGTCGATAAGACCGCGCATGACAAACTGCCCGGAGCCCGGGATGAAGTCATCTGCCATCTTGCGAATCTCAGTCTCAAGGCTGAAGGTTTTTAAGCCAAGTTTCTGAGCGATTGTGTCCAGTATATCGAGTGCGTCATCCGCACCGGGAAGAGCCTTGAGCCCACCAACAAGGAACAATAGCGCCAACATCTTACCTACCGCGCTTGCGGGCATGTGTCTCAACAGTTGCAACACGATGATAGGAAACATCTTATATTTAAACACGTGTTGCAGGAAGTTCCCCCGAAACAACGATGGGCGGTTATACATATTGTAGTCGCCCTGTGTGAAGAACACCGCGTCGTTGGTATAGCCCACTATCTTTTGATAGTCTCTACTGTTTTGGTTACTAAACGACGTTGGGTCTGAACCCGCCGCAACCATACGTTCTTTATACAGCCGATATGCGGTCAGTGCTGTCACGCGGCGATTGAGCATCTCCACTTGAGAGAACATCCACATCCAATTCTCGATGCCCTTTTGCACTAGCACATTAGTCCCTTGGTTCACTGCGCTGCCAACAAGGGATATCTGATATGCAGCTTGTAGAACACCGTGCTTTGTTTCGTAGGACAGGAACGCAATCTCGTCTTCGGTAAGTCCGTGCTTGGCCCACTCGCGCGCTTCGATAACCTCATCTATTCTTTCTGGGTCAGAGAACAGCGGGTTTATAATATTACCAACAGTCTTCATAAGAGTTTGGGAAGTTCGGATATCGCCGAACCCGCCGCCGCGACCTGTCCTTGGATCAATAGATGTTAGGTATGGCATGGTCGTGAGCACCAAACTGGTCATATTCACGATAGCCGAGGCTGGAGAGGCACCAAGTTGGAAGAGAACCGTGGCCAGGCCGAGTGGCCCAGCTTTCTCGCTAAGCAAGTCTTCGGTGCTGGTAGACACGTCAGCGGAAGCGCGAATGAACTTGATAAGCTTCTGCGCCTCGCCCCTGAACTCGTTACCACGCCCGAGAAACTTTATCTTCACCCCGTTCGGATGCTGACTAGTGCGTATGGTGAAGTCCTCTACGCCCGCCTCGATGGGGGCCATATTGGCATAGGCATAGGCGTAACCGCGTAGCTCTTGTTCGGCTAATACTCTGGCGTCATGGTTGGGCGCGGTGTCAAATGCGGCCTGTAATCTGTTCAGTTCTCCAGCATCACCCAACCAGTTCTTATTGTTTTCCCAAATCTGGTCTATAAACGGAAGCTGCGGAGCCTTGGCTGACCAGCGCGCCATCTGTTCAAGGAACTCGCGCACTGACTTAGACGTGTCTTTGTCCCAGCCGGGGTTCCCAGAACGCTGCAATGATCCCCTCGCGCGCTCACCTAAGCGCGTAAGGCCGTTGATAAGCCGCTCGCGTTCTTCCGGGGTATATTCCACACCAAGGGCTTGCGACATACGGATAAAGGCGTCGAAGCTAACCGACTCCGCAAGTGTGCCTTCCGTCTGTGCTACGTCGTGGCTCGCTACAAGCTTTACTTCTACCTTATTGCCTTGCTTGTCGTACATAGTCCAGAGCGTATCCGCACCGAGAAGTTCCTGTAGCTCGTCGGATATGTTCTTCGCGTCCGTGAAGTCATCGGTCTTGAAATACGGAAGTGTATCTTTGAACTCGCGGGATAGTTCTATGTGGTTGCCATTCTCGTCTACCGCCGTGACACCTACTTGATATTTCCCTCTGCGGCGAAGTGGGACGTGTGCACCAGCAATAGAACGCTTAGCGCTAAGCTCTGCTTCTCGTACTTGTGTCAACCGCTCTACGTTTTCCTGGAATATGTGTAGAAGTTTTTTTTGCGTAGCTTGCGTAACACCAATCGACCGCGCGGCGGGCATACCACTGATAAGGTCCTGGTACTTTGGGTCAGCGCGGAAGCGCGCGGCATGCTCAGGTTCGTTCTTATCAACGCCCCGTTTACCCGGGCGGGTTGGGTCTTGCCAGTCAAGCACCTTGTCGTCACTGTGTAGCGCCTTGAGAACTTCTACCAGGAACTCGTCGGCGTTAATTCTCTTTTCTTTGTTGGTCTTAACTGCTATGCCATTTACCGTGGCGTCCTCGAAGTAAAGTTCTAAATATGACTCAAGCACCTTCTTGAACCAGATGCGGTCAGCGTCTGTAGTCGGGCGATTTGTTTTGTTTTTACCTGTGCCGCGATTAATATCGTTCAGCATTTGGTCAATGCTTTGCTCGGACATAAGTCCGTTGGCTTCTGCTACTGCCTGAAGTCTGCGCATATGTGCAGTAGCAAGCGCCCGCATGTGTTCTTGATATACAAGGTAAGACATACTGTCTTTAGTAACGGTTTCGTTCTTGTAGTCTCCTGCCTTGGCTTCGCCGTTAGCGCTGAACCACTCAATGCCTTTGTTAAATTCTTCGGGAGTAACTTCGCCTATCTTAAGCAGGGCTTCCATGTTCTGCCACTGCAACCTACCGTTTTTGAGAAGTTCCGGGAGTTTCTTCAGCATAGCCTCTGTGATCTTGGGGAGTTTGTACAGTGAGCCATAAGCCAACAACTCGCCGGCTTCGTTGATCTCTGCCTGTGTAGCGCCGCGTTCTCCGTCTTTAAGTTTAATGCCCAGACCTCTAAGCTCCCCAGGGGTCAGTGTGCGCGGCATAAGCTTGCGGGACTCCTGCATCAGCGCGTCGCGCGTACCAACAATATCACGGAGCATACCGAGAATCTTATGCAGGCCGGTGCTATTCATCGCCATGTTGTCAAGCGTCTGGAGGTGGTTCATCGCGCGGCCTACAAGCCGCTTCATATTACCCGGCTGGCGTCTGAACGCTTCGCGTACGTTGTGTAGCACTGTCGGATCGATGTGCGTAGCCTGTCCAGCCTGCAACGCAATCTTCTTGAGCGCGTCTACGCGGTCGGGGTCTACTGGGGCTGCGCCTGAAGAGCGACGCGGAGCGCTCGGTAGGTTTGGTGATATTTTTCCGCTGCGCAGAAACTCGCGCGACTTTGCTAGAAGATCATATATCTCAGCGTCTTTAAATTGGTACCCAAAAATCCTGTACAGCTGCAACTTAGCCCAGTCTATGAAGTCTTTCACCACAGCAAGAAGCGGGCTTCGTATCTTTAGCGCGCGCCGCTCCCTACCGGCCTCTCCCGCTATGTCGGCAAGGGCTTCTTCCATTGCTAGCTCATCAGAGTCTGTACGCCCCCTCTGATTAAGTACTTTTGTAACCTCTCGCCTAAAGGTTTCATTTCTTCTGTACAACCCTTTAAGGTAATATTGTAGCTCTCCGGTTCCTTCGATACCGCCGCCGAAAATAGCCGCCATTCCATAGTGGCCAACAAGTTCGTGGCTAAGAACTTTTACAAGTTCACCTGCGTCGTTTATTCTAGAAGTAAATAGTATTACGTGCCCGTCTTTTATAATAATCCCGCTCGCACCGTGTACGTACCAGCTTTCGCGGGCGAAGTCTCTATCTGACAGGTCTATTTTTTCAAGGTCGTTATACAGTTTAGTGTCGCGGAGTTCGGCAAAATCCCAAACGGCTATTACTTCGTTGTCTAACTTATACCCGACTTCTTTTTTCCACTTCGCAATTATCTTGTTAGCTTCGTCCACCGGGAAGCCCTCGTTTGCTGTACGTTCAGCAATAGAAGACCTAGAACCATTATCCTTCTCGTTATCGTTCACCGCTGCTTGTTGTTTCTTGTACGCAGCGATTGCCTGTTTGATTAACAGCCTGTTTGGCATACTTGCTTCGGAAGCGAACTCTGGTTCGTTTAACAAGAACGACCACACGCGGTCTACTGTCTTTGGGTCATTAAGATCATAGACTTCCGGGTCAGACGCCAGAAGCTCTTCGATGGATTCTTTGATCGCCCGCTGGTGCAGTTCTTTTACACCAAGATTAAGTGGCGTAGTTTTTGTTTTGCGCGGCTTGCCGGTTCTTGTATTAGCAAACAGGTCGGGTGTTTGTTTATAAACGTTCTGAAGTTGCTTACTAATATAGACTGGGCTTAGTCTGTCAAAGTCTTCTTCGGTAAGTCCGAGTTTGTACTTTGTGTTGTTCTTCTTAATCCAGTATTGTATTTTCCTAGACAGGCCCCACTGCGATAGGTCTACGCCTTCGGCTTGCAAGGCTACCGCCGCCTTGAGAATAGCCGGCGGTCTCGGATCAAACAGTCTACCACCAGATGACATACGTTGCGGGCCGGTGTCTTTTGGCTTAAACTTGTTGTATAGATCAATGTTGTCTTCAACCGCGCTGCTAGATGTGGTTGCATCTATAACAACTTCTTCGGTTATCTCTGGATGTGCCGCCAGAAACTCCCGCAGTTCTTTTTCTCTGGGAACGCGAAGTGTTTTATCTTTGCCCTGTACAGCCCACACGGATGCGAATAGCCCGTTTAGTCGCTTCTTTACGCTGGGCTGTACTTCCTCTTTTTCTTCTTTTGTGCGCGCTGCGGGAGCTTCTTGTTTTTTGTTTCCTTCTCCCACTCTTTTGCCATTTCGGGTTTGTTTGCGTGCATCCACGCTCTCTGTGCTTTGCTTCGGAATGGCATCTGGCTTTCCTTTCTTGAGTCGTTTTAGTGGGAAGTGTTCGAGCGCTTCGTTAATGGCTTCCTCGGTGTACTTGCCACCTTTGCCGATTGGGCTGCGGCCTCTGAGTGCGTGCAACACTTGGCGCGGATTCTTCCCGGCTTCTTTCCTGCGCTTGGCAAGTTCAACAAGGTTAGCTACTTGCTGGCTGTGAACAACGTTCTCTGGCTTATTGGTGGGGGCTTTTTCCGTAGCTGCCTTTGCTGCTTTTTTGCCGGCGGCTTTGATGCGCTCAGTGGCTTCTGTATCTCTTTGGTTTGGGGCGGGCGGCTGTTCTTGCGCTTGACCCTGACCGGCTTTCTTAGCGTCGGCAATAATATCTTGTGCCTGCCTTCCTTCTACCTGTTCTCCCTCTATAGCCTCACGCTGTCTTGTTCCCTGTGCTCCCGTCTGCGTGTGGCGACCGAGTTTAAGAAGGGAATCTCTGTTCTGCTTAGCGGCTTCCCTTTGTCTACGTCGTTGCTTCTTGGTAAGTCGCTCAGCCGGCTTAAGCGCTTCTTCTGTAGCGGCTATAGCTTCTGGATTTTCAAAACCCTCTAGCGATACCGGCTGTTCTTCTTGCTGCACAGCCGGAGGAGTTGGAACAACTACTGCCCCACGCCTAATCGGTCCCGCACGAAGGACTTGCGCACCTTTACCTTTAGCTGCTTCCATAGGCGGTACATAGTTCTTAGCCGCCTCATCCGACAAACGAACTTGTTCTTGAAGCTCCGGTCTGCTCTGTAAAATCTGCTCAGAGGTTTCTCCCTGTGTTTCTACTGGTCCTAGGTCTACCGTTCGCGGC
>ERZ1292625.2523-Hain-H41-01um-R1-2523-length-16709-cov-7_pt1 | contig 16709 bp, 18 predicted proteins | sample MGYA00564400_ERZ1292625 | MGnify/ENA primary metagenome ERZ1292625 (study PRJEB36523, sample SAMEA6512639) | groundwater metagenome | collected 2019-01-08 | study: AquaDiva: Metagenomics assemblies of 32 groundwater samples | reverse complement strand
TACCGTAAACCGCCACAGGTGGATGAGGCGAGTAGCCTCAGGGGAACGGGTGATTCTTCGTTAAGGAACTCGGCAAAAAAGCTAGGCGTAACTTCGGGATAAGCCTCGCCGCTCGCAAGGGCGGCCGCAGCTAAAGTTTCTCTGGCGACTGTTTACCAAAGACACAGCTCCCTGCGAAGTCGCAAGACGATGTATAGGGGGTGACGCCTGACCGATGCGAGAAGGTTAACGATGGGGGTGATGGGCCGCAAGGTTTATTGCTCACCGTCCGAAGCCCTCGTCAATGTCGGCCGTAACTATAACGGTCCAAAGGTGGAGTGCCTGCCTTTGTAAAATTTGGCTATATGCTGGAATAGCTGAGTATCTCAACATACTATGGTATAATTATTCCATAGTGATAATTGTATGAGTGCAGCCAATCAGCAGGAAAGACAAGAAATTGAACCGTGGATCGTGGGATTCACGGATGGAGAAGGATGTTTTTCAGTAAGTTTTATACGGAACGCAACCAATAAATCAGGATGGCAAGTGTTTCCTGAATTTGTGATTACGCAAGGGGTGAAAAGTTTGAAAGCGCTTGAAATATTCAAAAGGTATTTTGGGTGCGGGAAAATTTTCATCAATAAAAGGTACGATGATCATAACGAACATCTATATCGTTATTGCGTGCGTCCGCTCTGCGATCTTTCAGAAAAGATTGTGCCGTTTTTCAAGAAGAATAAATTGAAAACGGCAAAGATAAATGATTTTCTAATTTTCGCCAAAGTAGTAAAACTTATGGAAAGGAAAATCCATCATTCAGAATCCGGTATGCGTGCGATAGCACGTATGGTGGAGAAAATGAATCGGAAGAAAAAATCCAAATTTCTTGAATCCTCAGAGACTATACGCCGAACCCCAATTAAGAAATTGGGGAAGATATAGTCCGATCTCTCTGGCGACAGAGAGGACCCGAGCACAATGGGTGCTACGGTGATAACGTAATGAGCGCAATTCCTTTCCGGGTAAGTGAACTTGCCCCCTTCTGCCGCGAGGCAGATTGAAGAAGCCGGCTTATAACGGTGAACTCCAAAATAGTATAATTACTATATGGACAATACCGTGGGAAGTCTTCCGATGCCATATCGGAATGACCCCGTAACGACTGAGGCCAAAAGCCAAAATAGATTGGATTCATCCAACTATTACACGCCGGCCTCTCTACTGAAGATGAGAAACATACCAGAATATATTTCTGGGTATAAGGAAATTATTGAGTCTTTAGTTTAGAGAAGATGATATAGTCTGATCCTTGCCGTAAGGCAAGATAACAACGGAAGAAGTTCCTGAGCGCATGAATGGCGTAACGACCGGAGAACTGTCTCAACGAAGAGCCCGATGAAAATGCGATTCCCGTGAAGACGCGGGATACTGGCAGCAAGACGAAAAGACCCCGGAAGCTTTACTGTAGCTTGATATTGTTATTAATTTTTTAGTGCGTAGCGTAGTGAGTAGGATTTGAAGTTCCGCTTTCGGGTGGGATGGATCCGTCAATGAAACACTCATCTCTCAAAAATTAATATCTAACCTTGGTGGTAAAAACATCAGGGGACAGTGTCTGGTGGGCAGTTTTTCTGGGGCGGAACCCTCCTAAAGAGTAACGGAGGGGCCTATCAAGGTCGGCTTAGCGCGGATGGAAATCGCGCCGAATGTGTAAAGGCACAAGCCGGCTTAACTGCAAGACCTACAAGTCGCGCAGGTGCGAAAGCAGAGCTTAGCGACCCGACGATCCTTCATAGGAAGGTCGGAGATAACGGATAAAAGTTACTCCGGGGATAACAGGCTAGTTCCGTCCGAGCGTCCCTAGCGACGACGGAGCTCGGCACCTCGATGTCGGCTCATCACATCCCGGGGGTGGAGAAGCTCCCAAGGGTATGGCTGTTCGCCATTTAAAGTGATACGTGAGCTGGGTTCAAACCGTTGATGTGCTAATTGCGCGCTTCGGTAAGTGCGAATTTATTGGCGCATGAACGGTTTGAGTCCAGAACTCCAAACATCGATCATTGTTTTAGTTTTTACGTTAATGAAAAAAGTATGGCAGATTAATCGAATCACGGCGGTCTTAAAAAGTAATTTTTAAGAATCCAGTTAACTTATATCGGTGAAACCCCAAGATAAAGTTTCAAAGGGCAATACCGAGGGAATTCTTTGAATGTCAGAGATGCCCGTAGAGACTGAATGTTAACCTCCTTCTACGCATAAAGCTACGAAGGATGAAGATACAGTCCAATGCACATAGCAATATGTGGAAACATGCGTGAGACAGGTTGGTCTCTATCTGCTGTCAGCGTGGGTATTTGAGGGAAGTCGTCTCTAGTAAGAAATTGCTACTTTCCCGAGCAATCGGGATTGAAAACGCGGCTAATAACGGTGAAATCTTTAATAAGTTTGGTCTGTTGATAACCATATTTCGCACGGTCCCGTGGGAAATGGTACAATTTACTTGAGGACCAGAACCATATAAAGACAATACCGTGGGAAGTCGATCTAAAATTGATTTAGCTTACATTGCCGGCTTTTTAGACGGTGATGGAAGTCTGATGCTTCAAATCAAGAAGCGAAAAGACGGTCGGATTAAGTACCGGTTTATGTGTACGATATGTTTTTATCAAGACAGTCGCCACGAAAAGCCGCTACATTTTATCCGAGGTGTCTTGGGAATAGGATATTTTTCCAGGAGAAACGATGGGATGAGTGAATTACGCATCAACGGATTTGCTCAAGTTCATAATATTCTCCAAGATTTAATTCCATTCATTCGCTTCAAGAAAAAACAAGCGAGCGCTCTTTGTGAATCTGCCGAACTTCTCTCTAAAAAGAAAATTCGGGAATTATCGCAAAGCGACCTCGCAAGGCTTGTGAAATATATTTCGGTTATCCAATCGGAAAATTATTCCACAAAGAGCAAAAAGACGAATAAAGAGCTAAATGGCATTTTAGGTTTGACCCCGTAACGACTTGTCCTGAATTCAGCCAAATGGCTAATTCAGGCTTATGGAGATTTTTGTATCTCCATAATACGCCGCCTCCTCCGAATGGAGGATGAAGATATAGTCTGCGCACATAGTGATATGTGAATACGTGACGAGAGGACCGAGATGAACGAACCTCTGGTGTGCCGGCTTTGGTACCAACTGAAGCGCCGGGTAGCTATGTTCGGACGGGATAAGCGCTGAAAGCATCTAAGCGCGAAGCCTCTCCCAAGATTAGATACCATGAACTCCTGGAAGACTACCAGGTTGATAGGCTCTAGGTGTAAGGCCCGCAAGGGTTTTAGCCGAGGAGTACTAATATGTTCACCGCTTCACAATTTCTTTGTGAAACACCTTAATTTCTATCTCAAAAAGCTGATTTGTGCCGAATTGTTATTAGTGATTTCCTGGTGATCAGATCTAGTGTGGCCTACCTCTTCCCATTCCGAACAGAGAAGTAAAAGCGCTAGATATCGATGATACTTGAGTTTATCTTGGGGAAAGTAGATTTCGCCGGGAATTCATTGCTAATAATTCGATGCGAGAAAGCCGGCACTTTTGTTTTTTAGTTGATTGTGGTAGGATAATGTTCAGTTTTCTTCACATAATTAACCCAATTTCAAACCAAATCATACTAATAATGGAGGATTTATGCCGAAAACCACTATTTTGGCTGGCAACAAATTAAAAATATCTTCTGAGAAGTATAATATTTCTACTAAACAGTCTCATAAAGAAGATGAATTAGGGGGTATCATAATACCGAAGATAACCTCGAATTTTTATATGACTGATATTAATGGAACAATTCATGGAGGGAAAGTTCCGGCAATACATACCAGTTACAGGTGATGTTGGGATTAAATTGAAAAGAAAAACGCCGCAATATTTGTGGCGTTTTTTCCTTTTATATCCTGAAATAATTATCCCAGCCGGTCGTTTTTGATGAATATCAAAAATCCTTTCAGCCAGATTTTGAGTGCTTGAAGCGGTGGCATTATGGAGAGAAAGTAGTTCAATTCGGTGATGCCTTTAAATGCCCAGCCGAAGATGCCAGAGATTACGAACGGGCCGATTTTCGCGACGGCATACTTGCCGCCGATGGGGATAATATAGGGATATTGGCGGTGCCGATAACAATATTGTTTTGGCTCTTTCGCGATTCCTTCCACCGCTAGAATTTTTTGAAAAATATTATTGGCCGCAATTCGGCCCTCCATTATTGCCGGTCGAGCCGTCCAGGGTGTCGGCTGATTGGTGTGAGGATGATAGATTACGGCTGCATCTCCGATGGCAAAGATATTTTCCTGGTTTGTTCCCAAGTTGGTGTTTTGGTCCGCTTCAATTCGGCCGCGCGCCTCTGTTTTAAAAGGCATATTATTGGTAAGCTCGTTTGCTTTTACGCCGCCGGTCCAGATTACGATATCGCAGTCGCGTTTATCGCCATTCGTAAAATACACACCTTTTTCATCCATCTTAGAAAGTTTTGCGTTCGTAACGATCGATACTCCGATTTTTTGGAGCCTTCGCGAAGCTTTTTCCGAAACTCGCTTGTCGAGACTGTAGAGCACACTCGGATTGGATTCCACTATCGTTATTTCAGTATCGCACTTACTTCCGCATTCCTTGCGGAGTTCCGGAATCCAGCCTTTTATTTCGCTCGCAAGCTCCACGCCGGTCGCGCCGCCCCCGCCGATTACTATCCGAACATTTTGCTTTGAATTTCTGAAAACCTCCGTTATTTTATCGCGGATTTTTATCGCATCGCCGAAGCTCTTCATCTGGAGGGAATTCTCGGCCAATCCCGGAATATTGAAATAATTGACCTCCGCGCCAAGCGCGACTATAAGGTATTCGAAATCTATTTCCGAACGGGATAATCTAACGCGCTTTTTATCCATATCCACTCCGGCCAACTCGTCGTTAATGAAGGTAATGTGCCGATAGGAAATCAGCGAGTTAATAGGAAACGACACCAGCTCCTGAAGCTTTAAATTGCTCGCGGTTTCTGGCGAGGTCGTGGCAATTTCGTACAAAAGGGGAGTGAAGGTATGGAAGGGATTCTTGTCCACCAGCACTACGGAATATTTTTCCCAGAGGTCGTGTTTCCCCCGACGCTTTCGGTCGGGGCTCCGACCCCAACGGGCGTCGGAGTTGAATAATTTATCAAGCGTGAGCGCGGCTTGGAGTCCGCCGAACCCGGCGCCCAAAACGACAATGTTTTTTGCCATTGGTTGTATTTTAGTTGATTTATACCAAACCAACCAATATCCCCCTTATTTGCAGGCCTTCATTCGCTAAAATCATCCTCGCTTATCGTCATCCGCCTAGGGAAAATACGGAACTCAAGGGTTGTTCTTGTGGCAATCTCCGGCATGCCAAAAAAGTGTGCGTCTCCGGATAATCACCGCCCCGCGGTGATTATCCCACCCCAAGTCTTATATCGACGAGCGAGGAGTAAAGCAAAAACAATGTTTTTGTTTTGTCCGAGCGATGTAGATAAAAAGCGGAGCTTTTATCCACTTTTTCCGGCACACCGGAATTGCTCTATTGACTTATTGACAATTTAGTATTATGCTTCTAATAAATAAATTAAGAAACAATTTATTCACCTAATAAATTTATAGGAGGTTGTTATGAATATTCTAAACAGCGGTTTTGATAAAACCTTGAATGAAATCAAGGTAAAACAACAGAAAATGGTTGAAAAATCTACGCGCGGTCCGGTAACTGAAGAAGAATCTAAAAGAATTAAGGAAGCATTCCGCGAAGCTGCACATTATCTTATTTATAATGTGCCACTTCAGAAATAATACTCAATAATGAGTAAGCCCATGCAAATAGCATGGGATTTTTCATTTTCCTAGTGATGTATTTCGTCTATAATGATTTAGATGATAAAGTTTCTTTCCGATTCCGTGGCAAAGAAATATGCTGGCAAAACCTGCCTTTTACGGATTGATTTAAATACGGATTCGAGAAATCCTTTAAATTCTTATAAATTGGAGGCGGTGATTCCCACTATTAAGCTGCTTTTGAAAAACAAAGTGAAAGTGATTATTTTGAGCCATTGCGGTCGTCCCAAGAGCTCCGATAGAAAATTGTCGCTCCGACTTTTTGCGCCGATAATCGCCAAAAAAATATCGCATCGGGTGGATTTCTGTCGGCCGGCGGATGTTGTGCTTCTGGAGAATATGCGATTTTTGCCGGGAGAGGAAAGAAATGATGATAAATTGGCCAGACAGCTGGCATCGCTCGGAGATTTCTATGTGAACGATGCCTTCGCCGTTTCGCACCGCAAGGATGCCTCAATTTGCGCCATTACGAAATATCTGCCGTCATATGGCGGTTTGCTTTTGGAAAAAGAGATGAAAAATCTAGGTGCTATAGTTGACGATAGCACCCATCCTTTTGTGGTTGTCTTGGGTGGAGCGAAGCTCAAAGAAAAAATATTGAAGCTGAAAAAGCTGGTGAGGAAGGCGGACAGCGTGCTTTTGGGTTCGAATGCATTCAATGAATCTGGCATTCTGAAACAACCGAAATTCATCTGGCCCGACGATGCTAGGAAGAACGGCAAATTTATCTGGGATATCGGTCCTTTTACGGTCAATTCTTATACCGATTTGCTAAGCAAAGCGGGAACGATAATCTGGAACGGCCCGCCGGGGCTATTCGAAAAAAAAGGTTTTGAAAAAGGGACGATTGGAATTTGGAAAGCCGTTTTATCCAACCGAAAAGCCAAGATAATAATTGGCGGCGGCGAAACCACCGCGTCGCTATCCTTAATTCATAATTCAAAATTCATAATTCCTAGAAACTTGTTTATTTCGACTGGCGGCGGCGCAATGTTGGAGTATTTGAACGGCAAGAAATTACCGGGGATTGAAGCGTTAAAATAATATGAAATCAATCGTTATTTTGTATCACGCTAATTGTCCCGATGGCTTCGGGGCGGCTTGGGCAGCGTGGAAAAAATTCGGGAACAAGGCGGAATACATTCCCGTAAACCCCGAAACTCTGCCGGAAAAGCCATTGAAGAACAAAATCGTCTATACGCTGGATATGAGTTTTAAGGCACCGGTTTTTCGCAGGCTGATGAAACAAAATAAAAGCATTGTTTCATTGGATCATCACAAGAGCCGGAAGGAAGACATGGAAAAATTCCCGCAGAACGTCTTTGATAACGACAATTCCGGAGCGACGATTGCCTGGGGATATTTCCATCCTGGAAAGAAAACCCCGCTTTTCCTCAAATATCTTGAGGATAACGACCTATGGCGCTTTCGTCTTCCATATGCGAAAGAATTAAGTTCGGTGATTTTTCTCCTGAAGTTTGATTTCAAGGATTGGAGCAAGTTTGCCGCCCGGCTCGAGAACAAGAAAGAACGAAAAAAAATATTCGAGCAGGCGAAGAATATTTTTGCCTACGAGCAGAAAATCGCCGCTTCCGCTGTGGAGCGGGCCGCGCTCGTACGCTTCGAAGGCTACAGGACGCTTGCGGCGAATTCGGCCATTTTGGAATCGGAAATAGGTCATAGACTTTCGAAAAAACTTCCGCCGATCGGCATTATCTGGCGGCAAAGAAAAAGCTTTATAAATGTTTCTTTGAGATCCAACGGTAAGGTGGACGTTTCGAAATTAGCGCAAAAATACGGTGGCGGAGGACATAAAAAGGCGTCCGGTTTCAGGTTTAAGGCGACGGGAAAATTCCCGTGGAAACCCATCAAAAAAAAGAATGAAAAAATTGATTATATATACAGACGGCGGCGCTAGAGGAAACCCCGGGCCGGCGGCAATAGGAGTGGTGGTCGGCGAAAAGGGTTACGGCGAGGCGATAGGGAATACTACGAATAATATCGCCGAGTATAAGGCAGTGATCTTTGGCCTAAAAAAAGCCAAGTCACTTTTGGGCGGGAAGAAGGCGACGGAGGCCGAGATTGAGGTGCGGGCGGATTCCGAGCTTATCGTGAGTCAATTGAATGGCGAATATAAAGTAAAAGAAGACAGCCTGAAGCCGCTCTTTATAGACGTTTGGAACCTGAAACAGGACTTCAAGTCCGTGTCTTTTGCCCATATTCCGCGCGAGAAGAACCGCGAAGCGGATAGGCTGGTAAATCAGGCGCTGGATACGCTTATTTGAGTTTTTCCTCCAGTATTCTCTTCGCGATATTCGGGTCGGCCTTGCCTTTGGTTTTGGCCATCACTTGGCCCAGAAGGAATTGAAGGGCGTTCAGTTTACCTTTTTTGAAGTCTGTTATGGATTTTTCGTTTACGGCGAGCACATCGTCGATCACTTTTCCTATTTCGCTTTCGTCACTCACAAGTTCCATGCCGCCGCTTTCTATTAGTGCTTCAGGGTCCTCGCCGGCCTCGAACATTTTTAAAAGCAGATTTTTCGCGATGCGGCTCGATATTTTATCTTGCTGAATAAGCGATATTAAATGCGCAAAATGCTCCGGCGTTATTTTTATACCAGCCGGTTCCGCGTTTTTCACCAAACTCTTCAAATCGCTCGTGAAGTAATTGGCGAGAAGCTGGATATCGCCTTCCGCGATTTTCGATTTTAGTTCCGAAACGGATTGTTCGAAATAATCAGCCCAGGATTTTTTTGTAATGATTATCTCCACCAGTTTCATGTCTAAACCGAACTCCTCGCCGAAGCGGCGGCGTTTCGCTTCCGGCAGTTCGGGAATCTCGTCTTTGAGCTTTTCCAAATCGAAAGCGGTCTTGATGTCGAGCGGCGGCAGATCGGGTTCGGGGAAGTAGCGGTAATCATTCGCTTCTTCTTTCGAGCGCTGACTTTCGGTGATTTTTTTCACGTCATTCCACCCGCGGGTTTCTTGGATAACTTTTTTACCTTCGGCCAATATTTCTTCCTGGCGCTTCAATTCATATTCGATTGCGTCGTGAACCGCCTTGAATGAGTTGATGTTTTTTACCTCCACCTTCGTTCCGTATTCTTTCGCGTCTTTGGGCGCGATGGATATATTCGCCTCGATTCGCATCTGGCCTTTTTCCATATCGGCATCCGAAGCGCCGAGATAGCGCAAGATGAGCTGGAGTTCCTGGGCGAAGGTCGCCGCTTCATCGGCGTTTTTAATATCCGGCTCGGTTACGAGTTCCATTAGGGGCACGCCCGCGCGGTTGAAATCCACAAGCGTGGAACCGTCCTCCGCGTGATTTAGGCGGCCGGCGTCTTCTTCCAGATGAATTCTCGTTAACCGGACGCCGTTTAAAAGCCCGCCCTCCACGAGCGGGTGGTCATATTGGGATATTTGGTAACCCTTTGGGAGATCGGGATAGAAGTAGCTCTTACGGTCGAAGTTGGATTTGTCGGTGATTCTACCGTTCAAAGCCAGCCCCACTTTTATGACATTCTCGACCGCCCGTTTATTGATGGTTGGGAGAGTGCCCGGATGGCCCAGACAGATGGGGCAGACATTGATATTCGGCCGCCGCTCGTCGCCGTCGTTATTGCAGGCGCAGAACATCTTTGTCTTAGTCTTCAGTTCAGCGTGTATCTCTAATCCTATTGTTGGTATGTACATTGAGATTTGGCGTTTTTTCGGCTATCATGATTTTAAATCATTAATTGCTACCGTGACAAACCCCGAAAAACTCGAAGAAATAATCGGCATTGAATTCAAAAACAAGGATATTCTGAAGGAGGCGCTGACACACCGTTCCTATGTGAACGAGCATCCCAATTGGCCCGTGCCGAATAACGAACGGCTGGAGTATTTAGGAGACGCGGTTTTGGAATTGGTGGTGACGGAATACCTCTATGCGAAATACCCCGAGTTTCAGGAGGGGAAAATGACGAGTTTGAGAGCAGCGCTCGTGAACCATATCATCCTGTCCAAAATTGCGAAAGATATTTCGCTCCAAAAGTTCATTATGCTTTCCCGGGGCGAGGCGAAAGATACCGGCCGGGCGCGGGACGTCATTCTCGCGAACGCGATCGAATCGCTTTTAGGCGCGATATATCTTGACAAGGGTTACGAGGCCGTCAAAAAACTCATCCATAAAATCGTGCTTACGAAACTGCCAGAGGTGATGGAAAAGGGGTTGGAACGGGATTCGAAGAGCGCGCTTCAGGAAATCGTCCAGGAAAAAATGAAACTCACGCCGAGCTACCGGGTGCTTGAAGAACACGGGCCGGATCACCAGAAAGAATTTTTGGTCGGGGTGTTTTTCGGCGAGGAGATGATCGAGAAGGGCCGGGGAAACTCCAAACAGGAGGGCGAGTACCGCGCGGCCGAGAACGCTTTGGTCTATGTGAAAGAAAAATTGGGATGGATCCCGTTAGAAACCGGCAAGTAGTTTTTAAGAATTCAATGGAAATAAGACAGAAAAATTTCAACATAGGAAGGTCATCTGAATTTCGACGGATGCGCCTGTTAGGCGCATCCTGTTTCTAAACGGGATGGATAATTTCTTAACCCGTTTAGAACTCCAAGGTTTCAAATCTTTTGCCGGAAAGACCGTTTTGGAATTTCCCTCGCAGGTGACGGCTATCGTGGGGCCGAACGGATCGGGGAAATCCAACGTGATCGATGCGGTACGCTGGGTTTTGGGCGAGCGCGAAGCGAAGCAATTGCGCGGCGAAACTCTGGATAATCTCATTTTCGCAGGCACGCCCAAAAAGCCGGCGATGGGTTTGGCACGCGTCGGCTTGTATTTCAATAATCATAAAAAAAATTTGCCGGTGGATGCGATGGAAGTGGCGCTTTCCCGGCGGATAGATCGTTCCGGAAATTCGGAATTTTCCCTGAATGATGCCGAAGTGAAACTGAAAGATCTTTTGCCGATGCTCGCCAAGGCCCGGATGGGAACGCGGGGGCTCATGATAGTGGGCCAGGGACAGAGTGATATCTTCGTGCGTAGCTCGCCTGAAGACCGGCGTTTAATGATCGAGGAGGTTTTGGGATTAAGGGAATACCGCCTGAAAAAAAACCAAGCCGAGCGTCGGCTGGAATCGAGCGGAATAAATATGGAAAAAGTGAAGGCGATGCTCGAGGAGCTCGCTCCGCACGTGCGCATCCTGAAACGCCAGAAAAGCCGCTTTTTGAGGCGTTCGGAGGTGGAAGAGGAATTAAAAAACCTTGAAGACGCTTATTTCTATATCCGTTTCCATAGCTTGGAAAAAGACCTGAAAGAAGTGGAAAAACCGATTCGAGAGCTTCAAAATGAATTGGAAGCGGCGGAAAAACGCATTGTAATAAAGGAAAAAGAATTAAAGGATATCGGTGGCGAACAGGGGGATTACGAAAAATCGAAACAGCTCCGCGAAAAAATAAACGGGCTTTTGGCACAGAGGAATTCTTTGGAAAAAGAATTGGCGCGCCTGGAAGCGAAGATGGAATTTTTAGAGAACGCGCCGGCGGAAGAGCATTCGACGATGGAATTAAAATCGCTTCTCGGCGAATTTTCGAAAGAAGGCGAGCGTTTGCTTGAATTGAGCGATTTGGAGGAAATAAAAAAATCCATCAAGGGTTGGCTTTCCAAAATCAAAAAAGTTTTTGACGAAACGAAAAAAGGAATAGATGAAGGTTTTTTGAAAGATCAAAAGAGAATAGAAAGGGAGATAATGGAATTGGAGGCAATAATAAAAAATTTCCAGGAAGAGGACGAAAAAATCGCCAATACCCAACAGGCGGCAAACCGGCTTTTCCGCGAAAAGGTGGAATATCTAAACCAGGAAAAGAATAAGGCGCATGCGTTGGAACAGAGAATTCAATCCCATCTTCTGGAAAAGGAAAAAATCCAATTGAAGCTGGAAGAATTGGAGCGGGAATGGGTGGTTTTAGGTCGGAACGCGCATGATCTGCGAAGACTGGCCGAACCCGCCAGCAACGTTTCACGTAGCGATGCGGGCAGGCCGGAAAACGTTTCCATAATAAACAATTCAGATTGGCCGGAGGCGGAAAAGAAGATGATGAAACTGCGGGGCGAGCTGGCGGCCATCGGCGAAATAGACCCGAATTTGATGAAAGAAGCCGAAGAAAGCGAACAGAGATTCGATTTCCTCACTAAACAATTAACGGATCTGGAAAAAGCCTCTTCGGATTTGAAAGAGATGATTCGGGATTTGGATAAACGCATCCACGAAGATTTCAAAAAAGCATTCCATGCTATCAGCGAAGAATTCAACAATTATTTCCGCCTGATGTTCGGCGGCGGAAAAGCCAAGCTGTTTCTGGAAGCGAAGAAAGCGCCGGTTCTAACCGAGGAATCAGAAATTCCGACGCCTGAAGGAGCCGAAGTCCTGAATGCGGAACACGGAGGGAAAGAAAAGCCCGATGATTTGGATGTGGGCGTGGAGGTGGATGTGAGCTTGCCGAGGAAGCGCATTACGAATTTGGATATGCTCTCGGGCGGGGAAAAGACCCTGGTGTCTCTTGCGGCGCTCTTCGCGCTTATTGCCGTCTCGCCGCCGCCCTTTTTGATATTGGACGAAATCGATGCGGCCTTGGATGAAGAGAATGCCCGGCGCTTTGCCGAGCTCATCAAACAATTCCGCGAGAAGACGCAATTTGTCATAGTCACACACAACCGGGCCACGATGGAGGCGGCCGACGTGCTTTATGGGGTTACGATGGGGGAGGACGGGGTGTCCAAGGTGCTTTCGTTGAAGTTGGAGGGGTAGATATTCGTGAGCCCCGGCACGCGAAAAAGTGTGCGCTCCGGGCCGCTAGGCCAAGTCTTACCCACTTTTTCGCCGTACCGGGCCTCACTAGTTCTTAATTTAGTTAATTTTCAACATGATATAATTTAGGTAAGCAATAAGAATATGGAGAAAAATACCATAAAAATACCGGACACCTCCGCTATTACCAAGAATTATGTAGATAAATGGGTTGTTTTATCCCAAGACTACAAGAAGGTTATTGCGAGCGGAAAGACTCTGTCAGAAGTTCTTAAAAAGACTTCCAGTGAAGAAAGGAAGGTTGTTTTTAGGGTGCTTCCGAAACTTGGATACGCCCCCATCGCGTTTTAGTTAACTTTTGAAAAGTACTGTAATATGTTTGAAATTATCCCAGTCGAAAGGAAATTATAGTAGATGTTTTTATATTTGTGAGTTTTAGAAATTTAGACATTAGAGAATTGATTAAAAATTATGACCCCAATGATTAGGGTATAATCTTTGAATAGTGGCTCAAAACTTGACACTAAAAGCTCAAAACACTAATCTAAGAACTACGATATGTTAGCCATCAAATTAAAAAGAATAGGGAAGAAGCATCAGGGATCTTTCCGCATAGTGGTTACCGAGAAGCGGACTAAACTGAATGGCCGTTTTACCGATGACTTGGGTTGGGTGAATCCTGCGACGGATAAATTCGATCTGGATAAAAAGCGCGCCGAATATTGGCTCAAGGTGGGCGCTCAGGCGACCCCGACCGTCCATAATCTTCTTGTAAAAGCGGGGGTGGTTTCGGGCAAGAAGATTGCGGTGCATAAGCAATCCAAGAAGAAAGCGGAGGAAGCGAAAGCCGCACCTGCTGCGGCCGCCCCCGCTGCCTAACAATATTTGACAAACCAGACGAATTGTGCTAAGATACGAACATTAAATTTTAAAGTGAAATCAACCGGGTAGTGAAAATTCGATTGGTTTGTGGAGCAAACAACAAGCGTAAGACAAATCGAATTTCTACTACCCGGTAAAGGTCGCAATTCAAAGATTTTCAGAAAAGATTACGAAATATCATGAAAGAGAACTCCGATAAGGAATTTTTGGAATTCGTGGTGAAGTCAATTGTTGACCATCCGGATGATGTTATGATTGATCGGCGGGTTGATGAGATGGGCGTGCTTTTATCGCTTAAAGTTCATGCTCAAGATATGGGCCAAGTGGTCGGCCGGCAGGGCGCGACCGCGAAGGCAATCCGGAGCTTATTGAGGATTGTGGGCATCAAGGGCAACGCGCGCGTCAACCTGAAGATAGAGGAGCCGGAAGGTTCCACTCATCGGCCGAGAGAAGCGCAACAGCCTAGCAGTTTCTAAGAAATTAGAATAACCCCGCCAGATGGACTGGCGGGGTTTTGTTTGGTGATATAATCTAAAAACATGACCTTCCATATCATCACGCTTTTTCCGGAGACGATTGAAAAATATCTCCATTCGTCCATCTTGGGGCGGGCGGAGAAAAATAAGATTATCAAATTCGATTTGGTGGACTTACGGCCCTTTGGATTGGGTAAACATAAAAAAGTGGATGATAGGCCGTTCGGCGGCGGGCCGGGGATGGTATTGAAAATCGAGCCAATCGCAAAAGCGATTATCTCGATTTTAAACCCTAAATACCGATTTCATCGAGTATCCTCGACAAAGTCGGGACAAATTCAAAGCACAAAATCCAAAAAAACAAAAACACGCATCATTCTCTTTTCGACACGAGGAAAAAAATTTACCCAGAAAGAAGCGAAGCGCTTGAGCAGATATACCGACCTTATATTCATCTGCGGACGGTATGAAGGGGTAGACGAACGGGTGGCCAAATATATTGCGGACGAGGAAATTTCAATCGGGGATTTTGTGCTTTCGGGCGGCGAACTGCCGGCGCTCATCGTTACGGAGGCCGTGAGCCGGCACTTGCCGGGCGTGCTGGGAAAAACGGAATCTTTGGAAGAAAAGAATGGCTCTTTCCCGACATATACCCGCCCTCCCGTTTTTAAAAAATGGTTTGTACCTAAAATACTGTTATCCGGAGATCATAAGAAGATTGATAGATGGAGAAAGGATGGTAAATTCTAAGCACGAAATCCGAAATCCTAAATACCGATTTCATCGAGTATTCTCGACAAAGTCGGGACAAATTCAAAGCACCAAATTTTAAATACAGAAACCCGTGTTTTGAACATTGGATATTGGGATTTGGTATTTGTTTCGTATTTCGATATTCGGATTTGGAATTTCAGACAAGGTTTGACATTCTTCTCATTTTTGTTAACCTATTAACTCTATGGTAGCTGAAACGATAAACAACGATTTGATAACGGAAATGGCGAAGGCCGGCATTTTTTACGGCCACAAGAAAACCAAGACTCATCCGCGGATGAAGCCTTTTATCGGCGGACAGCGGAACGAGATAGAACTTCTGGATCCAGAGGTGGTTTTGAGTACGCTCGATAAAGCGGGCCAGTTCCTCAGGGAAAAATTGGCGCCGGGCGGCTTGGTGCTTTTCGTCGGCACAAAAGCGGCATCAAAAGAATCCATCAAGGCCCTCGCCGACGAATTCAAAATGCCTTATGTGATTTTCCGTTGGCTCGGCGGCACACTCACGAATTTCAAAGTTATCGGCCAGCGCTCCGCCTACTACCAAGATTTGAAGGGCAAAATAGAAAGGGGAGAATTGACGAAATACACGAAAAAAGAACAGCTGGATTTTGTGAAAGAAGCGGCCAAGATGTCGCGCTCGTTCGACGGACTCGCGCTTTTGAACAGGTTGCCGGACGCGGTCTTGGTGGTGGACCCGGCGGAGAACAATACGGCTATAGCCGAAGCTAAAAAATTAGGAATTCCCATCGTGGTGGTAATGGATACGAACGACGATCCGGCCGGAATGGATTATCCGATTTTCGCCAACGATCACACGAAATCGAGCATTGAATGGATATTTGGTAAAATAAGAGAAGCGATAAGACAATAACAAATTTTTAAATTTTGTAATTTTATAAATAAATCTTAATTTTTTAATGTTTAAGAAATTAGTTCATTATTTAAAAATTCAAAAATTATAAAATTATTTGATGTTATGAACAATTTAGTTGTAAAACTCAGAGAAACAACGGGAGCGGGCGTGATGGAATGCAAGCGGGCACTCGAAAAAGCCGGCGGTAATCTGGAAAAGGCTGTGGAGTTCATCCACGAAGCCGGCCTTTTGAAGGCCGAAAGCAAGAAAGAGAGGAAGACCGGCGCGGGACTGCTCCATGCTTATATACACAACGAACGGGTGGGGGTGATTTTGGAAGTGCGGGCCGAGACGGATTTTGTGGTGCGTTCGGAGCCTTTCAAAGAATTGGCTCATAATATTGTGATGCAAATAGCGGCAATGAACCCGGTCGGCGTGGAAGAGCTTTTGAAACAGCCTTTTATCAGGGATGAATCGAAGACTATTGGGGATATGGTGAAGGGCGTGACGGCCAAGGTTGGGGAGAATATCAAAGTGGAAAAATTCTGCCGATACGAGCTGTAGAATTTTAATGACCTATTTCATAATCCAAACCCTTATAATGCTTTCGCTGGCCGTGATCCTTTATCTTATGGCGGAGGCGCTCCCGCGCATAAGCGACGAGCCGGAAAACGGCCCGGGAAGCCGTAGCCGCGCGATGCATTATGTCGAGAAGCTGGATATTATCCTCAAGACTTTCTCCGAAAGGATATTGAGGCAGTTTCGGGTGTGGATTCTTAAATTAGACAATGTTATCGGCCATAAATTGAACCGGTTTAAAAAGGAGATTCCCAAGGAGACAAAATTGCCTCCGGCGGAAGAGGAAAATAAGACGCCGGAGAATTAATTTGCTCCGTAACCGTTAATCCATTAGAATACTTTTGGTAATTTGCGCCGGTCGGATAGCGGCTATTCCAGGGGACTGTAAATCCCCGGCCCTACGGGCACCGAAGGTTCGAGTCCTTCCCGGCGCACCAGAAAGGAAAAGTCAAAGAGTTTTGGTTCGCCTCGCTTCGCTCGGCGAC
>ERZ1292625.2522-Hain-H41-01um-R1-2522-length-16727-cov-7_pt1 | contig 16727 bp, 27 predicted proteins | sample MGYA00564400_ERZ1292625 | MGnify/ENA primary metagenome ERZ1292625 (study PRJEB36523, sample SAMEA6512639) | groundwater metagenome | collected 2019-01-08 | study: AquaDiva: Metagenomics assemblies of 32 groundwater samples | reverse complement strand
CCTTGACTAAGGTCATCGGCGTGCCGCCGTAAGAAACGCTGACGATGGTTTTGTTGACCTCGCCCGCTATCGCACCAACATAAAGCACAGTACCTGCTGTATTGGTGAAACTATAGGTAAGAGTTCCGGTGGTGGATACACCAACCCCACTCGGCATCTGGCTATCTATTACAAGTGCCATCTACGCCACCGTCCAGTCGGGGAGGTATAGTCTGTGTTGTCGCCTACAAGCAGGGTCGCCATCTATCACCTCAATAATAATTACGCGAACTTCCGCTTCAGTGCGGCGAGCCATCTATCCCCTCACGGAGGGCGCTACACCGCCCACCCACGTGGCGCTGATCGACCAATTACCGGAAGCGCTGGAAGTTATCGTCGCCATCTACTCTTCCCCCATCGCCACGGAGGGCGTCACGCGAACTTCTGCTTCAGGGCGTCGATTTCGGCTTGAAGGTTGTCGCGGATACCCGTCTTGACGGCGATCTCGTTGTGTAGGTCCGCCAGTAGCCCCTCGTGGCGCTGTCGCGCTTCGTTGGAGGCCGCTTCCGCCGTGGCGACGTTCTCCTTGAAGGCGGAGATCTTCCGGTTGGAGAGGCCCCGTTCGTCATCGATCTCCTTGCGGATCCCGAAGAGTTCAGCGCCGAGCGCCTCCTTCTTCGCTACGGCCTCGTCGTCCATCGCCGCCAGGCGTACCCGGTGCGCCTCCTCGGCCTCGGCACGGCGGGCCACAAATCCATCCGCCTCCGCCTGAAGCGCGGCTACCAGGGCGGTCAGGTCTCCGAGCGACGCCTGCGCCGCCACGAACGTCTCGATCACCTCCTCGGCGTGACGGTACGCCTTGAGGTCGTTGCTCATCCGGCGGATCGAGGACAGCGCGTTGTTGAGCAGATCCTTGTTGATCTCCATGGGGGCCTCCTACTTCGACATCAGGAGGTAGACGTCGAGGGCGGTGGTCCCGTCTCCGGCGCTTACCCTGGGCCTGATGTTCGTTGCGTTTTCGAGGATGGATTCGATCTTCTCCGCCGAGAACGACAGCGGGTTGCCCTGGGGATCGTTCAAGGTGGCGTACGAGGCGGGGGCCACCTCCAGGTCGCCCTCGATCACACACGTCCCGCCGACGCCGAAGGTTCCCTTCACATGAACGGAGCGATCCGTGTGGCGGGGGAACTTGAAAGGAGCGCCGGTGTCTCCTTGCGCCAGGGCGGCCCACTTCAGGAGAGCGACCCCCTCGTTTTCTCGTCCTGTGACCAGGATCGTGTACGGTTTCTCTGCCATCACTTGCCTCCCTTGTCGGTTTGTGCAGCGTGAAAGCGACGAACCAGGAGGCGCCCCCCTTACGAGGAGCGCCCCTCAGTTCGTGGCTTCCAGCGTCACCACATGAACAGCTTGAATACCCTGTCGGCGGTCTGCCCCGTGCCGCACTTGACCTTGACGTGCGTGAACGCTCCGATGCCCCCCGGGACGTCAAAGGTGAGGGCGCCCGTTCCAGACGCGGGACCGGTCAGGATCATGTTCGTGCCGTTGGGAGTCGATCGGTAATCGGCGTACGTGGTGCCGCCGTCTCCGCTGACCTGAAGAAAGACGGTGGATGTTTCGATCGTGGGGACGTACACGGCGAGATACTTGGCCGCTTTCGGTATCGCCACCGCAGGGGTGACTGCGTTGTCTGTGGCGAACGCCAGCGTGGCGGTTGCCACGTACGGATTCCCGGCGAAGGCCGGAACCACGACGCCCGCCGCCAGGAGCAGGAAGGCCAGGAAGAGAAGAGCGTATTTGCGCATCGGAACCTCCTTGAAAGGTGGGGGCCTCATCGGCCCCCGTCTGGTGTCAGATGACGTTCTTGTCGCCGGTGGAACCGCCGGCGGGAGCGGCTCCGGGATCCGGGGCCTTGTCCTTATCAACTGCTGCGCCGGCGAGGGTGGTTTCCCCGTCCGGGAGCGAGACCGGTGGGACGGGCTTCGGTGCGAACTTGATGCCCGCCTTCTTGAACGCGGCTCGAGCGGCGTCGTCGACCGGCTCCATCCATTTGCCGGATGGAATGCCCTCGAACTCGAACTCGGTCCCGACTTTCCGCTTGCCGTGGTATTCCCCGAATGCTGTCGCTCGGACTCTCATCGATCACCCCCTACTCAGGTGATCGAGAAGCCGTCGGCGTACGCCTTCCAGCCACCGAGGAACGAGAGAGGAGCGATGAACGCGTTGACGGTGATCGTCGGCGTGGTGCCGCCGCCGTTGAAGTTCAGGCCGAGATACCGCTTCGTCTTGGACCCTGGCGGCAGCGGGAGGATGAGCCGCTTGCCCACGACGAGGTCCGCCCGCGCAGGCTGGATCAGCGCGAGGATGTCCGGGGAGGTGAGGGCGGCGGCGGCCGACTGGATCGCCTGGAACTCGTACGTCTCGTCCCCGGTCGTGGCGTCGGCCGCCACGGTGACGTCGATGCCGATCCCGAGGGGTTCGCCCTCGGTGATGTCGTTTCCGGCGGCGCCGGAATCGAAGGTGTTCTCCGACACGGCGTCGGCGGAAAACGCCTGCGCGCTGCAAAGCTGTGTCTGTGCGTCCCTGAATCCCATGGTCGATCTCCTTTCGGAAGGTAATGGTTTTTGGTCAGTGCTCCGCGTTGGATCAGACGATCCGCGCCTCGTTCTCTACCAGCGCGTCGACGGTCTTCACGGGGACTCCGAGGAACTCGAGGCCGCCGCGGACCGGGTTGCCGAACTGCGTGAGCGCGGCCGGGATGGAGAGGGCGTTCTGGCTCTTGTCCAGCGCCTGCACCCGGAGGAAGGACTTCAAGGTCCGATTGGCATAGAACGACGCCCGGCCCATGTTGAACGACGGGATCCGATCCATGGCCCGGCTCATGAGCTTCACGAGGTTCGCGGCCGCGACGTTCTCGGCCGTCAGGTTCGAAACGTCGATATTGGCGATGCGGACCGCGTACCGCCAGTCCTTGACCACCACGCCGGTCTTCCACTGGAACCGGTCCTGGTAGGCGCGCATCCGGGACCCGGCGACGCCCGCCGTGGTCTCCACGGTGACGATGCCGAGATTCTCGTGGACGAGGCCCGCTTCGGAGTCCTTCGGGAAGATCCCGTGGACGGTCGTATCGCCCCACACGATCAGCCAGATGCTCGAGTTGACCGATCCGGTCCCGCCGCCGTCGAGGATGTTCTGCGCGTTCGCCGCGCCGCTGATCGCGGCGTAGTGGGCGCCCAGGCCGATGAACTCTTCCGCTGCGGCCGCCGTCCCGTAGAACAGCGTCTGCGCCATCTCCTGGTTCATTGCCTCGATGAACGCCTTCGCCTCGGAGAGTCGGAACGCGCCGACGTCGGGGGCCAGCTTCGCCAGGTCCAGGTCGACTTCGGACCACGCCTCGAGCATCCCGCAGTTCGCATCGATCTGCGCCTTGGTGGACTTGCTGGTCGGAACGCCCTGGTTCAGGAGCCGCCAGTAAACCGTCGGCAGCCCGGTGCGGATCGTGGTGCGTTCCCCGGTTGGAAGGTTGCCCTGCTTGAACAGCATGTCGTCGAGGATCTCGTTGCTCTGCGAGAGCAGTTCGATTACCGCTGCCACTCGCCCGTCGGGGCCGATGGACTTCGCCCAATCGGCCAGCGTCAGGACGCCGTCGCCCACTGTTGCCATTGTCTTGCTCCTTTCGGGATGGTGTGGTGATCAGGTAGAACGAGGGCGATCGATCGCCCGGAAAAAACTTTCGTTATTTTGTGCCGCCGTACAGCCGCTCGGCGTGAGACTTCTTGGAGGCGCCTTCGTCTCCGCCGGCGCGCAGCTTGCCCTCCCCGCGGGCGGAAGCGATCAGGTAGATGAGATCGAGCATGTGGGGGTGGTTTCCGAGCCCGGCCTTCGTGATGATGTCCTTCATCGTCTGCGGTAACGCGGCGATCTCGCGTTCCACCAGGACCTTGTTCTCGTCGTACTTATCGGCCCACGACGTACGCAGCGCCGCGTCGGCCGCTGCGGCCTGCTTCTTCTCTTCCGCGTTGGCGGCGATCGTTTCGGAGACCTGCTGATCGATCATCGCCTGCAGCGCCTTTCCGGGAACGCCCGCCTTGTGCGCCGTAGCGATGAACCCCTGCAGTTCGTTGTCGTCGACGGTGACGCCCTCGGGCAGCATCGGGATCTTGATCCCGTACTCCGCGGGGGTGGCGGGGACGGCGTACTCCCCCGCTTTCTTCGACAAGTCCCGGTACGCTCCCAGGACGTCGGTCACCGGTTTGTCCTTGAACGGCTCGAACACGGCCGCGTCGGGTTTCAGCGTATCGGGCAGGCCGGTGAACCACTCCTGGGTGACTGGCGTGACGGGTGTTACGGGCGCTGTTGTCATAAATACATCCTCCTCACTGGTCCGATTGTTCCATCGCCGCCGCTGTGGCAAGGATGGTATCGATATCGTCTGCAACGCTGCGGCGCCCCTCGTTGAACGCCGTCACGTCCGAATACCCCGGGACGAACGAGATCCCGCTGTACGACGCCCGAAGATCCGCCAGCACCTTCTTCCCCTCCGGGGATTTGAAGGTAATCCGGTAGGCTTCGAGCTTCTCCTTCGTGGCGCCGCGCGTGAGGCGATCGCGCTCGGCCATGATCTCCTGCAGGAGCCGCTGCTGGTTCGTGGGACCAGGCTTCACAAGCCGATCTCCGCCTCGGGAACCATGCGGGTCTTCTCACCCATGCCGGTGCCGGCCTCCGCCGCGGCCTTCCCTGCCTGCGCAGTCTTGAGCATCTCGTCGGCCATCTCCGTACGGTCGGCCCGGGCCTGTGCCGCTTGCGCCGCTTGCGCGCGCGCCTGCCGGCGCGCCGCGACCTGGTCCTTGCCCCTCATGACCTTCGATGGAACGCTGCCGCCGGCCGACCGGCTCCACATCGCCTCGTCGAAGTCGATGGTGTCGAGCACCTCGGGATCCTCGGACCGCTCGTACACCGAGAGCGTGGCGTCCATCTGGGAATCGATCGCCAGCGTGTCCTGCGACCGCTGCGCTGCCGCCAGGGGTCCCTTGTAGACCACGTCGATCGACCGCTCCTCGGGGGGGGCTTGAAGGATCTCGTCGGGAGGCGGAGGGAGGGCGCCGCCGCGGAGCATGAGGCCGAACGCGCGGGTGATCGTGGGGTCGAGGAACTCCGACTTGTGGCGTCCGAGCACTCCGGGGCCGAGGACGCGCATCATCAGTTGAATCCGGAGGTGCGCCTCCTGAGCGGTCATTTCCTTCTCGGGCAACTGCAGCAGGCCGGAGTGGAACGCCTCCTTGATCACGTCCCGCATTTTCTCTTCTTCGACTTCGGCCACGTCGAACTTGGCGCCGTTCAGGATCGGCTGGACGGGAGGGTTCATCCCGATCGCCTTGCCGTTCACGTCGTGGACCGCTCCCGGCAGCCAGCGGATGGATCCGGCCAGCCCGACGTCTTTCAGGAGCGGCGGGAAGAGGGCCATCGCCAGGCTCATAAGTTTGTACCGGACCGCTTCGTTCAGGGTGCGAACGTCCGGATAGGCTGAGTCTCCCCGACCGCGGCCGTAGATCCTCTCGCCGTTTCCGCGGGACCACCGGGGAGTCGGCGCCGGGAACTCGTGGAACCCCTTCTCCTCGAGGAGGGAACGGCGGTCGGGTTCGAGGTAGTAACAGGCGTACGGCATATCCCGGGAGAAGGGGCGCTGGCCGTTCGCGCGCGGGGCGTTCTTCCGGGGTTCGACTGCCATAAGAATGTTGACCGGGGAGTACGGGCGGGTCTTGGCCGCCTGCTTCGTGGTATTCGACGCGGTATCCGGCCAATCGTCGACCACCTCGATCGCCGACATCGACGTCAACCAGTAGATCGTGTCGATCCGTCGTTTCCGGTTCTCCGCGCACCACGCATCGCCCAGGGAGATCGCCGTGAACTTCAGACCGCCGAACTTCTGGCCCTCCGTTTCGATCTCGTCCTCCTCGATGAACATGGGCGAGGCCGTTCCGAAGATGATATTGTCGAGGTACGCCTCCGGGGCCTCCGAGTCCCAATTGCTCATGGCGAACGCCGCCAGCATCCGCTCGGCGCACTCTTCCAGCCAGTCGGCGACGACCTTCAGGTCCATCAGGCCCACATTGCGGGTCTGCAGGCCGAACCATGGGAAGGTCGACGCCGTCATGGAACCGTGCATGAAGGACGCGAGGTTCTCGGCAGCGCGTGTACCGGTGCCGTCGTACTGAAGGTCGGTCAGCTTCTGCCCCTCGCGCTGCTTTCCGCGGGCGATGATCCCGCGCTTCCGCGGCATCAGGACCTCGGCGATGCTCTCCCAATGCTGCTCGAAGGGCTGCCGGATCTGCTGTAGCTGCGCGAAGCGGGCGAGGATCTGCTGTGGGTCGCCGGCCATGGGATCAGCTTCCGAGCGTCGACGTGGAGCCGAGGGTCGGGTTGACGATCATCGACGCGCCGAAGCCGCGCTTGCGTTTCAGCGCAAGGCGCTCGAGGCCCGCGCGCTGTGTCGCCTCGAACTCGGCCTGCTTGGCGGCGGCTTCCGCATCTGCCTTGGCCTTGTTCGCCTCGATGTCGGCAGAGGCCGCGCTCGGCGCCATACCCCAGGCGGAGTAATTCCCGTATTGGTCGTTCCCGCCGAGACGGCCGAGGTCCCTGATTATTTTCTTGAAGAAGTTCATCGCCATATCCTCCCGTCCCTTGCTGTATTTTTTCTGAATGTCAACCCGGACCAAGTCTCATGAGTGGAACCCCCGGGTCGGCAGCCGTACGCCTTCCACGAACCCGGCCTCCGGGCCGTGGACGTCCGGACGTCCCACGCGCCGCGGGTCGAACGACATCTCCGCGAACTGGCTGCGGGCGGAGCTCTTCTTCATCACCGGAAACGCGAACGTCTCCGCGAACGCGTCGGCCAGGTCGGGGGAGTACCCGAGCAGCTTTTTGAACAGCTTTTTATCCAGCAGCGCGAACTTGTCCTTCTGGAAAACGTACGTGATCGCGCATAGCTCCCTCTGTAGCTCGGGCATGTTCGGCAGCGCACCGCCGTCCTTAACCCACTTGGCGGCCTCGAAGTACATCTCCGCCCGCTTGTTCAGGTATCGGGGGTCGTACGGCTCCCCGGAGTAGTGGACCGGGATCACCGTGTAATGCGCGTCCTGCAGCCCGTCGATCAGGCCCGCGCCGAATCCCCCCGTGGCGTCCACCAGGATCCCGTCAGCGCCCCATATATCCGAGGCCCGGGCGACCATGGCGACCTGATCCGCCGTCCTGAGATTGCGCGCGACCTTCGGCCGGAACGCCACGCGCCCCTGCCGCGGAAAGATCACGAACCGATCGTCGCCCTCGCGCGCCACGTCCACGCCGAGGACCTTCGGAGCGTGGATGTAGACGTCCGCCTCGATCTGCCGCCGCATTGCCGCAGCGCATTCGTCGGGGCCGAGCAGGGCGTTGATCGACGCCGGTGGGAATCGCCCAAGGACGTTGACCATCACCCACGGGTTGTCGCGTCCGTGGTCGTGGATCTGCTGGCGCGCCCACCCGATATCGATCCGGGGCGACCTCCCCGGGTCGTCCGGATCGCCGGTGATCTCGATCACCACCCAGAGGTGCCGCGCCGTCGTGCAGGCTGCGTACAGCGGCCCCTCGAGGTGCGTCGGGTTGCCCGCCTGGACGATCTTCAGGAAGTCGCCCGGCCGCCTCGTCGAGAAAACCGCCTCGCCCGTGGACATGACCGAGTCGGGGATGCCCCCGCTCTCGTCGAGGACGAACAGGACGTACGCCCCGTGGATCCCGGAGAGCGTGTTCGCCTGCTGCTGCTTGTCGGCGGTCTTTTGCCAAGTACGGGCGGAGAAGAACCACGTCTCCGGATGGTGTCGGGCGAAGATCCGGGTCTTGGTCCACTCGAAGGCGGACTGGAAATACTTCGACCGGCTCCGCCACTTCTGAATCTCCGGCCAGAGGTTGTCGTCCAGGTTGTCGCCGGTGATCGACGTCGCGGCGCCCTTGGGATGCTCACCCGGGCGGCCGTAGCAGGCCATGAAGTTCCATATCACCCACGCCAGCCCGGCCGTCTTTCCCGGCCCCTTGCAGGCTTTCATGGCGATGCGCGACTTCTCGGGCGATGGGTCGGCGAACGCCACGAGCATGTCCGCTTGCCACGGATCCGGCTCAACGCCGAACTCCTCGCGGACCATCTGGATCGGCTCCGCGCGCCAGCGAGCTGTGCGCTCCGCGGCGTACCGAAGCAGTTCAGGCCGCTCCATCCGGCTTCTTTCCCGCGCCGGTTTTCCAAGACTCCGCCAGCACGTCCTCGAGCGAGAGCTTGCCGCTGTGGGTAATGTCCATCCGCTCGATGTACCCTCGGTCCTTCGCCCGGCACTTGAGGAAGAAGAAGATCGACGCCTCCTTGCCGCGGCTGATGTTCAGCAGGAGCTTGCTCTCGGCGAAGTCCTTGAGGCCCTCGTTGATTCCGTCCCACTCCGCGGCGAAGGCCGCATCCTCGCGGCGCCAGTCGTACGGGGTGCTCCGATGAATGCCGACGGCCTTGCTGGCCTCTGTGGCGTTGCCGAACTTAGCCCGCAGCGCCTCGAGGAACTGCGCCTTCTCCTTCGCCCTCCGCTCTTCGATCGCATTCGCCAGTGGTTCCTTCTCGGACAAGTTCCGCGCGCCTCCCTGTGAAGATTTCCCACCGCTCCACGATCACGTCGACGTAGCGGGGATCAAGCTCGGCCATGCGGCAGACGCGCCCCTCCGACTCGCAGGCGATCAGCGTTGATCCGCTGCCGCCGAACGTATCGAGGACCATGTCGCCCGGCTTGCTGCTGTTGACGATCGCGCGCGACACCAGCTCGACCGGCTTCATCGTCGGGTGCTCGGTGCTGCGCTTCGGCCGGGGGATCTCCCACACGGTGTCCTGAGTGCGGTCAGCGGCCCACGTGTGGCCCGTGCCGGGCTTCCAGCCGTAGAGGATCGGTTCGTGGCGCCAGTGGTAATCCTGCCGGCCCATGACGAATGAATCCTTCACCCACACGATCGCCTGCTTGAACAGCCAGCCGGCGTCGGAGAGCGCCCCGCGGAAGTTATATCCCTCGGTGTCCGCGTGGCAGACGTAGATCGGTGCGCCCTCGCGGGCGTTGGCGAACAGGACCTGGAAGGCCGCCAGGAGGAACGCCCGAAAGCGCCGCTGGTCCATCGTGTCGTTGACGATCTTCAAGGCGTCGGCCGTCTTGCCGGTGTAATCGACGTTGTAAGGCGGATCCGTGAACACCAAGTCGGCCCGCCGGCTGTCCATCAGCCGGGCGACGTCCCGCAGGCTCGTCGCGTCCCCGCAGAGCACTCGGTGCGCCCCCAGGACGAACAGGTCCCCGGGACGAGCCACGGCATTGACTGGCAGCGACGGAGGCTCGTCACCATCTCCGCCACCGCCCGGCCCGGCGAACGTGATCCGCTGCAGTTCGCGCTCGTCGAACCCGGTGAACTCCATCGGGAACTGCACGGCCTCGAGGCCCCGCAGCTCCTCGGCCAGCTTCTCGAAGTCCCACTCGGCTTCCTCGTTCGACCGGTTGTCCATGAGCCGGTACGCCCGGCACTGATCAGGCGACAGGTTCTCGGCCACATGGACCGGGACCTCGGTCATCCCCAAGGAGCGGGCCGCCTTGAGGCGCGTGTCGCCCACCACGACGACCATGTCGCGGTCGACGACGATCGGCTGCCGGAAGCCGAACTCCTTGATCGAGGCGGCGACCGCTGCAACCGCGTCCTCGTTCTTGCGCGGATTGTTCGGGTACGGGTGGACCGAGTCGATCGGTACGGTCTGGATCTTCACGCGGGCGCCATGCAGACGCGGACGGAGACCAGCGCGCGGTAGTTCCGGGCCTCCTGCTGCAGGATCAGCCGGCGCTCGGCGGGGTTCTCCGCCGTGGCGACCTTGACCCGCTTGCCCGTTTTCAGGTCGATCCCGAAGATCTCCCACATGGCCGCCCCCCCCGAAATGCGAAAGGCCCCGGGGGAAACCCCGAGGCCCGCAGACACGAATGACTATGGTGAGAAAAATAAGCCCTGGGCTTCTATTCTGTCAAGGGAAATCTTTTGTCCGTCCTACAGCCGTCCCGACATCCGGGAAATTCACCGTGAAGATTCCGACTGCACGTTTTCGGGGGGCTGTCGAGCAACCCGTGCCAGCACAGTTCCCGGGCAAACCGGGCCATCGTGCGCCACGCCCTGCCGCGCTCACGACCGGGGAACGCCTCGAGGGGCCGGTGCTCGATGAATAGGCGGGTGAGGTATCGGTATCGGTCCAGGCGGTAGAAGAGGATCAGCACCGTCTCGGGATCCCGGTCGTCCTCCGGCTCGGGCCGCACGGAGCCTCGTGTTGGGCTGACGTGGATGTAGCTCCACTTGTTGGCCGTGGAGGCGCCCTTCGGGACGTGGTCGGGGAACGGCGCCGCCTTGGCCGTACGCTGCCGCTCCTGCCAGCGCACCATCGCCCACACCGCGTGGCCGGGAGAGCGGTACATCAGGCCGCAGGCGGCTTGTTGGACTCGTTTCTTGCGATCGAGGCGTTCGCCCACATGACGCACTGCTCGAGGTTCGTCAGCGCGAGGGAAAGCTCGCGGGATGGCGGGCAGCGCCGCATCAAGTTGTGGGCGAACTCCTTCGCATCATCCCTGTTTCCCTCATAGCAAGACCACTGTGTCCCCGCCGGCGGGTGGTAGGAAAAATCCTTATCGAGTCGTTCGCGGTCCTTCTCGGTCAGTTCGGACATGTTTCCTCCTGGACCGGCGGATCCGGGGCCAGTACCTTGGCGACCGCCGCCTGATCGTTGATGTTGATTCCCTGCCGGCGAAGGTTGCGGAAGACGCACGTGCACAACACCGCGGCGTGGGTCTTCGGCCTGTACCCGAGGACCCCCCGCCCGTGGCACTTCACGTGGCCGCGCTTCGCCAGAGCCTCGACCTTCGCGGTGGAGATGGTGCTCACCTTACGGCCCCGCAGCCTGGGCAGAAGCCGTCCAGCTTCACGAGGTACTTTCCGCAATGTGCGCACGGCTGCCAGGTCTCCGCCTCGCGCGCCAGCTTCCCCAGGTACGCGTCCTGCGCCACGCCCTCGGGGTCAGGCGCGGGCGTTGCAAGCATGCCGCCCGCTGGCCCGCCCTGGGCAACGATTGGCGCAGGGGCCGTGCCCCTCCCGAGCAATTGATCGGCGGCACGACACACGAGATCTGTCGCCTCCTCTGGCGACGAGGCGACAACCTCGCCAGCGACCAAGGCGTCAACCTTCGCGTTCCGCTCGATGATCTCCGTTGCGGTCATCGGCTTCTCCGTCCCGTCAGGCCTCGACGGGATCCCGCCCGGCAGCAGCGGGTCGAAGATCTCCGGCGGGTAGATGTTCGGCTTCTCGTCCTTCATCGCGCTCTCCTTTCGGGACTTTGCCCGTTCCGTTACAGCCATGACACTTCGCATCCTTCATCGGCCACTCCTCCCCGAACAGACACTCGGGGCGCGACAGGTCGAGCACCTGGATCACGCCCATCCCCTTACAGCGTACGCACGGCTTTAGGTCCCGGTACATGGTACTCCCCCTTTTTATTTGCGTCGGATTCGTCGGCGCGCTCCCTCTCCCTCCGGCGTCGGATGTATTCGATCTCCGCGGCAAACTCGTGGACGCTCGTGGCCACAATCATTTCAAGGCCACAGGCCCGGTAGATCTTCCCCCACTCCGCCTGGTCCGGCCCGAGGCCCTCGCCCGGCATCTTGCACTCGACCATCACCACGCAGCCGACGTCGGGGAGGTAGACCGTCAGGTCCCAGGTGCCGGCCGTGTGGAGCCGCAGCCATCGGTCTCCGCCGATTGCCTTCGCCTGGCCCGTGGCGTTCCGTTCGCATCGGAGGTGGAGCCGCCGGCAGAGTTCCCGGATCGGCTCTTGAACTTCGCTTGTCTCCCGGTTTTTGAAGCCGCCGCCCTTGCGCTGCTGTCGCGCCCAGGGAAGGCGCTCGAAGCGTGTCACCCCTTCATCCCCGCCTTGAGCGGCAGCTGCGGCTGCTCGGCATCCATGCTCGTGATGAACGCCCCCTTCTGGTCGTCGGTCAGGGTGTCGATCGCGGCCTTCGCCTCCTTGCCCGGCACCTCTGCGTGGCAGACGATGCGGGCGTATTGCTGCGGGCCGTCCTTGCCTTCCCGAATTCGGTACGACACGTCTCGAACGAACATCTTGATCTTCGCCATGTGGCTCTCCTTTCGGTTGAGGGGTTCACTTCGCAATCCCGAACTCTCGCCGCTTTGCCTCGATGGCTTTTCCGAGCGCGACGACGTCGGGGTCTGAGAATAGTTTTCCATCGGGAGCAGGCGCAGGCGGGGGGGTGGCCTCGGAGCCGTCCCCCCCGCCGTTTGCGCCGTCGCTGTCCCCTACAGATAGACGATTAAGATCAAGTTCTTTTTTTTCTTTTTCAGGTCCAGGTCCAGGTCCGGGTCCAGGACATGGTGGGCTTTTTTTCTGCGCGTCATTTTCGCCGTTTGCGCCGGATTCCGTTTCACTTCCGGGAGTTTCTGGATTAACCCGCGGGTTATTTCGGCTTTTTTTTGTGCTTTTTGGGGCGGTGCCAGAGCCTGTGGATAACTCGGAAAGCCGCGGGTTTTTCTTGGGGCGTCCGCCGAGCTTCCCCTTGCGCCTCTGTTCCTCAAAATACCGCGCCCGGTCCGCCAGTTCCTCGTCGGCCCGATTATTCGTAAGTACGCCATCTTCAACGCGAAAGAACTTATTGAGGATGTAGTCGACAGCCTGTATGTCCTCGGGGGTCCGCGCGTGGCACATCTCATAAAGCCGTGGCTTTTCGGATTCGAGTTTTCCACAGGCTGCGTAGTAGTTATGCAAAAGGAGGTTATATGCGCCATGTTCGAGCATTGTTAACCCGGAGGTATCACGTAAATAATCCCCGGGGTAAAAGCGATAATAGCCGCCGATCATCGGGGGGCCTCCGGCATTGGGGGTGGAGGTGCGGGTCGTTTCACGATCACGTTGTCGGTGTGGGATCCGACGTACCCGGGACGGTGGTGCTGGCCGACGAGGGTCCAGCCGTCGTGCTCGAACTTCTCAAGGTCCCGCCTGGCGATCAGGAAATACTCGCCCTCGTGGTTCACGCCTTCTCCCTCCGGCCCTCGAACACGATCTCCATCGCGCGCTGGATCCTGGGGAGCGCCTGGGCGTAATCCGCGAGGACGTCCTCCGCCTGGGCCAGCCGTTCCGCGGGAGAAAGGAGAAACTCGTTGACTTGCCACTGCACGATGATCTTCCCGGCGTCCCCCAGGGCGCGGATCAGGTCAGGAAGCCACGACAGGGGGAAGTGCCGCTTCCCTTCGTACCTGTTGAGCATCATCGACAGCCGGTTCTCGCTGATCCCGTCCGGGCCGAGGGCGCCGGCGATCTCCTTGCGGGACTTGCCCGAGGACGCGATCGCGTATTCGACGACTTCCTTAAAGTTCTTGAAGGGTTTGAGTTCGAAGCCGAGGGTGGTGTGGACGTGAACCGTCCCGGGGGGGTTCGCACTATTCCGCAATGTTTTCACCAATTTATGCGGTTCTGTGACAAGACTTCACTCCCCTTCACCATCCGCCCCACGTTACAACCGGGGCATGATGCGATCACCCGTTCGAAGCCGCGGAAAGGTCTTCCGGCGCCTGGTCGCCCCAAACGAGCCACTCGCGCTTGAGCCGGCCGCCCGTGGCGGCTTCGATCGCGGCCGCGGTGTCCGGTCCGAACCGCCGGGACCCGTGAACGCACTGCGCGATGAAGTTGGGGCCGGGCGTCGACGTGCCGGTGAGCTTGTGAACCTCGCGCGCCAGATCCTCATAGGTCCACCCGAGTTCCTTGCAGACCCGCTTTACGATCGGCAACGGTGGGTAGGTTTCGCGTTCTTCAGCCATTGGCCACCTCCGGGTTTGGATATTAGCCCTCGGATGGAATACGTGTCAATAGAAAATATAAGCCGCGGGTGAATTTACTGAATCTGGAAGCGAAGGGAGAATAAGCCGTGGGCCAAGCGATCGAGAAAAAGACCGAACCACGACCGCGTAGGACAGGTGTCCTCGACAAACGCTTCCAGTGGAACCTCCGGCGCCTCCGGAAAGGCCGCGGACTCAAGCAGGGCGAGCTTGCGGAGGAAATGGGGTGGACCAGTTCGAATTATGTCTCGCAGCTGGAAACCGGGATCCGGGGGTTCAGCCCGGACTTGGTGGTGGAGCTTGCCGTGTTCTTCAAGGTCGATCCGGGCGAGTTCTTTCTCCCCGAAACGAGGAGAGCCGCGCTTCGAACGATCTTTGAAGTGCTCCCAAGGGAGCGCATCAAGGATCTCCGCGGGACCGGAAAATGCGAAGAGCTGGTTGAGAAATTCAAGGTGCTTGCCGACAAGGAAATGAAACCGAGGCGCATCTCGAACTGACCCGGTAGCCCCGTCCTTCCTCGAGGCCCCCTTGTGGGGCCTTTTTTATTGCCCGAAAAGCGAGGGGGTCTATTTCGTCCCCTTTTCCCCCGAAATAGCCCCCCTGAAAATATATTAGCCCTCGGGATGATTTTCCTTGACTTGCGTTTAGCCCCGGGCTTAGATTGTCCTCGTCCCCGGGGATCCGGGGCCACGATGCGGGGGGCGCGCACCCTACCACGCGCAGGAAGGAACGAGCCATGAAGAAGAACGCGAAGAAGGAGACGCGGCACCTGGTAGCAAGCACGGATGCCAAGATCACGGTTTGCGGCCGGCCGGTCTGGAAGGTCCTGCTGTGGGCGAAGAAGGGCGCGCCGAAGGTGGGCGAGGCGGGCGTGTGCGCTCGGTGCTACGCCCTGGATGACGCAAAGGCCGCCAAGATCCGGAAGGCGACGAAGGCAATGGCCGCCGAGGCCCTCGAGGGCGCCGCGAAGGTAATCCGCTCTACCGTCAAGCGCCAGCCCGCTCTCCTGGTGCTCGGGGAGCGGATGCCGGCATTCATCAGTGTGACGTTCAAGGGCAAGGAGTACGGGGCAGAGGTACACAAGGACGGAACAATCTCCACGCCGATCGGTGACAGCCGCCGGTTCAACAGTCCTTCGCGCGCGGGGAAGGCGGTCGCCGGCCGCGAGGTCGACGGGTGGACGTTCTGGTCGTACCTGAAGGCGGACGGCACCCTCGAGAAGCTCGACGCGCTGCGGAAGGCGGTGGCGTGATGGCGGCCATCCACTACGGCACCCTCGGGCGGGCTCCGGTTTGCGGGAAGAAGGATGTCCCCGCGGTGAACCGCACCAACGAGACCGGATCCGTTTCCTGCGAGATGTGCCTCGAGGTCATCGAGGAGGTGGAAGCCGACGACGAAACGAACCCCGAACTGGAAGCGCGCGCCGATGGCCACGACACCCGGTATTACGAGTCAGTCGAGGGAGGTGCGTGATGCGAATTGAAGACCTGATCCAGACCCCGGAGTCGCGCCGCGATAAGCGGCGCCTCTCCTTCACCAAGGCGCAGTTCTTCTGCTTGGGCGTGGCCGTGGCCGCGCTGGCCGGGGCCGTCGACGCCTGGTGGAAGTCGGGCCACGTGGCCGCCCTATTCGCCGTGCTGGCCCTGATCCTCGGGGCCATGAAGGTCCGGTCCTGCCGGTCCCCGCGGCGGTACGCGCCCCGGCTGCCGGTCGCACTGCCGACGGAAAGGGGACGGGCGTGAGCAACCGGCTGCCGTTGAAGGACCGCATGAGGGACCACCCGCTGATGGCGTCGTTCCCCGAGCGCCCCTGCCGGCTTTGCGCCGATCTGTTCGTACCCGAGGATCCTGACCAGCTTTACTGCACCGAGGTATGCGAATCAACCGACCGGAAGATCGACGAGGCGGAAGCCCGAAGGGAGGAACGACTGTGAGCCTGCGCGAGGAAGCGATCAGGGCGTACCAGGAGAAGGTGGCGGCCAAGGAAGCGGAGCAGGCCGCCGAGAAGAGAAAGACCATCGTGAAGCGTATCCATGAAGCGCAGGAGCACATCTGCGAGGTGTTTGCGCTCGCCGAATGCCCGCCCCTCGCCGTCACGCAAAACGCAGCGGAGTATTGGCCCGAGGCGGCGTTCGAAATAGATGGGGTGGCGTTTCGTTACAACTTGCCGCGCGGCCGCATGGAGCTGAAGGCGGCGTGTCCGAAGTGCGGACACGAATGGTACAACACCGTCCGTATCGAGACCGACAAGAACGGCGCCCGGGACCTCACGGATCTCGGGTACGAATTGTGCGCGCTGGAACGCCACGACTGCCCATCGGACAAGCCGCCCTACGTTCCGACTCCACCCCCGCAGACCGGGACGTACCGCCACGGCGGCGTGGAGCACAACCTCCTTGACTCGATCCGCGAATACGTGGACGACCGCATCGAGGAAAGAATGGGGGACCGCTGACATGTGGACGCACTTCGAATGCCCGGATGGGCAGAAGATCGAGATCGAGCAGTGCTGCGAGAAGGGCGGTTGTCGAATGCCAGAACGGTGCGTTTCCCGGCCGACGTGCATCCTGTTCTCCCGCAGCCGGCGGACGTGGAAGGGCAAGATCTCCACGACGCAGGCGCTCAACGGGACCCGCCTCGAGTTCCTGAAAATAACCACGCCGTTTTCCGAGAAGCCCTGTGACCGGGCATTCGCGCTGCTCGGCACGTTCCACCACCTGAAGCACCAGAAGCTGAACCTTCCGGACGCCCTCATGGAAGAGGGCCTCGAGGATCCCGACTCCACCGGCATCTTCGATTTTTACGAGGAGGAGGACGGCGTCCACGAGATGCTCG
>ERZ1292625.2520-Hain-H41-01um-R1-2520-length-16746-cov-21_pt1 | contig 16746 bp, 17 predicted proteins | sample MGYA00564400_ERZ1292625 | MGnify/ENA primary metagenome ERZ1292625 (study PRJEB36523, sample SAMEA6512639) | groundwater metagenome | collected 2019-01-08 | study: AquaDiva: Metagenomics assemblies of 32 groundwater samples | reverse complement strand
AATCAATTATCAAATTCCTAGTCAACTGATTCCAAGGTCTTGAACCCTTTTAGGTGCCGGGGAGAGGACTTGAACCTCCACGGGTTACCCCACTAGCTCCTAAAGCTAGCGCGTCTGCCATTTCGCCACCCCGGCGGATAGTCAAAATTTAGCAAAATTTGCGCGCTTCATCAAACCGACTATAATCAGTCAGTATCATTATTGGGTCGCGTGAGTATTTAATTAATAGTAATCAAGAAAAGCAATACATGTCAGGTAAAAAAGTGATTATTGCGATCGTGGTGATTCTGCTGATCGTGATCGCCATTGGCTATTGGGGTCGGGGATCCACACCGGTCGATGAAGGTCTTCCACCAGCGGGTCAGCCCATAGCGCCATCGGATCAATATCCAGATAATATTCCGTTTAGTCAGCCGAGTGGCAACAGTACCGGCGCGCCAGTGGGTAGTATTGATGTCGAGATCTCGGCTTTGCTCGGGGCGGCCGCGGCCGAAGATCAGGCCATGGTCAACGAGGTGGCCGAGAAGGCAGTTTTACAAGCTGATGCCCAGGCCTTGATGGAGCTGGGACAAAATGATTACGACAATGAATTACGTTAAATTATCATTAGTAAATGGCGCGGTGCTGGGATTAGTTCTCGGTCCGTGGTCGGCAGTGGTCGCGTTGGCGCATGCGCCGACCACACCGGCGGCGGGTGTGGGACTGGGTGCTTGTGCTCGCTTTGAGCAAGCCGCGCATAAGTTAGAACACAAGGTTGGTGAGCGTCACGATCGCCTACTGGCCAAAAAGACGGAGCGGATGACCAAGTTAACTGAACGTCGTGCTGATCGGCTGGCCACGCGGACCGAACATCGGGTTGATTGGACGGAGCGTCGGGATGAAATTTTTGATCGACTCGAGGCCAAGGCTGACACTGATGCCAAAAAACAGGCCCTAGCGACCTTCCAACAAGTGGTTAATACCGCTGTGACGACACGTCGGGCGGCGATTGATGCCGCGGCCAACACTTTCCATCAGGGAGTGGATGGGGCTGTGAATGCCCGTCAACAGGCCGCCGAGACTGCCAGTCAGGTCTTCAAAAAGGCCGTGGCTGATGCTTTGGCTAAAGCCCAAACGGATTGCGCCGCGACTGGTGCCGATGCCGCGGCGGTCAAGGAGACCTACCGGGCCAGTGTTAAGCAGGCTCGCGAGACCTTCAATACCGCTCGTCAGGCCGTAGAGAAAATGGACTTAGAGACCCTCAATACTGTACGCAAAGCGGCGTTCCAAAAGGCAGCCGATGACTTTAAGGCCACGATGGATAAAGCTCGTGCTGATCTCAAGGTCGCGTTTGGCGAGTAAAGAATACAGATTCAAGAAGAAAATAATCGGCCGCGGCCGATTATTTTTTTCTTGAGGCGGGTTTATCAAAGAAAAAATAATCAACTTATATAAACACTATGAAATACGATACATTAGTACCGATAGATTCGATCAGTAAGACAATGGAGGCACTCACAGAGAGAGGTTTTTTACCGGAATCGGTCACATCCGGAGCTGAAGCGCTCTCAAGAATTAAAGAACTCATTCCGGTTGGAGCGTCGGTCATGAACGGTTCCTCACGGACTCTCGACGAGATCGGTTTTGTGCAATATCTGAAAGATGGAAAGCATGACTGGCACAACCTTCATGAGGCTATTCTTGCGGAAAAAGACCCCGCCAAGCAGGCATTGCTCCGTAAACAGTCGGTTCTCTCCGATTTCTATCTTGGCAGTGCCCAGGCTATTGCCGAAACTGGGGAAATTGTTATTGCCTCGAACTCCGGGAGCCAGCTCCCGCATCTAGTCTTCACTTCGCCGAATATTATTCTTGTCGTCGGTGCACAAAAAATTACCCCTGATTTTGAGACGGCAGTCGCTCGTCTAAAAGAGTATGTGTACCCTCTGGAAGATGTTCGGATGAAAAAAGTTGGTATGGGTGGCAGTTTTATCTCCAAAACCCTTATCCTCAACAAAGAGCAGTCGTTTATGGGACGAAAATTCCACGTGATTTTTGTGAACGAAATATTGGGATTCTAAAGACAATCAACCAAAAGAGTTCCTAACTGTAGTGCCCCGTGAGGGATTCGAACCCCCGACCGTTCGCTTAAGAGGCGACTGCTCTACCAACTGAGCTAACGAGGCAGATTTAAACTACTCCCTGTATAGACTAAATTAAATGGTCCGTTTTGCCTAGAGAGAAAACTTTATTCGGCATAAACATAGTACACCTTTCCCAGATGATCATCGGTGAAGAAAAACGAATTAGCATCATTTTGCAAAATATCTACTGGCCGCCCAAGCCGCTTTATCTCACTGGATGATTCGCCAGAATGGGCGTAAGCAATATTGATGGGTCGCTTGCTCGTGCCCTCCTTCTCGCCCAAAAAACCGTCCATAAATACTTGTTGCTCTCCGCTTTTTGACACTCTTACTAGGTGATACCCCGTGCCAATTTCTGGTTCAAACGATCCATGCAAAGCCACCAAGAACGCATCTTGTAGAATCGGATGGGCGTCAGAAAAATATTGTAGGCCCAACGGCGCGGCATGTGGTTCAAAGGCGGAAAAGGCCAGAGGTGTTTGGTCGCAGGAGAGTGGTCGTGACCACCGGCGGTAAGTGTCGGGGTAGATTTTTCCATTTAATTCGTAACAGTATGGCCAGCCGTAATATTTGCCCTCGGTAAGTTTATACATAACATCATTTGGCGCTTCTGGTCCCAGATGATCAACGCCATTTATCGTGGCGTATATTTCTTCGTCCGCGCCCCAGGTAAATCCAACGGCATTCCTCAACCCATCGGCATACACTTGCTTGTCGCTACCATCGGGATTCAGGCTATAGATCATGGCGCGCATCTCGCCCTCGGGTTGTTCGCACGCATTGCAACCACTGCCCACGGCCACATACAATCGGTCGTTGTGGAATTTTATGGTGCGAGTAATGTGCCAGACCACGCTCGTCTCGCCCGACACTTGTTTGTTGGGGAAGTCGGTGATCACTTCCGGCTGACCTGATGGCTTGGCGTCTCCCGCGTTATATGGGTAGCGAATGAGTTGTGCCGTTAGCGCGATGTATATCCACGTTTTGTCGTTTTTGTCCGTGTAAAACGCCACGCTATTAGGGCCGCGCAGGCCGGATAAATAAGTAGTTTTTTTCTGAAACTGTTTGGTGGTTTTGTTAAAGTCGTCCAGAACATAGATTTTCCCATCATGAGAAAGATTCATGTTAACCATATCGGGTACAAACAGTCTCCCGTCCGGACTCATCGACATAAATCGCGCCTTGTTTAGACCTTCGGCCGCCACCGCGAGACGAAAGGGCTTGGCCAGTTGAAATGTTGATTGTGTTCCGTCGGCGAACGTCACAGTTACCGGCGCTAGTTCAATTGGGGCCGGTTTGTTGGGCGTAATTTTCGTCTCTTCATTTTGTGGTTCAGTTTCCTCGGTGGCTAGTTCGCTTTCGGTTGCCGATTCAAAAAACCCTTGTCGATAGGCAAAAACACCTATCAAACCGATAACGAAAACAATAATTATCAATAATAGTTGTTTCATAAATTTTAATTAGGCCAATTTAACTCACAATTTTCGTCTATGCCCAGGGCGGGGGTCGAACCCGCAACCGCTAAAGCGGACACGATTTTAAGTCGTGCGCGTCTACCAATTCCGCCACCCGGGCAAGTTTTAATTATAAACGATCTGGAGGCCTGGGCGGGAATTGAACCCGCGTATAAGGGTTTTGCAGACCCTTGCCTTACCACTTGGCTACCAGGCCGCTTTGCTAGAATAACTTATTTTTCTTCGCGTTCAAAGCACAAAAGAACGTCGCTCGGAGCTAGGTCGATTGCCGTGTCGATCAGAGCGCCAAACTGCGCTCCTGTCGCCACTTCTTTAACTTTACTTTTCTGACTTTCCAGACTGGTAATTTTTCCTTGGCCAATTTCTTCCTGTCGGCGCATAATTTTAATCGTTCCACTGGCGCGTAGTTGACCCTCTAGCACCGTGCCGCCCACAATTTGTTTACCCCGATCCTCGCCAAAAATCTTCAGCACTCGCGCTTGACCAAGTGCTGTTTCCACGGCTTGTTTGGGTTTTCGCCTCGCTACTTCCTCGGTCAGCCATTCGTTTAAATGGTAGATGACGCTAAAAATTTTCACTGGCACTTGATATTTTTCCATCACTTCCTCGGCTGTTTTATCAATTTTAACGTCAAAGCCTACTATTGTTGTGCCCGGCGCCGAGCTGGCCAACTTCAGGTCGCTGGCGTTAATGTGTCCCACGCCACGGCCAATGATTTTAATTTTTACGTCGGTCGTTGTTAATTTAACAATTTCTTTTTCAATCGCTTCTAGGCTGCCGGCCAGTTCAGCTTTGATGATCAGGGGCAAATTTGGTTGAGCGGCATCACTTTGGGCCGTCTCTTCGCGCTTGGTTGCACTGGCAGTTGGTTGTGAGGCGAGGAATGAGTCGGCCGCTTTTTTATCGGCAAAGGCCCGGAAGCCGGCGCCAATTTTTGGTAATTCGTTCCAGCCCAAAATGACGGCCGGCGCGGATGGGGGAATGGCCTCGCGCTCGTGGCCAGTAAAGTCGGTTAGTTTGCGGAGGCGGAACATGTGCTGGCCGCTCACAATAAAATCTCGTTGGCCCAGTGTGCCATTTTTTACAATCACCGTGGCTGTAGTGCCGGCGCGCGCATCAACATTGGCTTCCAGTACTAAGCCCTCGGCCGGAGCCGCCGGATCGCTAGTTAGTTCGGCCACGTCAGCCATGAGTAAAATCAGATCAATAAATTCTTGAATGCCAGCGCCAGTTTTGGCCGAAAGCGCAACATTGGCAATTTGACCACCGTAGCCTTCAACTAAAATGTTGTTCTCGGCCAGCGACTGTTTGGCTTTATCCAGATTGGCGCTGGGCTTATCAATTTTTGTAAACGCCACTAGTGGTTGCAGGCCGGCAGTAGTGATGGCGCGCCAAGCTTCAAGAGTTTGTGCCTTGACGCCATCTTCGGCCGAGACCACCAGCACGCCGATGTCGGCTACGGCGGCACCGCGCTCGCGCATTAAGCTAAAGGCCTCGTGTCCCGGCGTGTCGAGAAAAGTAATTTTCTTTTTGATATTTGGCTCCTTTTCTGTTGCCACTTCCACTTCGTAAGCTCCCAACCGTTGCGTAATGCCGCCGGCTTCGCCGGCGACCACGGCGCTTTGCCGGATGTAATCCAGCAAAGTTGATTTGCCGTGGTCAATGTGGCCGAGTACGGCCACGATGGGTGGGCGAATGGACATAGGCGGAAATTATAGCTTAAAATGGGCCTAATGTCTAAGATTTACCTTGACACCGCCGCCGCCACTCCAGTTGACCCTCGAGTTTTGGCGGCCATGAAGCCATTTTGGTCAGGTCAATTTGGCAATCCGTCTAGTATTCACAGTTGGGGCGTTGAGGCGGCGGCGGCAGTCGCCACGGCCCGTCGACAGGCCGCTGATTTTTTGGCCGCGCATCCCGATGAAATTATTTTCACCTCCGGAGCCACCGAAGCTAATAATTTGGTTTTGGCTGGGGTTATGAAGTCGGCAGCCACGGATAGTGAACTGATTGTCAGCGCCATCGAACACCCATCGGTGCTCGAACCAGCACGCGCCCTCATCGGTAGCAAGTTAATTATTTTGCCAGTCAACTCGGTTGGGCTAGTGGACGGTAAAAATTTAGCTGCTGCTTTAACTTCGGCCACGCGCTTAGTTTCTGTCATTCTAGCTAACCACGAGATTGGCGTTGTTCAACGTTGGGCTGAAATTGCCAAAGTAATTCGACGTTGGCGGCGCGATCAACACAGTCCGTGGCCTTTGCTCCACACCGATGCTTCACAAGCGGCGCGTACCATAGAGTTGCGAGTGGAAAAGTTGGGCGTGGATTTGTTGACTTTAGGCGGTGGCAAAATTTACGGACCGAAGGGGATTGGCCTTTTGTATTGCCGGCGCGGCGTTCAGCTTGCGCCCGCCGCGGCGGGCGGCGGCCAGGAGGCCGGCCGCCGCGCCGGCACGGAGAACGTGCCGGCTATTGTGGGCTTGGGTCGGGCGCTGGAGTTGGCGGCGTCCGCCGCGGCGGGCGAAACGAAAAAACTAACTAAGCTCCGCGATTATTTTATTGCCGGTTTGTTGCGCCTTGTGCCTGACACTCATCTCAACGGCTCGCCCGCCGAGCGTTTGCCGCACAATGTCAATGTCTCGTTTGTCGGCACCGAGGCCGAACAGGTGGTGATTGAGCTGGACGCGCGCGGCATTGCTGCCTCGGCTGGTAGCGCCTGCACTGATCCAAGGCAGGATGGTTCGTATGTTATAATGGCGCTCGGACGTAGCGTCGAGGTGGCGCGCGCAGCTGTGCGTTTTAGTCTCGATCGTGGTACCACGCGCGCTGACCTTGATTGTGTGCTAAAAGTTTTGCCATCGATTATTAAAAAAATTCGCGATCACAATTTTGATTATGCACGAAGTGCCTTCACTAAAATATAAATACAGTGACCTCGGGCCGTATTTTGACGAAGCCACCATGCGCTTGCATCACAGCAAGCATCACCAGGCCTATGTAGACAAGCTTAACGCCGCGCTGGAGAAACAACTTGATTTAGCCACTTGGACGATTGAAAAATTATTGAGTGATTTATCGGCCGTGCCGGAAGAAATTAGAATGACGGTGCGGAACAACGGCGGCGGCCACCTCAACCATGCTTTTTTTTGGGAAATTTTGCGGGCCAATAAAAACGGTGGCGCCAACCAACCTGACGGCGCCATTGCCGCCGAACTCGAAGACGTATTTGGCGATTACGATACTTTCAAAAAACAATTTAAAGAAGCGGCACTCAATCGTTTTGGTTCCGGCTGGGCCTGGTTGATTAAAAATAAAACTGGTCAGCTAGAAATTGTCACGACGCTCAATCAAGATTCGCCGCTCAGCGAGGGCTTAGGCGTGGCCATCTTGGGTGTGGACGTCTGGGAGCATGCCTATTATCTCAAATACCAAAACCGCCGCGCCGACTATCTCGACGCCTTTTTCTCACTCATCAACTGGCCCAAAGTCAACGAACTTTTCACCACCAGCCCCTAATTTCCTTGCCACGGCGGTTTCTCTTGGTGAATTGTTTAGAAAATTAATATCGCTAATCTTAAGTACTTGCCTGGATTAGTAAGTTTTTAACTGACTGTAGATACTGGCCTGAAAAATTGTGGCCAGCACCGCTAATTTCTACCAAAAGCACCTCGAACTGCTTGGCTAGCTTTTTTGATCGGGCAATAACTTCTTTTGTCTCATTAGCTCCGTATAACAAAGTTGTTAAGCCGAGAGGACGACCATACTGCGAAGATAAAAGATCTCGAATTTGCTTGTCGGTAAATATCTTTTTCACTTCTTCAGCCGGATAAAAATCTAAATCGCCATCGAGAATTGAACAAATTGAGCAAATGATAGCTTTGCTAAACTTAATTTCAGTTGCTAGTTGGTAAGTAATTAAAGCTCCGATCGAAAAGCCCATGATTACATCGTCGGGAGTATTGTCGACAATTTGCGCTCTCGCTTTGGCTAACATTTCACCAAAAGATCCATTTTCACCAAAAGTGTAGGGCGAATTATCCAAACCGAGGTCAACAGGAATTACCACATATTTACCTTCAAGTGAAGTAATAAAATCTTTATAGTTCTGATCAGTGTTTTTTTCGCCGAGACCAGTAATGAGGTATAGTTTTGTCATTTTATAGAAAGGGAGCGGCTTCGCGAGCCACTCCCTTGTGTGATCACGCTAGCTGGATAATGTCAATCAAATTTGCCGGCTTTCATCCCGCGGCTGAATGCGTCCCATTCGGCTGGGGTGAAAAACAACGTCGTTTTCGCCTCGTCTTTCGTGTCACGAATAGCGACGCCCTTTGCCATTCTGGCTACACTCACACAACGAGCGATAACTCCATCTGTCCAAGTAGTATATCTGTGGATCCAAAAAACACCTAGTTGCTACGAGAGGTTTTTCAGGACGGGGAAATTAAAAAAATAAAAACCGCCCGGGTCAGTGCTGACTCGGGCGGGGGATCGGGGTGTGGTAGTTGTTCATAATTTAGACAACTATTTCTGCCGGTTTTTTTCGAAGTAGTACTCTGGTTGAGCTACGCCAAAGCCGAAGTCCGAGCAAGCCTTATGCGCTTTCAGAAATTTCTCGCGCAAATCTTTCGGCATTGCTGAGAGTGTGCTAGCGTACTTTCTCTGCTCCTGCTTAACCCCATTAGCGAGTTTCGAGAGTTTTTCTCTCACCACTTTTTCCCATTCGTCTACTCGCCACTCACGCCACGATTCGTGACCATCATTCTCCGCGGTCAAATCTATTAATTCATCGTAGGCGTTGATGAACAAGCACCATTTTTTAGCAGTAAACGTTCTTACCACATAGTCAATGAAAGGACAGGTGGGTAAATATACTACTAATAAAACCGTGGCCCAAGACAGTGCGAACATGATCCAGCCAAGCCACCAAGCACGTTCCCACCCGCTAAAGATTGATCTAAAAAAAGTAACTATCGAGGTTGCCAATGATGCTGACACTATCGTTGCGCAAAACGATCCTGCCCCTTTCAGGTCCATGGCATGGACCACTGGATCCCAACCATTCGTCTGTTTCCACTGTCGTCGTAAAACATTGGGCATAAGCGCCTTACTGTTCTCCGCGATTATACTTTCCCAGTTCTTCACTATTTTCTCCTTTTGTTACATGTCGATGTTCTGTCCAACTTTCACCCTAAACATTTAACGTCATTTGTCAAATTGGTTTGACTTTGGTAAGAATAATTTGGTATTATGCAAGAAATTAATGGAGGATTTAAATAAGAATCAGATTGTGCTCTTAGTCTTGCTGGTGAGCTTTGTGACCTCAATTGCCACCGGTATTTTTACTGTGAGCTTGCTCGATCAGGCGCCGCCGGCGGCGACGCAGACTATTAATCGCATTGTGCATCGCACGGTGGAGCGCGTGGTGCCCGGTGAGCCACAAGTGGCCACGGTAATTAAGGAGGTGCCGATCATTGTGACGGAGGAAGAATTGGTGGTTAAGGCCATTGAGACGGCCCAAGATACTTTAATTAAGATTAAGGCAGTTTGGCCTGCCCCGTCTACTGCGCCAGCAACGGTTGAGACTCCTGTTGCCATCGCCTCGGGCCCGGCCTATTCCACCGGTTTTCTGGTTGGTGCCGCTGATAAAATTATTACGATTAACTCGACATTAGGCGTTAGTGGTGTCACGTCCGCCACCGCGGACCCGCCTAGACTCGGCGAGGCTGGCAGTAAAAAAGTTTTTGATCTGATCATGCCGGACGGCGAGGCGCGCCAGGCGCGCCTCGAGCATGCCGACACCACTCTTGATCTCGCGGTGTTATCATTAATACCTCTCACCTCGGTCACGGCGGAGAGCAAGGGGATCAGCAAACCGCTCCAATTAGCCAAAGCCGACCCAGTAATTGGCCAGTCCATAATTTCTCTCGGGGTGACGAGCGACGATAAAGATGAACCGATCTCGGTGGCCGCTGGTTTAGTAACCAGTCTAAAAAAGGGGAGTGAGAATAAACTTCAATCTCTCTTCACCAACATTTCTCATAATCAAGGAGTAGGCGGACCGTTACTAAACTTGGAGGGTCAGGTGGTTGGCATTAACATTGGCAATGGTCGCGGTTTGCCGGGCGAAGTTATTAAGCAAATTTTAAACCATGCCACCATTTAATCATTTTACCTCTAAAGCCAAGGAGGTGATTCGCAAAATGCAGGAGATGGCTGTTGAGCGTGGCCAAAATCAGGTCACACCGATCCATCTTTTGGCGGCACTGCTCCTGCAAGAAGAGGGCGTTTTGTTTTCAATTTTAGAAAAGATTGAGGTTGATGCCGTGGTCCTCACCGACTACGTGTTGGAAGGCATGGAGAATAATGACGGGGGCAATGTGCTCTCGCCGTCGTACCAAATTTACCTCACGCCCGAACTGGTGCGTATTCTTGACTCGGCTGGCAAAATTGCTGCCGGTTTGCGTGATGAATTTGTTTCCACCGAGCACTTGATCCTCGGGATTTTAGAAAGTCCCAATCATGCGCATGAGGTGCTTAATCGTTTTCGCGTTACTAAAGACAGTGTGCTCAAGGTGTTGCAGGAGGTGCGGGCTGGCAAGATCCGCGACATCAATCAGCCCAAGCGCTTGCGTTCGATTGAGAAGTACACCAAAAATCTTACCGAGCTGGCGCGTCAGGATAAGCTTGATCCGGTGATTGGTCGCGAAGAGGAGATTCAGCGCATCATGGAAATTTTGTCGCGACGAACGAAAAATAATCCAATTTTAATTGGTGAGGCCGGTACGGGTAAAACAGCTATCGCCGAAGGTTTGGCTAATAAAATTGCTAAGGGCGAAGTGCCCGAGTCTTTGCGTGACAAAGAGATTGTCTCGCTGGATTTGGGTCTCTTGATTGCCGGCACCAAGTATCGCGGTGAGTTTGAGGAGCGATTAAAAAATATTTTGAAGGAGATCGAGAAGGCCGCCAGCAAAATAATTCTTTTTATTGACGAGATCCACACCTTGGTTGGTGCTGGCGCTGCCGAGGGAGCGATGGATGCTTCCAACATGCTCAAACCAGCCTTGGCGCGGGGCGAGCTACGTTCTATTGGGGCCACCACGATCAAGGAGTATCAAAAGTATATTGAGCGCGATCAAGCGTTGACGCGCCGCTTCCAGCCCGTTTATGTAGAGGAGCCGAGCGTGGATGATGCCATCACCATTCTCCGCGGACTCAAACAAAAATACGAATTTCATCATGGCATCAATATTACCGACAGTGCTATTGTGGCGGCAGTTAATCTTTCCAGTCGTTACATCACCGATCGCTTTTTGCCCGACAAGGCCATTGATTTGGTGGACGAGGCGGCCTCGGCTTTGCGTCTCCAGCTAGAGAACAAGCCGCCGGCATTGGAGGAAGCTCACACCGCCATTCGTCGCTTGGAGGTAGAAAAGGAGGCACTCAAAAAGGAGGCAGCTGAAGCTGAGGATCGAGTGGCCAAAGCTCGGATCAAAAAAATCGAGAAAGAGATTGGCGAATTACAGGAGTCAACCAGTGAGCTGGAACTGAAATGGAAAACCGAAAAGGAGGTGATTGCGGAGATCAAACAGTTTAAAAAGGAGATTGACTCATTGCGTTTTGAGGCCGAGCAGGCCGAGGCCCGCGCCGACTTAAGCCGCGCGGCCGAGATTCGTTATGGTCGTCTGCCCGAAGCAGAAAAAAATCTCAAGGCGCGGGAGGCCAAGCTTAAGCGTTTGCACGGTTCGCGGCGTATTCTTAAAGAACGTGTGACCGAAGAAGAGATCGCCAACGTGGTATCGCGTTGGACCCATGTGCCAGTTAGTCGCATGCTCGAGGCCGAAGCGGTGAAGCTCCAGCGTATGGAGGCGACCTTGGCCGAGCGAGTGCGTGGTCAGGACGAGGCGATTAAAAAAATTGCCGAGGCTGTTAAGCGCTCGCGAGCGGGCATCAGCGATCCCGATCGACCCATCGGCTCATTTATGTTCCTCGGCCCTACTGGCGTGGGCAAAACTGAACTGGCTAAAGCGTTGGCGATGTTTATGTTTAATGATGAGAAGTCGCTAGTGCGGATCGACATGTCAGAGTACATGGAGAAATATAGCGTGTCGAAACTCATTGGTTCGCCGCCCGGTTATGTTGGTTACGAGGAGGGTGGCTCGCTAACGGAAACAGTGCGTCATCGTCCGTATTCGGTATTGCTGTTTGATGAGATCGAAAAGGCCCATCCCGAAGTGTTCAATATTCTCTTGCAGGTGCTCGATAACGGGCGGCTGACTGATTCCAAGGGTCGGACGGTAAACTTCAAAAACACCATCATCGTTTTGACCTCCAATTTTGGTAGTGACCTGATTAATCGCACGCGGCGCATTGGTTTTGCGGCCAGTGCCACGGCCGAAGCCGCCGCCGAGATTAATTATCAGGAAGTGAAAACGCGAATCATGGACAGTCTCAAGAGCCATTTTCGGCCCGAATTTTTGAATCGTTTGGACGACATTGTCATTTTTAATTTACTCAATGAGAGTACGATCCGTGAGATTGTGGAGATCCAGATTGGCTATGTTAAAAGTCGGTTGACATTGAAGAATATTGATTTGGAAATTTCGCCGGCGGTTTTAAACCACTTGGCGCAGACAGGTTACAGCTCGGAATACGGTGTGCGTCCGCTAAAACGACTGATTCAGCAAAAAGTTCTTAATCCGGTAGCTGAGTTCATTATCGCTCGCAAAATAGAAAATGGTGGCTTGATAGTGGTGGAGATGGTTAATGGTGAGCCGGAGATTGAGCTTAAAAAAACCTATCGTACTAATCGTTTGGCCGTGGTTAAAGAGGAAAATAACGTAGAACCAGCTCTAGCCACGGGGCGTTAATGACGGTATAGTAGTGACGGTGTAATTGTTTTTCCCTGCGTCGGTGGCGGAGTGGTCAATCGCAACAGACTGTAAATCTGTCGCCCTTTGGGCTACGTAGGTTCGAATCCTACCCGGCGCACCAGGCCTTGACAGATGGAGAGCGGAATGGTGAAGAAAAACAAAACTCCGGCCTGGCCGGTTTTTTGTATCTTTATCCTAGCCCAAGTAAAGGCGGGGGCGCAACCTTATAGGACTAAGCATCGGTAGTCGCTTGATTTTTCTCCGTGGACTTGCAAAAATGCCCTGAGTTCGTCATGCGGTCTTCAAGCAAAAAACACTGGTCTGATCGATGAAAGACAAACCGAAGCAACGACGCAAGAAGCGCGTATTACCCCCAAAGAAAGCTAAACCACCCAAGATGGAAACAGGTGGTCCCAACGAAGACGCCGGTTTTCTACTCGGTGATCAGGTTGACCAAGCGCTTGACAGCTATCGTGGTCGTCGTGCTAAAGTCAAGAAAGGTAAGTACATTGTAAAGCTGGGTGCTGAAGATAAACCCAAACGACACAATAAACCAGGTCGCAAATCGGCGAAGGAATCCTTCGCCGGTGGAGGTGAAGGGCTCCATGCCGGAGAAAGGAGCCCAACCATGGTGGGTATTAGTTTTGACAGCAACGCACTGGCAGTATTTCCAAGTCGAGAAATTGCGAGGGTCCGTTTTGGCAATGAAGACGAAGAGGCTAAAGGCCTTGGTCTTCTTTTGTCCTCTGGGCACACGGTAGATTGTTACGAGAATGACATCTATGGGGTCACCTCTGACTCTCAGTTGCAAGCCTTGAAAGACGCTGCAATCCGTTTTACGGTTCTTTGATCGCGGGTCAACATGTCGGATTGGCAACCTCAGTTTCTTTATTCTATTATCATCGGTATGGAACGAGACGGAAAACCGGTACCCGACTTCGACAAATCCACGGTCAGACTTCGCAAGGCGATACTGTCCGAGCTTGGTGGCATGACGTTGATCAAAATGAAAGACGCCATCGGTGATACCAAACAATGGGGTCCAGAAAAAGTGAGATTGATCTTGGTAATCACGGGTGACGTGGAGCGAGCTAATGACTTATTTGTCGAGTTGTCGAGTAAGGGGAATGTCTTACGGCAGTTTAACCAAGAGGAGATTTGGGTGGTTCGTCAGCAGGTCGGTCTGTTCCGAGCTGATTTTAGACCTAGGGCTAGACATTTTGGTTTCTAGCCCTTTTTTATTTGCGATGGCATATCTGACCTAGACCGTTCCTCCAGGAATCTGCTTTAATTAGTTCGTGAGCACTGACCAACCCGCCGCGGCCGCTAGCATCGTCCACGTCTTCATCGATGCCTCCAATTTGTGGCAAGCGCAAAAGGCCAAGGGGCGCTTGCTTAACTATGGCCAGGTGGTTGAGCACATCAAAGACCGCTTTAGCGCCAGCAAGATAAAAGTTTTTTACTACAGCGCCTTTCCTGGCGAAGGCACACGCGACTATGACTTGAGCAGTAAGCATCGTTTCTTTACTTTCCTAAAGAAGGGTCTCGGCTTTGCAGTTATCAAGAAAGAATTGAAACGCATTCGCGTCACTGAAGGTGAGTCTGAATCAATCATCGAAAAAGGCAACATGGACGTGGAGATTGCTATCGATGCTCTCCACCATATTTCCAAATATGATACGGCCGCGTTTTTCACCGGCGATGCCGATTTTCTGGCCTTAGTCAGTTATCTTCGCCGACATGGTAAGCGCGTATTTGTTTTCTCCTCACGCAATAACATTTCACAGGAATTACGCACCGGCAGTGATGGCTATGTTGATATTCTTGATTTACCAGACGACATCTGGGGCAACGTGCTACAGCATCGTCGTAGCAGGGCGGCATAAAAAGAAGCCACCCTCCGCGAGGAGGGTGGCCCTAGGATGTAATACCCTTCCGGTCGTAAAACCGAAAGACGTTTATTATGATAATCATAAATATAATTTGTGCAAGGCCTTGTCGGCAGGTTACTCGGCCTTTTCACCTAATCTCCACTCGCGCTAAGCTTCAGTCGCGCATCCGCGGCGGCAGTATCAGTGGGGGGAGTTAACCCCACCACGGCGGGGCAAGCCCAGCAATCGTTCCAGCTCCAACACTCGACTCGCCAGCCAGCGTACTTCGTCGTGGAGGAAAAAGGTTCGAACATCCTCTACTTCCCCGCACCTGGAAGTTTACTTCTTTCTGTGATATCATGGGTACGAAAGGTCAAAATTATTGCAAATAACTGCTATTAATATGGCCGACGAAAACAAGTGCTCAAGTTGTGGGCACGAACATAAGAATTCTGACGGTACTTGCAGTTGCGGTTGCCAGGAAGGCAAGAAATAAGAAATTTTAGATAGTTAGCCCCGAGTCCGCCGCAAAGGACTCGGGGCTTTCTTTGGTGCGGTAAGTATGATTGAATCGGGCTGGGATAGCTTTGGCTCTTTTAGAAAGGTGATTGCTATGGTTCAGAATGGTCGTGCGAGTCAACCCGACTTCGTTGATTCGGGCTTGCTTATCGACATGCAGCGAAAGGCTGACAGGTTGATCAATCGTTGGTTCGCTTTGACTTGGGGTGCCAGCTTCTTGTTTTGTGTGTGCTTGGTGGTGGTGACGGTTTTGTTGATCTTTTCTTATCGTGACGTGGTGTTGGTAGGCTGGGGGCAAGTTTTTGTGGTGCTAGCTTTTTTGGTCCTGGCCATTCTTTTTTTAGTCTGGCTACAACTCAAAGTGTTTGGATTCGTTGTTGCTCGTTGGTTGATCAAAAGCACGCGAACCGATCTGGAAGTTTTATTGAAAACTGCTGATGGTCGCAATGCTCTGTCTCGACTGATGATGACTAGTCCTGGTCTGCGACTGGAATTGGAAATGATTCTTGGTTCGCGGTTTTTGGAAAAGTACCCTAGAGATTTTTTGTGATTTTAGGCCGGGCAGATGAGCTCGGCCTTTCTTTTTCTGTTATACTTGTCCGTCATGACGGTGATTCAGGCTTTGGTTCTCGGGCTCGTTGAGGGTATTACCGAATTTTTGCCCATTTCCTCCACTGGACACTTAATTTTGGTGTCAGAACTGATGGGGCTAACACCTAGCGCTTTTGGCACTACTTTTAAAATCGTTATCCAACTGGGGGCAATTTTGGCGGTAGTGTGGTTGTACGGTCGGACTTTGTTGAAGGACAGCACGATGGCCAAAAAGGTCCTCGTCGCGCTAGTTCCAACTGGGCTGATCGGTTTTCTTCTTTACCCAGTGATCAAGGAATATTTTTTAGACAACAGTTTGTTAACGCTCTGGGCGCTCGGACTAGGTGGTCTCGCGCTAATAGTTTTTGACCGCTGGCATCGGGTGGGCGATGGTGAGCAAATTTCTTACAGCCAGGCATTATTTATCGGCTTTTGCCAATCATTGGCCATTGTGCCTGGAGTGTCACGGTCGGCGGCGGCGATCGTGGGAGCCATGGCGCTCGGCCGGTCGCGGCGCGCGGCGGTGGAGTTTTCTTTTTTGTCGGCCATCCCTGTCATGGTGGCCGCCTCGGGTTTTGATTTGTTCAAAAACTTCTCGGCTCTGGCGGCCGGCGAAGGCAAACTTTTACTCATTGGCCTCGCCGCCTCATTTTTTACCGCTCTTGTCGCCATCAAATTTTTGCTCTCCTACGTCTCCCGCCGCGATCTTACGGTCTTCGGTGTTTATCGTATTGCCCTAGCGGCCCTCCTTCTTGCTGTGTGGGGGTGATATAGTGTGCAGAAGAAAATCAATCACTGAATTTCAAAATGGCTTTTGCTCATCTTTACACTCTGTGGTCGAAGTTCAATGCTCGATTCTTGGCCTCTAGTCTTTTGTCAACCGAGATCTGGTACGCCTTTATGGGATACAACTCTCTCGTCAGCACAAAAGGGGTTTCTGTTTAAAATGAAATCCGATAACCTCTGGTTTAATACTGGAGGTTTTTTTATTCCATCGCTTCTCTAATTTGTTTTTCCGTAAGGTGGAGATGTGAAATTTTGGGATCACAATAATGTCGACCGCGAAGAATTTTATCGTCTTGAAATTCGAGAACCAGTACGAGCGGGGTGCGGTAAACCTCCTTTGTCTCTGGGTCGGGATGAGGTTCTATCAATTCGACGAAGACTACTTTTTCGGTCTCAGCGATATTTTTTATATCATATTTACGACCCTTTATCTCGTAGATTTCCCTACCCTCATCTGGGTGGCAAGTACCCCGTTTCTTGGACAACCTTTTGCACGCTTGTCCCGCTGTTAGCG
>ERZ1292625.1589-Hain-H41-01um-R1-1589-length-25931-cov-5_pt2 | contig 16750 bp, 21 predicted proteins | sample MGYA00564400_ERZ1292625 | MGnify/ENA primary metagenome ERZ1292625 (study PRJEB36523, sample SAMEA6512639) | groundwater metagenome | collected 2019-01-08 | study: AquaDiva: Metagenomics assemblies of 32 groundwater samples | reverse complement strand
ATAACGAGAAAAGAACATATTGAAATTTTAGAAAAAGAAATTGACGATGTTAGTCAAATTTTAGAAACAATTAAAGAAAAAGAATGACATTATAGGGGTTGGATAATGTTTTTATAAAAAATGTCAGTAGCACAAGGAGATAGGAAGATTTGGGCTTTTGAAGAAGAAGCTCACAAAAAAATAAGCGAAGGAATTAAAAAAGGCAGTGATATAGTAGCAAGCACATTGGGGGCTTGTGGTAAAAATATACTTATTGAACGAAAGTTTAGAACTCCGATTAGCGTAGATGACGGGATAACTGCGATAAATAATCTTATTTTAGAGGACGAATTAGAGAATTTGGGCATTGGTTCTCTTGTAGACGCCGCTCAAAAAGCGTCTGAATATGCTGGCGACGGAACTTCAACGACTATTGTTTTAACTCGGGCTATTTATGAAGCTGGCAGAAAACTTGTCGGCGATTTTGCTTTTGGGAAAACGCCGTTAGAAATTAAAAACAGCATTTTACAAGCGAAAGACGAAGTTGTTAAAAAACTTCAAGAAGTTGCTAAAAAAGTTGAGAATAAGGAAGATATTAAAAAAGTTGCTTATTCCGCTTATGCAGATGAAAAAATGGCGGAAATTGTGGCTGATTTAACAGAAAAAGTCGGTGAAAATGGAATTATAATCGTTGAAGAGGGTTGGGGGCGAGAGACAGAAGTTGAATTACTCACCGGTATGCGTTTTGCCGGCAAGTTAGCGCACGAATTATTCAGCAATACGCCAGAAAGAGGACTTAATCTTGAAGGATTGCCTATTTTAGTATCAGATATGGATTTTGTTAATCTTAACGATTTAATGGCTATTGTTAAGGAATTGCACGCCAAAGGCGAGGCGGGATTGATTGTTATCGCAAATAAATATGAAAAAACAGCGATTGAACAGACGATAAGAAGTAATATATTTAATACTCAAAATCGTATATCTTTTAAAGTTTTTCTCGTAAAAACTCCGTCTTTTACGCCCGGAGAGTTTGAAGATATGGCAATTTATTTAGGTGCGAGATATTTTTCAAAAGAAAAGGGAGATAAGATTATTGATTGTATTCCGGAACATCTTGGCAGAGCGGTTAATTTTAAGATTTCTTTTTCCGGTGATGGTATAGCATTGGACGGAAGCGGATTGAAATTAGATATTGATAATAGAATTTTAGATTTAAAAATGCTTTTGGCTGACGAAAAAGTTAAAATGTTAAAAGGCAGAATACAGCAACGAATTGCCTCATTGGCTTCGGCAGTGGGAATTATTAAGGTAGCAAGTCCGAGCGATGGCGAGACGGAAAATATAAGATTGAAAACAAGGAATGCGGTAAAATCATCAGAAGCGGCGGTAAAAGAAGGTTATGTTTTGGGCGGGGGATTGGCATTAAAGGAAATATCAGATAGTTTGCCCGCAGAAAATATTCTCAAAGAAGCTTTAAAAGCTCCCTATGATATAATCCAAAGAAACGCGGGGGGAAAATTAGAAATAAAAGATATATATGACGCGGTAAAAGTTATTAGAACGGCAGTAGAACAGGCTTGTTCGCAATCGTGGATGTTAATAAATACAAGCACGGTAATAGCATTTAGAAATGAACCCGACAGAAAAGATGCCGCAGAGATAATTGCGAATAAAGAAAGTAAAAAGATTAAAGATTATTAAAAAAATATGAATGAAATAATAAATATTGAAATAACTTTTAAATATAAAGGGAAAGAATATGCCGATGCGGTAAGTTTTTATGGTAATGAAAAAATAGATGAACAAAATTTATTAGATATTTTAAAAAGATGTATAAGAACTATTAAAGATTTAAAAGATAAGAATGAAAATAATAACAAATAAACAAATAAAAGAAATTAAAGATTTAATATATTCAGAACAAAATTTTGATAAGTTTTTAAATCCATTAAATCCATTATATGAAGATTATAAAGATAGAGAATTTGAAATGGGGCACGATAAGGGAAATAATAATGCGATTGAAAATGTTTTAATAATTTTAAAATTAAATAAATGGAAAACCAATTAAATGGACAAAATCCTGAAAATAAGAAAAAAAGAATTTGTAATTATTGTGATAAACAGCAAAGAAAGAATATAAATAAGAAAACAGGTAAATTTGCTGGTTATTATAGAACTTGTGGGAATATAGAATGTTTAAAAAGAGGAGAAGAAGTTAGAAATCAAAGACAAAGACATTCATATCAACGGAAGGGATATATTGGTAAATGTAATTATTGAAAGAAAAGCGATGTATATTGACCATAATCATAAAACTGGAAAAATAAGAGGAATAATATGTGCAAGGTGTAATACTTTTATAGGTTTTATTGAAACTAATGATATTTACAAAAAAGCACAAAAATATTTATGCAAGAAGAATTAAACAGCCGAAATATCGGTGAAAATACGGGGGATTATAATGACCCTATAACTGGTCGGTTTATACAAGGTAATCCGGGAAAACCGAAAGGAACACGACACCTTTCTGGATTATTAGAAGAAGCAATCCGACGAGTTGCTACTGATACTGGAACTTCAGAAGATATTACGATAGTTAAAAAAGTTATTGAAAAAGCAAAAGAAGGCGATATGAAAGCAATTGAGCATATATGGGATAGATTAGAGGGAAAACCAATGCAATCATTGAAAATAGATAATCCCGCTCAAATAGAAGCAATTAAGAGTTTAGAAAATATAATTAAAGAAATTAGAAATGATAGATGTTAAAAAATTATGTGAAAATCTTTATAAAGATGAAGTTGGTAATCCTTTTATTTTAACCGATGGGCAAAAAGAAATTTTTGAATTAGTTCTTTCAAAAAAGAATAATAGAATAAATTGTTTAACATATACTCAATATGGAAAATCATTGACTATTGGTTTAGCAGTATTAACAGCCGTTGCTACATTTCCAGAGAGGTGGGCTATTGTGGCACCGACAAACAAGAAGGCAAAGATAATAATGGGTTATATTATTGACCATATTTTTGATAATGAATATACAGCCGGCAAATTTGAAATAGGGAAAGGAGAAAGCAGGGATAAAATCCGCAGGGAAAGAAGTAAAGACAGATTAAATTTCAAGCATTCAGACGGAACGCTTGGAGAAGTTTTTATTATATCTTCGGAAGGCAAAAGGACAAAAGATGTTATGGACGCTCTTATGGGATTTGGCGCCCAGAATATAATTATTGATGAAAGCTCATTGATAGAAGATTTACAATACTCTGGTATTATGAGAATGTTGGGTGGATATAAAGATAATTTCTTGCTTGAAATAGGCAACGCAATGAGGCGTAATCATTTTTATAAGTCTTCAAGAGATGATTATTATTATAAAATCAAAATTGATTGGCGACAAGGATTAAAAGAAGGAAGATTAACGCAGGAATTTATAGATGAAATGAAACGCACAATGCGTCCCGATATATTTAAGATGTTTTATGAGTGTGAATTTCCTGCGCCTGACTCAATAGATAATAGCGGATATTCTTTTCTTTTAACAGAAAATGATTTAGATAGAGCTTATGTTGATGATATTCAATTAGTTGGGGAAAAGAAATTGTGCGTTGATGTTGCCGCGGGCGGAGATAATTATTCAACAATAATACTTAAAGCTCAAAACGGAGCGAAAATTTTATATAGAGAACAAAATCCAGATACAATGAGTTTAGTTGGTATTGTTATAAGATTGGCTGGTAATGAGGGAATATCGGAAATTGATGTTGATACTATTGGAGTTGTGAAAGGAGTTTATGACAGATTAAAAGAAATTGACACTTGGAGTGATATTGTTGTTGGGGTAAATAATGGAGAAAAACCAGAAAATGAAGAGGATTTTATAAATGTTAGAGCACAAAGTTATTGGAGGTTAGGAGAGTCAATTAAGGCGGGTTATAAATTAGTTCGTAATCAAGCGTGGGAAGAATTGTTGGTTATTAAGTGGAAAATACAAAGCGATAAAAAGATTAAAATAAAAAGTAAAGATGAAATGTTGAAAGAAGGAATTTTAAGTCCAGATGTTGCTGATGCATTGGCTATGGGATTTGCTAAAATTGATAATTTAAGAACACAAAAAGTTTCAAGTTATACACCAAAATTGCGAGAATTTAAAAAAGTAGTGTATTGATTTAAGTTTAATAATATGCTAAACTTAAAATAAAGAGATTGCAAAATAATATTTTATATGCTATAATAGAAAATAAAGTTTTGATAAAGTTTTGAGAGTTGCAAAATTCCAAAAATTTGATAGGAATTTTACAAAAAGATAAAGATAATAATATAGCTTCGCCCGTGTCGGCTTATCAGCCAGCATTAGATATTAGAAACCTGACAGAAAAAATAAGTCAGGATTTTGGTATTGCTTATAATTTACAACATAAACCTTTTACCGAATTTAATGATTATTCTTTATTGCAACGAGCAGACATAGACCAAAAGCGCTGGAATGCTTATCGTATGCCTCAAAGCGAGGATATTGACGAAGCGTGGCGGTGGAACGGTATAAGACCGATAACAAGGAATAGAATACTTGGGATTGTGGCTCAAATGACGGCGAATATGATTATACCCGCTCCTTTTGCTCAAAATGATAAAGATGAAGTGGATAAAATGGCGGCAATGGTTATGAGAGATTTGCTTGAATACAATATCCGCAATTCAAACTATTTAGAAAACTATGTTATGTGGATTACTGACGCATTAGTTAATCCGGCGGCTTATATGGGCGTAGGTTTTTTTGAGGCGATGCAGACGATTAAGGAAGAAAACGAGGGAAAAATAAGCAAAAAAGAGGTAATTGACGGAGTATTATCTGGTTTTCAAACATTCAATATCCCTATTGATGAGATTTTAATAAGTAATTTTTATCAAAAACAGTTGGAACGGCAACGATTTATTATTCGCCGAAGATATATTGATTTTGACGAGGCAAAAGCGTTAAAAGGCGAACACGATAATTTCCAATATGTAAGTCCGGGAGTTAAAACAACATTTAACGCCGATACGACTTTATTTTATGATGTTTACGATGAGAATTTGCAGACATTAGTTGAGGAAATGACTTATTATAATCGTCTTGAAGATTATGAATTAAGTTTTATGAATGGAATTTATTTAGGTGATAAGGATGTTGAAGCCAATCCGATTAAGCATAGAGACAACGAAAATAAACCAAAATATAATTTTTCAGTAATGGGTTATGAAGATATTTCTTCAAGATTTTTTTATTTTAAATCGGCGGCTTGGAAACTTGGCGATGATGATGAATTGGTGATAAGAACGGAACAATTACTTGCCGATGCGACATTTCTTGAAACAATGTCGCCGACAATAACTAGTGGAATAGGGGAAATGAGCGAAACAATAATGATACCGGGGAAGAATACTGTTTTTTTAAATCCCGATGTAAAAATAAATCCTATAAAAGTAGGCGGAGGAATATCGGCGGCATTTAATCTTTTGACAAAAAAAGAAAGAGATATATCTGAATCTTCGCAAGACCCGATGATGACAGGTGTCCAAACGCAGGCAAAAACTGCGACTGAATCGGCATTATTGGCTCAAAACGCTAAAATAGCATTGGGAAGATTCGGTAATATGTTGGCTAATTCATTAAGAAAATACGGCGGATTGATGATAGATGTTATTTTACAACACCAAACTATTGGCGAAGTAGAACAAATAAGCGATACTGAATCAGCGCAAAAGTTTAAAACATTTATACTTTCAACCGAAGAAGAAGGACAAAAAATAAATAAAAAGATTATATTTAAGCCAGAAATGATTGGAGAAGAAGTAAGTGAAGAGCAATCAATGACTCGTTCGCAGGAATTGCTTAAACAAGAAGGCGGTATTGATTCCGATACGAGAATTTATGAAGTAAATCCAAATACTTGGAGAAAATTGAAATATTTTTTGACGGTGGATATAGACCAATTATTACCGCTTAATTTACGGCAGTCATTCGCACAACAACAAATGATATTGCAACAGCAACAAGGACAAACACAAAAGGTCGGTTGAAAAAAAGTTAAAAGTATGCTATAATACAAATATGACAATAAAAGAAAAAATAATTACAAAATTTGAGGACATAGATACATCTGAAATGGTTAATGGTATGAAAGCGTTAAGGGCTTTTCAGGCTGTTTATGGCGGAGCAAGGGGCGGTTCAGCGGAAGTTATTTTAGCTGGAAAACTAAGGGGAGAATTTGAAGGCGAAGAATTGGTAAAAGAAGTTTATAAAGGTTTGTATGGACTTATGGATAAAACGAAAGCCAAAACCAATCGTGGCAATGAAGCCAAAGCGAAAAAAATAAAAGAAAGTAGAGTTAGATAAAATTTAAAGGTCAAACTTAAAGGTCAAAATAATAAAAATATAAAACAATGGCTAAAATTAAAAAAGTTAAAAAGCAAATTAAAAAGAAAAAGTAAAATCCGAGAGTTGACGGTCGTGGGCGGTTCCTTTGAATAGTTGGTTTCAACTCACCAACTATTCACAAGAGCCGCTTATGAAGCGGTAAGTCGCGGCGACTATAAGCCGAGTATAAATTAAAAACTGGCGGACAGTATAATCCGTTAAAAATATGGACGAAATAATCGAGGAAAATGCGTCTAACCTCAACGAAGAAGTTGAAGAGTTGGAAAACGAAGAAGGAGAGGAAATCGAAACCGAACCTTTACAAGATAACATTGATTTTGAAGCCGAATTGGAAAAGGAAAGACAAAGACTTGGAGGAAAAATTGACAAGGAACGGCAGAAAAGAGTTGAAGCCGAAAAAAACAAAGGATTAAGTCGTGAAGAAGTGGAAAAAATGATTGAAGAAAAAACTTCTCAATCAGAGAAAAGAATTTTAAGAAGCAGGGCTGAATTGTTAGCTGAAAAGCTTTCAAAAAGCTCGGCAGAAAGAGATTTAATTCTACATCACTACGATAATTCAATAATTTCCAGTGGAAACATTGAGGAAGATATTGATAATGCTTTTGTTCTTGCCAATAAAAAAAGAATTCAAGGACAAATGTCGGAACTTAAACAAGCGGCTATGTCAAAGAAAAATGTTATTGTTGGAAATTCTGGCGCAGGCGCCCCAAACGAATTTAAAAAAGCCCCTAAATACTCGCAAGATATTATTGACGGAGCTAAATTCGCAGGCGTATCACCGGAAGACTTCGTTAAAAAACAAAAATAACTTTTTTCATAGGGTTGGTGAAAATTAAATAATGAGCAGAGCAGATATTTCTATCAAGGAAACAGGAGGCAGAAACTCCGTTCCTACCGATAGGTGGGTTGTGGCCTCTGGTCAAACTACGCTTATTGATGCTGGCGAACCCGGTAAAATGAGTGCGGCAACAGCGAGGAATACTTCAATTCTTTTAGTTGATGCCGATTTGACTATTGCTACCGACCAACCGATGACTGGTATTGCTGCGATTGATTCTACGGAAACATCAACGGCTTCTGGTTATTCAGACCAGTATGTCCCTCTTCCGGACATTAAGTGGGAGATTAAAGCGAAAACATCCACTACGGCAGATACTCAATCAGAAGTAGACGCCCTTATCGGGACATTGTATTTGATTGATTTAACTTCATCGGTATTCACTATTGATACCGCTGGAACTGCTGAAACAGCGGCGTTTTTGTGTGTTGGCGGAGATGCCAATAGGTCGACAATTCATTTCAGAATTCGCCCAGATGCGTGTGCGTTTGGTAGAGCTTCTGTATAAATTAACTTAATCTGATTATAAGTTTTAAACGAAAAATCAGATAAATAAATGGCTTTAAAAGCAAGTACAAGTCAAAATGTAGCTCATACAGCTCTTGATTTTGTCTTTTATCAAAAATATCAAGATGAAGATAAAATTTCATTAGGTAGGGCTACCGCAAAAGATACTTTGGTATTCAAACAAGATTCAGCCAATTCCGATAAGGTTATTTATGACCAGTTCGGAGGCGGTGGATTGTTTGCCCAAAGAACTAACGAAGAAGCAGAATTACAGCAAAGCTCGCCTCGCGTAACTAATAACATTTCTCTTACCATTAATGAATTTGCGGACGCAGTTAATGTTCCGAAAAACTTTATGGACGATGAGAAACACGGAGTAGTTAAGGCGAATATTGCTGATATGGCTCGCCGAGCCAAATTGTCGCAAGATGACCAAGCTATTGATACTTGGGCGTTGGGTTTTACAACCGTAATGACTAACGATGCAGTAGCGTGGTTTTCAGCTTCTCATACCACTATTGACGGCACAACCGTTGATAACTTGGAAAGTGGAGCTATAACACCGGCAACTGTTGAAACAATGATTATCACATTGGGTCGCCAGAAAAATCAGGGAGGTATTTTGGGTCATTTTGATTCCAATCTATTATTAGTCCCGTTAAATCTTCTTAAAGACGCTTCTGAAATAATTGATTCAGAATTATTGGCAGGAACTGGCAATAATAATATCAATTATCTTTCAAGAAAATATCCAGGTCTTGAATTGAAGTTTTCTCCAACATTGGACGATACTTCAACGACCGCTTATTTCTTGGCTTCAAAAGAACATTCTTGCAAGAGATGGGTTAGAGAAGATGTCACTACGAATTATATTCCGTGGGATATTTCTTTGAACAAGGTCGGAACTTACCAGTGTTGGTTCAGAGAAGTCGTTAGGCCGATTTCTTATGAAGGAACAGTTGGTTCAACAGGTGCTTAATAGCTTAATAGTTGATTAAGCTCATAAAAAATATGACAAAAAAACTATTAAGTTATGCATTGCCGATAATTCAAGTTTTAACTCTTATTTTGGTTATCGCCTTAATCGGCGGTGGCTCAAAATCATTGGGTGGAACTACGAATTATGACGCACTTGATGTTACTGACGGAATTTCGGTTGATAGCACGAATGTTTTTGACGGTTCAGGTAATCTTTCCTTAACTGGTTCAAGAACAGCGACTATTGCTGGAATTTTAACTGGGACTGGTGATGTTCGCTTAAAAGTTCCTGTTCAATCGGGAACCGTAACTACCATAGCTTCAAGCTCGGTAGATACTCTTACGGCCGCTCAGGTTTGTGATAGTTCGGTTATTGCGAAAGCAAGTTGGAACGGTATTGCGTCATCAACGGCTATCACGACTTTGCCATCTGCGGCAACTATGTTTGCCGATTGTTTGACGACAAATGGCGACAGTATTCAGATTGCTTTTAGAAATCTTCATACTACCGCAGGCTCGTCAACCGCTATTACAGCAGGAGCGTCATCTACTCTCGTCGGAGTGGATGCAAACTCTGATATTATAAACGGAGCAAATGAAGCCTTACTTGAATTTATCAGGTATTCGGCGACAGAGCTTATTGTAGTAATCAGAGAATTTACGGCGGCAGATTAGTTTATCCTTTCAGCTCCTTTATGGGGGGCTGGATAGGCTGAATTAAAGGTCGCAAACAAATAAAAATAAAATGAATAAATTAACACAATTAGTTTTCGGAATTATAGTAGTAAGTTTACTTACTTTTATTGCCTTCAAAGATATAAAAGAAAATTTAGGCAATCTCAATGTGAATGAAAATGCTTATAGTTCTGCTTCAACTTATTCCACTTCTACACTTACAAATAGTTCTGCCACTTTGCTTTTATCAAAAGCGACTTCTTCAAGGACTTACGCAAAGATTTGTAATCCAAAAGGAGCGGATATTGCTTTTATTTATAAGCAAGCGACTTCAACTGGCGTAAGTATTAATGCAGGAACTGGTTCGCCTATTTTTGCAAGCTCTTCAACGAGTTATCCGCAATTAGACGCTTGTTTTAATATAAATTCAGATGACCCATATCTTGGTCAGGTTTGGGGGATAGTTAATGCAACTTCTACGCTGACGATTGAGTCGGTGCAAGAATAAATAAAATGATTAAAAAGAAAAAAGGCAATTCGTCTGAAATGAAAATGGCAAAAGATATGATGGGAAAAGAAATGATGCTTAAAAAGAAAATTACAAAGAAAGTTGGAAAAAAAGGTAAAAGGAAATAAAATAAATGGCATTAAGTAATTACACATATTCAAATTTATTAGACCAAATTTTCGACCCGGCAAGAAGGTCAAATATAACAAATGTGATGACCGTCCGAAATTATATTAATCGGGCGGCTCGTCTTGTAGTTTCCGAAAATGATTTGCGTTCTACAAAACGGAACGCAATTTTAGGAACTGATTTATTTGATGATATTTATTCTTATCCAGCTCCTTCGGATTTAAAGGGTGATGCAATAATTGATTTTGTTCCGCAAGTAAATAGAGATACGGATTTCCGATTAGAACTTGTATCAGAACAGGAATTTGATATGAAAAAAACTATTCGGGATAACATTATTGCGTTGGCGACAGATGATTTAGTAAAAAGGATAATGTTTTCTGGCGATGTTGACGATACTTCGTTAGTTGCCGCGACATTGGATAATCTTACTTCCGAAGGAACTTGGAGCGCTTATAGCGATGCTACGAATGTTGTCGCGGATACTGATAATTTTGTAGTCGGAGGCGGTTCGGTTAAATTTGATTTAACTGGCGCCGCTACAACCGCAGGCATACAAAATACAACAATAACGGCGATTGATATTTCGGATTATACAAACGCAGGACATATATTCGTTTGGGCTTATATCAATTCAACGACTAATTTAACGAATTTTATATGCGATATAGGGAATGATTTAACAACGAATTATTATACGCAAACTATAACAACGAATAACGAAGGAGTATCTTTTTATAATGGCTGGAATTTATTGAGATTTGACTTTGCGTCAATGACGGAAAATGGGACAGTTGCTCCGACCACTGTTGATTCAATAAGAATTTATATGACGAAAACATCTGGGAAATCAGATGACGGATACAGATTTGACCATATGGTTTTGCACACAGGTGAAATTCATAATATAGTTTATTATACTCGTTATCCGTGGCAATCAAATGCAAGTGTATTTTTAGAAAATTCAACGGCTGATACGGATTATATCAATGCCGAGACTGACGAATTTGAAGGCTTTGTTTATAAAGCGAAAGAAGAAGTTTTTAAGGAACTTCGCAGATTTGATTTATCAAAACAGGCAAGAGAAGATTATTTAATATGGAAAAAAGATTATATAAATAAAAACCCAAGCGAAAGGGTGCATCGTAATAGATATTATAGGCGTCCAACGCTTTATAATAGAACATTTTAATTATGCAACAGCAATTAAACGACATACAAAGAGGATTGGGCAGGGTTGAGGGAACACTTGACGGCATTTTGAAGCACCTTGAAGCAATGAATGGAAGAATTGGAAAACACGATATTAAAATAAATAAGATTGAAAATGAACAGATAGAAATTAAAACAAAGGCGACAATTTACGGAGGAATAGCGGGTTTTGGAATAATCGCAATATGGGAATTTATAAAAAATAAATTTATAAAATAATGCAAATAATAATACCAAAATACATACAAGGAACAGATACTGGAACTTTAAGCGGAATTGCCAAACAATATGGAACTGATATTCCGACTATTCAAAGTTTAAATCCGCAAATAACTGATATAAATAAAATACAAGAGGGTGCGAATTTAAATTTGCCTGATTTACAAAAGCCTGCCCCAGTGGCAACAGGACAAAATCAAGCAATTGTTTCAAGCGATTTGGCGAGAAATCAATTTGTGAAAGATACGGACAACTTAACAAAAGCGGAAGGACAATTTATAACGCCAGAAGTTAAGCCAGAAATTAAACCGGCAGAGGGTCAAATAGTAGAAAAACCAACAGAAAAATCAATAACTTTTACATCAACCAATCCAGCTTTTCAAAGTATAATAAATCAGACAAATGAAACTTTAAATCAATTCAAGGCACAAGGCGGAACATTATCGCCAGAAAATCAAGATAGATTAAATCAGATAAATACTTTTCAAGCACAAAAAGAAACCGCCCTTGCCAATGCAAGAGAAGCCGCAGACGAAAAAGATGCCGCTAAATTAAGTGCAGAAATGACAAAAGCGAAAGAAGCTGAAACTTCGCAAAAATTAGCGACAGAAACTTTGAGGTCAGAATTAAAAACAGCAAGAGAAGGAAGGATAACCGCTTTAACTCCCACTCAAAAAGAAAAAGAATTAAAGACTAAACTTAATACTTTACGGACAGACAGGCAATTACTGCCTCTTGAATTAAGACAGCAGGGTATTTCTGCGGCTGGTATTCAATCCGGACAGATTGAAGATGAGCGAGTGAGGGGTATTCAGGAACAAAATCTTTTATTAGAAATCGGATTAGAGCAGGACGCAAGAAAAATGAAGGCGGCTACTTATGAACAGCAAGCAAAGTTTATTCAGGAAGATATTGAATTACAGAATAAAATTGATACTCAATTAAGAGAAGACGCACGGAAAGTTATTGAAGATGCCAGAAATCTTAAGAAAGATAGTTTGAGCGCTCTTTCTACTATTTTAGATAAAGAAAAAGGATTTGGAGGTTTAGCGTGGGAAGATATGGACGCAGAAACGCAGGCGGAATTGATTGATATGGCAAAAACGCAAAATATCCCGCTTAAGCTGCTTACATCTGCTTTGAAAAATGTTAAACAGCAGAAGGTTTTTGATAATGCGTTAAAAACTACGGAAGAGGCGAGAAAAGTGGCACAAGAGGCGAGATTGGGAAAGGAAAAAGAAGAAGAAAGTATTGTTGATATAAGACAAAGAAAACAAAATTTAGCTGATTTATTGGGGCAAGTAGCGGGGCATGCAGATAGAGAAGAAGCATTAACGGAACTTAATAAATATCAAGGTTCAATACTTGAAAAAGTTGGGAATGAAGGAATGGATAAATTAAAAGTGGAAATAGATAGATTATTTCCAGAAAAAAAAGAAGAAGAAATAGGTGAAACAACTGGATTATTTGGTTCATTTTTTAAAAGATTATTTGGTAAATAACTATGGGATTTGCTGATGTATTGGAAAAAAAGAAAACTGGGGGATTTGGTTCTGTTTTGGGCGGAGGTGGATTTGGTGGAGGATTTGGTGTTAAGCCAGACATTTCAACTATTGGCGGACTTGAAAAAGTGGCAAAAAAAGAAGGATTAGGTGAAAGAGCAACAGAAATTTTGGCGGAAAAAGGTGAAAAGCCAAAAGAAATTTATAGCGGCGGATTTGTTAGCGATATTTTTGACACTTTAAATGCTTTACAATATGGCGTTACGGGCATATTAAAGGGTAAAAGTTTTAGCGAAGGAGTAAAAACAAGACAAAGTTTTTCCGATAAAGACGCTTTGGGAGATTATGGATTGCCTGGTGTAATCGGTGGAATTGCTTTGGATATTGCCGTTGATCCATTAACTTATGTGCCAGTATTTGGACTGGGGAAAGCGGCATTAAAAGGAATTAAAGGAATTTCAAAAGTTACGGGGAAAGCAATAACAAAAACTCCTGTTATTGGCGGAGCGGCTGAAAAAATTGGCAATACATTGGGAAGGTCTTTTATTTATCGGTTTGGACAAGACCCTATTTATAAAGAATTAGCGGAAAGAAGTATAAAAAATATAGCAGTTGGTAATCAAAATCTTTTAGATTTGGCAAGACCATTAACTAAATTAGACACTCCAACACAAAAAGCAATAGCGGAAGCGAGAAAACTGGGGAAATTAGATGAATTGCCAGAAGAATTATTAACCAAAGCTAAACCCGCTTTTGATGAATTAGACAGATTAGGTAAAGAAGCGGTTGATGTTGGATTATTAAAATCTGAAACTTATGCTGAAAATGTCGGCAAGTATATTGCTCGTCTTTATAAAACAAAAGAAGTTCCAAAAGGAATAATTGGTAAAGTAAAAACATTTTTTGAAGGAAAACCGACAAGAATTGATTTATCAAGATTTAAAAAACGAACAGATATACCCGAAGATATAAGAGAAGCAATGGGCGAAATTTTAGAAGCAGGTTATCCTACGGCTAAATCTTTAATTCAACTTAATCAAGCCGTTGAAAGGGCAAAATTTTTCAAAGAAGTTGGGAGTAAGTGGGCGAAAAATACGATTGAAGAAGGATTTTCTAAATTACCCGATGTTAAGACATTGGGAGAATTGGCGGGTAAGGCTGTGCCTACGCCAATTTTTGACGATATTCAGGAGATTATAAGAATTAAAACACCGGCAGAAAAAGCATTAAGTAAAGTTGTTGGTGGTTTTAAGTTTAGTAAAGTTATTCTTAACCCAGCTACTCACGCCAGAAATATAATGAGTAATTTTATTCTTAATAATTTTGAGGGATTAAGTCCGACGAGATTAGATATTTATGCGAAAGCGGCTAAACAAATAGCGACAAAAGGCGACTTATATCAAGAAGCTCGTGGAGTTGGACTTGGATTAGATACTTTTGCCTCAAAAGAATTAAAGGATATTTTAATTGGGCCAGAAGGATTAGAAGCAGGTAGAAAATTTGGCAATCAATGGAAAAATGTTGTTAATAAACTCGGCGATATTTATCAAAAAGAAGAAGAATTCGCGAAAATGGCTCAATATATTTATCAAAAAAGTAAGGGATTAAGTCCCGAAGATGCTTATAAAATAGCAGAAAAAGCAACATTTAATTATTCGCAGGTAACGCCATTTATTAGACGAGTAAGAGAAAGTATTTGGGGATTTCCATTTATTACATTTACTTATAAAGCAACTCCACAAGTGGCTAAAACTTTAATTACCAAACCTACAAAAATTTCAAATATAGGTAAAATTAAAACCGCCATTGAAAATCAGGCCGATTTAAAAGAATTACAAAGAGAAAGAGCAAGCGAGCCGGAATGGATTAGAGATGGTTTTTATATTAAACTTCCTGTTAAAGATAAATTTAATAGAAGCGCTTATTTAGATATGAGTTATATTTTACCTTTTGGCGACTTAATAACTGGAAATTATTTAGAAAGAGATATAAGCAGAGAAACTGGCTTGCCAGAAAGTCCAGCAGAAGCGGCAATTAAAAAACTTCCATTTATAAATATAGTTAGAGAATTGGGCAAAAACCAAGATTTTTATGGTAATAAAATTGTAAAAGAAGGAGATAGTGTTGATAAGCAATTAGGAGATGTATTTAGGCATTTAGTCAAAACATATTCTCCGCCAATAGTTTCTGATTTAATTCCTGGTGGATATAGAAAAACTGGAGAAAGAAGACCGCCCGGATTTAAGCGTGTATTAGAAATTGAAAAAGGCGGTATAGAAGCGGGCGGAGCACAGACAAGAACATTAGGGCAAGAATTATTAAAACAGGTTGGATTAAAAATAAGTCCAGTTGATATAAAACTTCAAGAAAAATTTATGGAAAGTGAAAAAAGAAAAGCATTAGAAACATTGCTTGGCGAAGTTGGAGTAGTAAAAGAATTTAAAAAAACATATATACCAAAATGATTACATTGGGAATTTCAATTTTATCTTTATATTTACTATCTAAAAATGAAAATAAAATCGGTAAGAATAGCCAATTATTTTCATTTTTATTGATGATAAATTTATTTATTATTGGTATAATTATTGCGGATTTAATCTGATTTAATGGAGGAATTGGCGGTTCACCGTATGAATTTTAATAAAGTTGAAAAATTATAAAAAGTATGCTATAATGAAACTATGCCATTACTTGAAGAATTAGAAAAACTTAAAACTGAAAGTGAAATAGGCGATACAACACAACGCCTTAATCAGAATTTACAAACTTCCGCTATTGAAATAAGAAGGCAATTAGAAGCGCAACTGCCTATTATGATAAGCCAATTAGTTAGAGATGAAGTTTCAAAGATTAAAGTCAGAGATGGACGGGACGCTGATGAAATTAAAATTATAAATAAGGTTGTAGAAAAAGTATTTGAGAAAATTGATGATATAGAATTTGAATTAGATATAATATAAAAATATGCCAAAAGGAATACCAAAAAACGGAATAAATAATGGGCAGTTCAAAAAAGGAAACCTCTTTGGAAAAAGATTTCAAAAAGGAATTATTCCAAAAACTGCGATAAAGAAGGGTGAACACAGGGGAATGAAAACTGAATTTAAAAAAGGTGGTATCGCTCCTATGAAAGGCAGAAAACAATCAGAAGAAATTAAACAAAATTTAAGAGAAAAACTTAAGGGAAAACATCTTTCATTAAATACAGAATTCAAAAAAGGACATTTAATTTCTATTGAAGTTAAAAAAAAGATTAGTAAATGGCAAATAAATAATCCAAATAGAAAATTTAAAGATACAAGTATTGAATTAAAGGTTGAAGCAGAATTGCAAAGAAGAAATATAAACTACCAAAAACAAGTTCCATTATGTAATATAGCGATTGTGGATTTTTATCTACCAGAATATAGAATTGTAATTCAATGTGATGGTGATTATTGGCATAATTTGTCAGGTTCAAAAGAAAGAGATGAAAAACAAGATAAGGTATTGATTTTTAATGGTTTTAATGTATATCGTTTTTGGGAATACGAAATAAATAAATCTATTGAAAAATGTATAAATAAAATAAATTTATGTTAAATAAAATTAAAATAAAAATTTCAAAAGAAGAATTAAAAAATAAGATTGGCTTTAAAGATATCAATGAAGATAAGATTATTAAAGAGATTATGGAAAAAATCCCGAAAGTAAGCGTTGGAAGTAAAAGAGGCGGAGGCGGTTCAACGATGAGGGTTGATAATCTTTCAAGTCAAGCAAACGGAAGTTCA